>Ga0308157_10000130_pt1 | contig 308193 bp, 288 predicted proteins | sample PhyBR1_FD_201035 | JGI IMG/M metagenome (GOLD analysis project Ga0308157, IMG submission 201035) | Phyllosphere microbial communities from UC Gill Tract Community Farm, Albany, California, United States - DLSLB.R1 | ecosystem: Host-associated > Plants > Phyllosphere > Unclassified | place... | reverse complement strand
ATTAGAAGCTCATCCTTGGGATGCTCTTTCTGCTGACATGAAAGTTGGTGATAAAGTAAAAGGAAAAGTAGTAGTTCTTGCTGACTATGGTGCATTCGTAGAGATTGCTCCAGGTGTAGAAGGATTAATCCACGTTTCTGAAATGTCTTGGTCTACTCACTTAAGATCTGCAGGTGATTTCGTGAAAGTAGGTGATGAAGTTGAAGCTGAAGTATTAACTTTAGATAGAGAAGACAGAAAAATCTCTCTTGGTATCAAGCAATTGTCTAAAGATCCATGGGAAAATATCGAAACTAAGTATCCATTAGGATCTAAGCATGTAGGAACTGTAAGAAACTTCACTAACTTCGGTGTATTCGTAGAGTTAGAAGAAGGGATCGACGGATTGATCTACATCTCTGATCTTTCTTGGACTAAGAAAATCAAGCACCCATCTGAATTCTGTGCAGTTGGTGATAAATTAGATGTTGTTGTTCTAGAACTTGACATCCAGGCTAGAAGATTATCTCTAGGTCACAAACAACTTCAGGAAAATCCTTGGGATAAATTCGAAACTAAATATGCTGAAGGTACTATCCACGCTGGTAAAGCTGTAGAGGTTCACGATAAAGGAGCTTCTGTACAGTTTGAAGACGTAGAAGTAGAAGCTTTCTGCCCATCAAGATTATTAGAGAAAGAAGATGGATCTAAAATCAAGAAAGGTGAAGATGCTCAGTTCAAAGTAATCGAATTCAACAAAGAGTTCAAAAGAGTAGTAGTATCTCATACTGGTATCTTTAGAGACGAAGAGAAGAAAAACGTAAGAGAATCTTCTAACAACAGATCTAATAATACATCTTCTTCAAACAACGAAGAAAGATCAACTCTTGGAGATATCGATGCATTAGCAGAATTGAAAAGAAAAATGGAAGAAGGTAAATAATCTTCAACTCCATTTGATCATATGAAGCCGCTCATTTGAGCGGCTTTTTTGTTTTTAATTATTAAGAAATAATTATTTGATGGAATTAAATGTTTTTTTTATTGATTTTTAGAATTAATTAAGGTTAATGAAAGGTTAATGATTAAAAATATTCAATTATGAATAAGATTAATATTGTTTTTAATTCATCAAATCTAAATATTAACTAATGAAAAAAACATTTTTATTTTTCTTCTCCGTATTGCTTATGTCATTGAGTTCCATGAAAGGGCAGACGGATTATGTTATCTGTATTGATAACGGATCTACCATCAGTGATAGCCGTTTTAAGGAAATGAAACTTACGGCTGTTAAATTAATTGAACGTCTTATGGCTTGTAATTCAAAAAACAGATATGCTGTGGTTCATTATGGTGCAGGTTTTAATAGCGGGCCAAGCTTGGGGCTTATTCCTAGAATATATATTGAAAGTGATTTTACTAATTCTACATTTCCAGACCCTTATGTTACGAGAAGGCTTAATTATGGCCAGCATCTGCATGAGGCTTTAGGATTAATAGGAAATGCACTAGATGGTAGCTATAGCCCGGAAATTGTAAGTCCACAGACTTCTTTACATAAAAATGGAAGTTCCAAATTTGTCGTTGTAGTTATTACAGATGGTGCCAGAAATAGCGGTGATCTTTCTACAGGCTCCTACCTGGTAAATTATTATGACACAGGATTGAATGATCCTGGAGCTTTTAAAAATGTTACAGATTTTAAAATCAATAGGCAAGCTAAAATTGCCATGATCCATATGAGCCCCAATGGCTCATCTACGGCTGCGGGAGCTTCTATTACAAGTGCAGGAGGATCTTATACCGGAGTAGTGGAGAATAATACGAATGATCCTGATTATGGTATATTGCCAAGACTTTATTATCTCAGGAATTACTCTTTTATTTTTGATTCAGTTTCAGAGATGCCTCAATTTAATGAGCTGGTTAATAATATTTGTAGCGGACCAATGTCATATGGAGGAACTCTTAAATTCTTCTATGAATTTTCCGCCTGCGGTATGCCACTTGATTTTAATATTCAAGGCGAGTTCACTCTTCCTCCGGGATCTACATTGTTGAATAATAAATTAGTTGTCAGAGATATCAGTACAGGAATTGATTATGGAATTTCTACAACGGCGTCTGTTGTCGGCAATCATATTAACTATCATTTTTATCCTTCAGATATAAATATTCCTCCGGGGTCGACGAGTAAATACAAATTTATAATGACAATACAGCATAGTATACCGGGTGGAGGATCTACGGAAGCTATAAGCTGGAATAATTACCCTTTCTTTCCCTATGATTTGGATCTGAGCGGTTTTTGTACAAGAAATGCCTCAGAAGTATCGCAAGGTGTGCTTAAACTTACTCCTAATCCTACAGATGGAGCATTTAAAGCTATATTGGACAAAGAAATTGGATCTGGAAAGTTGGAGATATTGGATCTTAACGGCAATACATTATTTATCAAAACGGTAAAAGGGAAAGTATTGGATGCTCTAAAAATTCAGCGACAAGGAATATATATTGTAAAAGTGACCTCAGATAAAAACGAAATTTTTACAGGTAAGATTATCAAGAAATAATAAGTACGCAAAGAAATAACAAGCAAGGCTGTCTGAAAAGGCAGCTTTTTGTTTTGGAATTACATGAATGAATTTAATCGGAATGGATTAATTATTCTTTGAACAGAATATCTATTCCTGCTTATTATCGATCTGATAAATTATAAATGATGGGATTTAATTTTATGTAACGGTTTATTTTTTATAATAATTTATTTAATGGGAATTTTGGATGTGAATTATTTGTATATTAGCGCCTTTAATAGTAAAAATGAAAAAGATAACTCTACCTCTTTTATTTGCTGCATTCGCAGTTTTTCCTTCTTCATTGTTTTCTCAAGATAACGGAAAACTCATTAAGGATTATATTTCTCAAAACAAAATAAGAGAATATAAGAAAAATGATCTTACTAATTTTGTTATAGAGAATGTTGATTCATCAAAATCAATGAATGGAGATGTAGTCAAGTTTCAACAGACTTATAATGGTATTCCTGTTTATAGTTCCGCAGGAACAGCGCTGGTTAAGGATAATAAAATTGTCTATTATTCAGACAACTTTATTAAGGATTATAGCCTGTCTACTTCAGCTACTGCTGGCATAACCAAAGAAGTAGCATTACAGAAGATAGCTGCTGATTTAGGCTCTGAAAATATTTCAACCTTTCCAATCATGGCTTTTTTCGAAAAAGGGACTCGTAAGCTCACCGCTGCAAAACAACGATTGGTGTATACTGCAGATGAAAGTCAAAACCTGAGACTGGCTTATGAATACCTTGTTCACGAACCTAAAACAATGAATCACTGGAATATTGTGGTTGATGCCAATACAGGGAAAATTTTAAGCAAGCTTAATTTAAATCTTTCATGTAATTTCCATGATGAAGCCTATGCCCATAGTGAAAATAGGATGGCATCATTGCCACAAAATGAAAGTGCTTATCCTACCAATACTAACAATCTGGTTATTTTAGCACCTGATAATGCTTCCTATAATGTATTTCCTCTACCTGTAGAATCGCCTACATTTGGCCCCAGAGCTGTGGTAAGCAATCCTTGGATTCTTTCTTCCTCACCGGAAGGATGGCATTCTAACGTAACTACACACTACACTACTACAAGAGGGAACAATGTATATGCTTATGATGATAGAGATGATGATGAGGCAACTTACGGAGTATCTCCGGATGGAGGAGCTGCGAGAAATTTCAATTTTCCATATGATCCTACGGCACTTTCTTATACGAATTTAGCTGCTGCTACAACCAACTTATTCTATATCAGTAATAAGGTTCATGATATTTTCTACAAATTTGGATTTACTGAAGCTGCAAGAAATTTCCAAAGCAATAACTTTGGTAATGGCGGTTTAGATGATGATGAGGTTTTTGCACAGTCACAAGATGGCGGAGGGTTTAATAATGCCAATTTTGCTTCCTATCCGGATAATTACAATCCTGTGATGCAAATGTATTTATGGCTGGGTTCAAACCGTAAACTGTTCTACAGTGCACCTTCTGATGCCGTTGCAAGAGTTGTTAATGCAGGAGTAGCACAGTTCGGGGCTACTTTAAATGATGTTGGAATAACCGGAGATGTAAAGCTGGCAAGCATTATTGACGGATGTACAGCATTACCTGCCGGTGAAATGACAGGTAAAATTGGACTTATAGAAAGAGGAGGTGGTACAAATTGTGGTTTTGCTGTGAAAGTAAAAAATGCACAAAATGCAGGAGCAATCGGGGTTATCATTTATAACAATACAGCAAACGGTTCCACTTTAGGTAATATGGGAGGTGCTGATCCTAGCATCACAATACCTTCAATATTAATTACCAATGCTGAAGGAGAGTTTATCAAAACCAAACTAGCCGCAGCTACTACTGTAAATGTTAACCTGAGGGCAGATACAAAATATGACGGAAGTTTTGATAATGGAATTGTTACCCATGAGTATGGACATGGAATTTCCAATAGAATGACTGGTACAGGATATAACTGCTTAAACTCTAATGCAGATAAAGAGCAAATGGGAGAGGGATGGTCAGACTTTTTTGCTTTAATGCTTACCAATAAAACCGGGGATAATGCTTCAGTACCAAGAGGTATGGGAACTTATCCAATTGGCCAGGCAATTACAGGAGGAGGTATCAGGCCTGCAAAATATTCACCTGATTTTGCTATTAATGATTTTACTTATGGAGATACAAACGGGATGGAGTACGCTAACCAGAATGGAATTTTGGTACCGGATGTACACTCTATAGGATTTGTATGGGCAACCATGCTTTGGGATCTACATTGGAAATATGTTGAAAAATACGGATATGCATCTGATGTAACTGCAAATGCAAACAGTGGAAGCGCCAGAGTGCTTCAACTGGTAACAGATGCATTAAAACTTCAGGCATGTAATCCAACTTTCATCAATGGAAGAGATGCTATACTGCAGGCTGAATTGGCAACAACAGGCGGAGTAGATAAATGTATGATCTGGAGAGTTTTTGCAAAAAGAGGTTTAGGAGCAGCGGCTACAGCAGGATCTATGACCAATATCAATGATCAGACTGAAAGCTTTACCCTTCCTGAAGAATGTTCTGCACTATCTACAGAAGAAGTTAAGGCTGCTAAAAATAAAATATCTATCTATCCAAACCCTGCTAAGGATGAGTTCTACATCAATTTCCCTGGCAGTATGATGGGTAAAGTAAGCCTTGAGATTTATGATATGTCAGGAAAGCTGGTTTCTTCAGAGGATAAGATTTCTCCTGAGGCTAAGAAAGCTGTTTCTACAAATAATTTAGTAAACGGAACCTACATGGTGAAAGTAAAAGGCCTTGGCTTTGAATCTTCATCAAAAGTAATCGTTAAGAAATAATTACTTAAAATATTTATTTTTTTTGAAAATCGCCGCAAGCTCTGCTTGCGGCGATTTTATTTATCTATCATATTAACCTCTCAGGTTATTTCAATTAATATATTGTAACTTTGCCGGCTGTTAAAAAATTATGAAGAAGAAAAATATACTCAAAGGAGTTTTATTCGTAGGAATTGGGGCTAGTATATACGGAATGCTGGCTACATTTGTCAAAAAAGCTTACATAGATGGTTATACCACTTCAGAAGTTACCACATCCCAGTTTTTGATGGGACTTATCGGACTTCTGCTCCTTAACTTTATCCAAACCATCACATCAAAGCAGAAGCTATCTTCACCGAGTGCCAAAGAAGTTAGAATGCTGATGCTTGCAGGAACATCATTAGGCTGTACCAGTCTGTTCTACTATATAGCAGTTCAGTATATCAATGTTTCCATAGCGATTGTGCTGCTGATGCAGTCGGTCTGGTTCAGTGTGGTTGTAGAAAGTATTATAGCAAAAAAATTACCCAATGCAAGAAAAGTAGTTTCTGTGATCATTGTACTGGTAGGAACCATATTGGCTACAAATCTTATCAATATGGATATAGAGCTTGACTGGCACGGGATCTTCTGGGGTTTAATGGCTGCAGCTTCCTATACCATGACCATGTTTACGTCCAATACACTGGCAACACATCTGCCTGTCTTCAGAAAAAGTATCATCATGCTTTGTGGTGGAGCAATTGTCATATTTGCATTCCTGTTTTTTGCTCAGATCGGGCCGATGTATTTTGATGGTTTAAAATCATTTTATTTAAATTTTACTGAAAATACACAACATATTCACTCCTTCAATTATTCAATATTCTGGACGTACGGATTTGTTTTAGCTTTGTTTGGAACCATTATTCCGCCTATCTTGTTCAATATCGGTTTCCCGAATGCGGGACTTGGATTGGGAAGTATTGTTTCCTCACTAGAACTTCCTGTTTCAGTGACTATGGCTTTTGTTTTATTGGATGAAAAAGTGATATTATTACAGTGGGTAGGAATTATTCTGATCCTTTTTGCTATTGTTCTCATGAATCTGCCTTCAAAAACAGAAGTTAGTGCAGTGGAATTGTCTTAAAAATTGATAATTAAATTAAAAATTATAAGTTAGAAACCGTTCCTTTTGGAGCGGTTTTTTTAATTTTAATATTTAAAACAAAGTTTAAAATGAAATATTTTGCAAAGACAGCATCAGTAATGATCCTATCGGTAGTACCGATGTTACTATTTTCACAGATAAAACCTCTGGATGCAATGTTATCTGAATATCAATATCCATATGAAGTTCATTACTTAGATCTTAAGTCTCAGAACAACGATCTCAAAATGGCATATATGGATGTACAGCCCCAAAAGCCAAACGGAAAAACAATAATGCTTCTCCATGGAAAAAATTTTAATGGGGCTTATTGGGAGAAAACGGCAAAAGATCTTTCGGGTAAAGGATTCAGAGTGATTATTCCCGATCAGATAGGATTTGGAAAATCTTCTAAACCGAAAAGCTACCAGTTTTCATTTTCACAACTCGCCGAAAATACCAAAGCTATATTAGATCAGCTTCATATCGATAAAACAATAGTTCTGGGGCATTCCATGGGAGGAATGGTCGCAACACGATTTACCCTTCTTTATCCTGAGAAAGTACAGAAGCTCATTCTCGAAAATCCGATTGGACTTGAAGATTATAAAATATTTGCTGCTTATCAGACCGTAGATCAGGCATACCAGTCGGAACTTAAAAATACGGCAGAAACCTATAAAAACTATCAGTTGAAATTCTATTACGATAATAAATGGAAAAATGAATATCAGCCCTGGCTGGATCTTATTGCCGGATGGACACTGCATAAAGATTATCCGCAGGTAGCCTGGGATGCTGCTCTGACTTCTGATATGATCTACAACCAGCCGGTCTGTTATGAATTTAAAAACATTAAAACTCCCACACTGCTTATTATAGGAACGAGAGACAGGACGGCAATTGGAAAAGACAGAGCTCCAAAGGAACTCCAGCCTAAAATGGGACAGTATCAGGAACTGGGTAAAAAAACGCAGCATGAAATTGCGGGATCCAAATTAGTTGAACTGGAAAATGTAGGACATCTTCCTCACATAGAAGTGTATCCAAAATTTTTCACTGCCCTGTATGATTTTATAAAATAGAACCTGAATGTTTCATAGCTAGTTAATCATACAGTATGAGGCATAATAAAAAGAGACTGCTCAAATATGAACAGTCTCTTTTTGTATGTATTGTTGTCTGAATTACTTTTTCTTGTAAGCAGCGTCTTTGATTCTAGCTTTCTTACCTCTAAGGTCTCTGAAGTAATAGATTCTAGATCTTCTAACTCTACCTCTTCTGTCAACTTCAATTTTCTGAAGTGCAGGCATATTGATAGGGAATACTCTTTCTACACCTACATCACCACTCATTTTTCTGATGGTAAAAGTTTTTGTAGCTCCAGTACCTCTCAATTGAATAACGGTACCTTTGAAGAACTGAGTTCTTGTTTTTTGTCCTTCTTTAATTTCGTAATACACAGTAATTGTGTCTCCTGCTTTGAATTCAGGGAAATCTTTTTTAGTAATGTACTGATCTTGTACGTACTTTAATAAATCCATTTTTAATAAAATAAAATGTTAAAGCTAAGCAACTTACACGTTCTTCGTCAGAGGTTGAATAACAGGTCGCAAAGATACAAAATAGTTTTTAATTCCACCAAATAATTAATGTACTAAAAACTATAATTTTTTTACTCCCAAACTGCCTGAAAGTTAACGGTTCTTTCAAGTTCCCATCAGGTACAGTTTATATAGGATTTCTACTTTTGCCCGAAATTAAAAAATTAAGTAATTATTTTCTTAACGGATTGATTTACAAAATGAAATAAAACTATAAAAAAAGTAAACCACTATGAAACATTATCTCTTCTTTTTCTGTTTTGCCGTCCAGATGGCATTCGGGCAGGCACTTTTTCCTTACCTGCAGAATCCGACCCCCAATTCGATGATCGTCAATTGGAAAACATCATCCAACAACGAAACAACTGTGATCTACGGAACATCTCCAACCAGTCTGAATGTGACGGTTACCGGAACCACAAATATTTTTTCCGATACAGGTTATAATAACAACTATTATTATCATACGGCAAAAGTAGCAGGTCTGCAGCCAAATACGAAATACTATTATAAGATAAAGACCGGAACCAGCGAATCGGCGGTTTATAATTTCAGAACACTTCCTCTTCCGGGACAGGCTGCCACTACAGATGGGAAAATACGTTTCCTTATTATGGGAGACAACCAGATCAAGGCAGAACCAAGGTACGATACCCTTACTCTGAATGCATTCAAAAAATTAAAACAGAAATTTGGAGCAAGTTCTGATCCCTCAGATAATATTGCCCTTACTTTTATGGTAGGAGATCAGGTTGACGTGGGAACACTGGATCATTATGAGAATGTTCACTTTAAAAAGAACATTCAATTATCACCTTATCTTCCTATTCAGACTACCGTAGGAAACCATGAAACGTACGGAACTCTTGGAATGAATTCTTATTATGCTCATTTCTATATTGATGAAATTAAATATAAAAATATAGCTTCCGGAAATGAAAATTATTATGCCCAACAAGCCGGAAATGTTCTGTTTGTAAGCTTAAGTTCTGAACATACGGGAACTGAACAGCAAACCTGGCTTTCACAGATTTTAAATGAAGCTAATAATGATCCAACAGTCGACTGGATCATCTCTTTGAGTCACAGACCCTATCAGGCAGAGCAGTATGTAGGTGATATTTCTACCTGGGTAAGAAACAATGCAGTACCGTTGCTGACGACTTCCAGTAAATATCTAATGCATGTTGGAGCTCACCATCACTTATACCACAGAGGCCAGCTGAAAGAAACCCCGAATTACCAGATCATTTCCGGAGGAACGGCATGGGACCAGTATTGGGGAATGTCCAATGAGCAGGATTTTGATGATGTACAAAAAACGCTTACAGACTGGACATACCAGATCGTAGAAGTAGACGTACAGACCGGAAAAGTAGATATAGAATGTTACTCCATTGGAGGAGTGTATAATAGGAAGTACAATGAATTGGTAGATACTTTTCACCGGTATAAAAATCAGCCGAAACCTTCAAAACCTTCTATTACCAATACTTTCTCAACTTCAGTTACTTTACCTTTGACTCTTGATGGAAGTGCTTTTGCATCAACTAATGGAGAACTTTTGAATACAACCCAATTCCAGATCAGTAAGGCAGCCAATTTTTCAGTCATTGAAAAAGAATTTTACCGTGATTATGAAAACTGGTTTGGAAAAGAAGGCAATGGGACGCCGGACAAAACGAAAAACTTAAATGCCGGACTTGATATTACAAAAGCAACAATCCCTGCCAATTCTATTTCCAACGGAACGTATTACGTAAAAGTTCGTTACAGAGACAGAAATCTGGAATGGAGTGAATGGAGTGAGGTGAAACAGTTTGTAGTAACCGGAAGTGTGGTATCCAATCCTACATTTGTATTAGATAAAACTGAATATACGCAGGCTGAACCTATAACGGCCACTTATACAGGAGGACCAGGAAACCAGCAGGACTGGGTAGGAATCTATAAAAAAGGACAGACTCCTGCTACAACTACTTCTCAGAGTTTCCTTTATACCAATGGGCAGACGGCAGGAACCGCTGTTTTTACAAATGGTTTAGCTAATAAAGGGCAATATTTTGCAGGTTTCTTTGCGAACGGAGGTTACACAGAAATCACAGGGAGAAAAAACTTTTATGTAGGACCTAAAGTTCAGCTGCAAACGACCGCAGATACTTATCCGGTGGGTGGAACGGTTGTCATTAATTACAGCAACGGGCCCAATCTGGTAAAAGACTGGATCGGAATTTATAAAATGGGACAGACGCCGGGAACTAATAATTCTATCAAATGGAGCTATGTAACGACACCGTCAGGAACACTGAATTTTAAAGGTCTCCCGAAAGGATATTATTATGCTCAATATCTTCTTGAAGACGGCTATACGGGAATAGGAGATAAAGTATTTTTTAAAGTAGGGGATATAGTGACCGATTTATGGATCAACAAACCGGTCTACACACTAGGTGAGAATATTACCGCTTCATGGACGGATTCTCCGGGAATTATCAAAGACTGGCTGGGAATCTATCCTCAGAGTGTTCAGACTCCTGATGATAACTTTGTTTCTTATACCTATTTCGATGGGGTTACCCAGGGAACAAAAACAATCCAGGGAACAGCACTGCCTACAACGCCGGGTAATTATTATATGGTGATGTTCACCAATGATTCTTATACGGAAGTTTCAAACAGAAAACAGTTTCAGGTGACCTCCGGAACTCTGGGAACTGAAGAAACAAAAAGTACCGAGAAAAATGTAGTTTTATACCCGAATCCAACGAAACCCGGTGAGCCTACCTTCATCAAGAGTGATTATCCGATCGAGAAAATTGAACTGGTATCTGCAACCGGACAGTTGTTGTATGAATCCAAAAACATCAACAACCAGCGTTTTTCTCTCGTGAATGAAAACCTTCCGAAAGGAGTCTATTTTGTAAAAGTTCACACAAGAAAGCTGTTTACTTTAAAACTTGTGATACAGTAAATAACAGTACATAAATAATAAAAAAATAGGCCATTATAAATGGCCTATTTTCATTAAAATTTAGAAAATATTTTAAAAATCATACAGAAGATCATCTTCCTGAATAGTTGTGCTCATAATACTGTAAACATCCTGATCTTCAACCTCTGCAAGGATTTTAGAATCCTGGATAAGCTTTCCTTCAGGACTATATACTTTTAAAAGGATCCATTTTCCGCTTCGTTCCAGTTCCTTTAAACCGGAATCTGTTTTATATTTAATTTTTCCGCTCTGAAGTATTCCGCCTTTTACAACTGCTTTATTAGCTGGTTTGCCTTTCGTATACTGTATAATCTGCGATGTGAAACCTTCTGTTTCGTCTAAAGGCTGGGTATAGGTGTAAGTAATATTCCCTTTTTCATCATAAATAGTAGAATCATATCCTGTCTGTTTCGCATTCAGTTTTTTCTCATATTTCACCTTTCCATCTTCCATGAATGATTTTGAAATTACCAGAATACCATCTTTATAAAGCTTTTCGCTGGGTTCTTCATATAAAGTGCCATTGTAAGGTATATCATCTTTATAGGTTAAAGTCCCTTTCACCCTTCCGTCCGGAAAATAATATTTGATCTCCTGGGTCATATTATCCTTTAGTACTCTTTCAGAAGACAACTTTCCGTTTTCGTCAAAATATTTATTCAGGATGGCAGAACCGTTTTTATAAACATCAATGGCGGTAAAACTGGAAAAATCATAATTAAACTGATAATCTTCCCCATCCTGAGGTGTGTAATAATTGGATTCTTTATCATAAACATAGATAAGATTCCCTATTTTCTTGCCTGTTTCGTCATACGTTGTTTTATAGCCGTCTTTTTTGTTTTTCTTATCTTCCTGAAGGATCTTTCCGTTTTTTGAGTAAATGATGCTTTCCGTTATCGTTCCATCACCCTTTTGCTTTTCAATTTTAGATACCCTCATCGGATTATAATAATATTCTACCAGAACATTACCGTCAGAGCTTCCTGCATTATTCGTTCCAATATATTTACCTTTTTCACCGTAATATTTAGTCTCGTATTTACCTTTACTGTCGGCATTTATTTCGTAACGGATTCCTTTGATATCCTCATCATAAACTATGGTTTTGAAAGAGTCGGAGCTTTCATAAACGGTAATGCTGTTATACAGAGATGAAACTTCCGGATCTTTATAAGTGTACATTTTTCCCTTAAAAGTACCATCTGTCTTATACACAAGATCTTCCAAAGGTCTTCCTTTATCATCAAAAGTCTGGGATGGGCCTATCTGATTTCCGCCTGAAAAAGTTCCTGTACTTACCACTTTACCTTCTGGGCTGTACCAGGTTACCTTGCCATCATAAACCTCACTCCCAGGTGTAGCATCAGAGACTAAACCTTCCATCTGAAGTTGACCATTTTTATAGAAATCCTTTATTAGAGTAAGTTTACCCTTAGTTTCCGTTTCCCGGTAAAATTCCATTTTATCCTGAGTCGTTTTTTCCCAGTTTTCATCAAAATAGATTTTTTCCTGAGCACAAACACTGATGCTTAGTACCAATGCAAGAACTGCGTAAGTAAATAATCTTTTCATATTTTTTATTATAGTTTTAAATAATTTGAATTAAGTGTAGAGTTTTATTTATACGGAAGCCTGTGAATATCAATAAAATATAAAGTATGAATTTATTTAAGGCTAATGGCAATTAATAATTAATTTTATAAACAGTTTTGTGGTATCAAATATAAATCAATTTGCTGAGAAATAAATAAAAATTCAACCCGTAAAATCACGGAAAATCATTGGTAGAGATTAATATTTTAAGACTGCGAGAAAATAGTGAATCAAGAAATTTATCTTGAAAGAAATGCATTTGTACCTTTTTATAAACCTATCAATTCCGAAAGCTTTATATCCGTAAAGAGAAAACATTCCCAACAGCATAATAAACAATATCTGTGACAGGAAAGAAGTAGGTCAGCCATATAGCTGTCCCTCGGGCGGGTTCCGATCTTTGGATCATATCGTGACAGGAATTGCTGAATAAGTGAAAAATCATCATAAAATTCAAATAAATTCCTAAGTACCATAAATGTGAGAAAATTTATTAAATTTAGCGGACAGAAAAATCTAATATTTCATGATAGATAAAAGAGTAAAAAATGCAAAGGAAGCCATAGAAGGTATTCAGGATGGAATGACTTTAATGCTGGGTGGATTTGGTCTTTGCGGGATCCCTGAAAACTCCATTAATGCCTTGGTAGAAAGTGATGTAAAAGACTTAACGTGTATCTCCAACAATGCAGGGGTTGATGATTTCGGATTAGGATTATTGCTTCATAAAAGACAGATTAAGAAAATGATCTCTTCCTATGTAGGGGAAAATGCTGAATTTGAAAGACAGATGCTCTCCGGAGAATTAGACGTTGAGCTTACTCCACAGGGAACGCTTGCAGAAAAATGCAGGGCAGCACAGGCTGGAATTCCTGCTTTTTATACACCAGCAGGTTACGGAACAGAAATAGCAGAAGGCAAGGAAGTGAAAGATTTCCACGGAAAACCTCACATTTTAGAACATGCATACGAAGCAGATTATTCTATCGTGAAAGCCTGGAAAGGTGATCATGCAGGAAACCTGATCTTCAAAGGATCTGCCAGAAACTTTAATCATCCTATGGCAGGGGCAGCAAAAATTACTATTGCTGAAGTAGAAGAATTGGTAGCACCGGGAGAGCTTGATCCCAACCAGATTCATATTCCCGGAATTATGATCCAGAGAATCTTTCAGGGTGAACATTTTGAAAAAAGGATTGAACAGAGAACGGTCAGAACAAAAGAATAATTTTTTTGGAAAGACAGTTTTTCACAATAAAAATAAAGCGCTGAAATCTATTCAGCGCTTTGTTTGTTTTATGCTTCAGAAACAGGCATTTTTCTTTCCCCGATCTGCTGTCTCCACATCGCGTAGTACAGTCCTTTCTCTGCAATCAGATTATTATGGGATCCCATTTCTATAACTTGTCCCCGTTCAAGTACATAAATTCGGTCTGCATGCATAATCGTACTCAAACGGTGTGCAATAAGAACCGTAATCTGTTCCTTTTCTTTCGAGATATTTTTAATGGTAGATGTTATTTCCTCTTCTGTTATACTGTCAAGAGCAGAAGTCGCTTCATCAAAAATCAAGAGATGAGGTTTTCTTAAAAGCGCTCTTGCAATGGCAATTCTTTGTTTTTCTCCCCCACTCAGCTTCAGTCCACCTTCACCGATAACCGTTTCAATACCCTTTTCAGCTCTTTCCAGCAATGCGGTACAGCTTGATTTCTGCAAAGCAATCTGAAGATCCGATTCGGTAGCCTGGGGATTTACAAAAAGAAGATTTTCCTTGATGGTTCCTGCAAAAAGTTGAGTATCCTGAGTGACAAAACCAATCTGATTTCTCAGTTCATCAAAATCAAACTCTTTTCCGTTGATCCCATTGTAAAAAATATTTCCTTCCTGAGGCCTGTAAAGTCCTACCAACAGTTTTACCAATGTGCTTTTTCCTGAACCACTGGGTCCAACAAAAGCGATGGTTTCTCCATTTTTAACATCAAATGATATATTATTTAAAGCTTTATACTGGGCAGATTGATGTTTAAAAGAAACATGTTTAAATTCCAGCTCTTCAATAGCACCGATCTGTTTTGGATGAAGAGGTTTTTCTTCCACCTCCTTCTTCATTAAGTTATCAAAATTCTGAAGAGAAGCCTCAGCCTCACGGTAAGAAATAATAATATTCCCGATTTCCTGCATCGGCCCAAAAATAAAGAAACCATAAAACATCAGCGAGAGATATTGACCCGGAGTTACAATATTTTTAAAAATTAAAAGCAACAGGGTCATTGTAATCATCTGCTGAAGAAAATTCACCATCGTTCCCTGGATAAAACTTAAAGAACGGATGCTTTTCACCTTTCTCAGCTCAAGTCCAAGAATCTTGTAGGTATTATTATTTAAGCGGATCACTTCCTGATTCGTTAATCCTAAACTTTTAACAATTTCTATATTTCTCAAACTTTCTGTTGTACTTCCGGCTAAAGCGGTAGTTTCAGAAACAATATTCTTCTGAATACTTTTAATCCTTTTGCTCAGTAAATTAGTAATAAAGGCAATCAGGAAAATCCCGCAGATATATACCGGCATAATCGACCAGTGAAGGCGGATTGCATATACCGAAACGAAAATAATACTCACTAAGATTCCGAAGAAAATATTAATAAAGCTGGTAATAAATTTTACAGAATCCTCCCTTACTTTCGTTAAAATAGACAAAGTTTCACCACTTCTCTGATCCTCAAATTCCTGAAAAGGCAGTGCCATAGAATGCTGTAAACCGTCAGTAAATATTTTTGCACCAAACTTTTGAGTGATCACACTTACAGCATAATCCTGGAAAGCCTTAGCAATTCTGCTTATCATTGCAGTTCCGATCAGTAATCCCAAAAAATAAAAGACACCATGATAAATTCCTTCACCGTATAAATATTGGTTCAGGTTTCTGGGTAAAAGCTTTTCCTTATCAAAAAAATTAGGATGCGTCACCAATCTATCCAGGATATTACCTGTAATGGCTGGAGCAAATAAAGAAAAAACCTGATTAATGGTTGCTAAAAGCAAAGAAAGAGCAATCAGCCATTGATAAGGCCTAAGATATTTTAAAAGTATTTTCATTTTAGTAAATAATGCTGTAAAATTAGAGATATTATTTTGACTTACAGTATTAACCTCATTGATGGTTAAGAAAAATAATATGATAAGCCTGAATGCCGGAATAAGAAAGTTGAAATGCTACATATCCTTGACGAGGCTTTAGACTTTAATAAGAATATTTTGATAATATGGTCAATTAGTGATGCTTTCCGCTCAGTAACTTCCTTCTTTCAGCTTCCAACTTGCTGGCATCATTATAATTTTGAATAGCAAAGCCCTTTTGTATTCAAGTGAAAAGAATTAAATTGCAGTCTAAGTTTTTACTATGCTTACAAAAGAACAAATTGCCAAAAGAATTTCAAAAGAACTGAAAGATCGTTATTATGTAAACTTGGGAATAGGTATCCCTACATTGGTCGCTAACTATGTTCCCGATGGTATTTCCGTAGAATTCCAGAGTGAAAACGGAGTTTTAGGGATGGGACCTTTTCCTTTTGAAGGAGAGGAAGATGCTGATATCATCAATGCCGGAAAACAGACCATTACTATTTTGGAAGGGGGTTCATTCTTCGATTCTGCTTTCAGTTTCGGAATGATTCGCGGTCAGAAAGTAGATCTTACCATCCTGGGAGCCATGGAAGTTTCAGAAAACGGAGACATTGCCAACTGGAAAATTCCTGGAAAAATGGTAAAAGGAATGGGAGGTGCAATGGACCTTGTGGCTTCTGCTGAGAATATTATCGTTGCCATGATGCACGTGAATAAAGCTGGAGAAAGCAAGATCCTGAAAAAATGCAGCCTTCCGCTTACGGGTGTTAACTGCGTGAAAAGAGTAGTAACCGAACTGGCAGTACTGGATGTAACTCCAGCCGGATTCAAACTGATTGAAAGAGCTCCAGGGGTTTCAGTAGAGCACATCGTAAAATCTACAGAAGCAGATCTGATCATTGAAGGTGAAATTCCTGAAATGCAATTCTAAATAAAACAAAACCTTGTCACCGACAAGGTTTTTTTATTGATAATGTTTTTGAACCATTCTAACCGACATAGGAAAATGTAGCGTTAAGAAAATAAAATCTGTGAACGTTAAGAAAATTCTACTGTTTGAAGCGCGAGACAACTTTAAACCGAAGAACAAATAATGAATTCGCGCAAGTTTTAGAATTTTTAGAGATCAGGATTTATTTTTAGCGGAAGTTTTCAAGTCTTGAATTTTTGTTTCTTTTGTTTCAAGACAAAAGAAAGAATAAATAGTAATCAAAAGATTTTTCCCTCGCAGATTTAGCAGATGATGTAGATTTTCCCATTGTAAATGTTCTCAAAAAGTGTTATGAAAACACTATTTAACCGACATAGGAAAATGTAGCGTTAAAAAAATATATCCTGTGAACGTTAAGAAAATTCTACTGTTTGAAGCGCGAGACAACTTTTAAACCGAAGAACAAATAATGAATTCGCGCAAGTTTTAGAATTTTTAGTGAACAGGATTTATTTTTAGCGAAAGTTTCCAAGTCTTGAATTTTTGTTTCTTTTGTTTCAAGACAAAAGAAAAGAATAAATATTAATCAGAAGATTTTTCCCCTCAGACTCAGTAGATAACGCAAATCTTTTTATTATAACAAAAGAAAAACTGTCTCAAAATGAAACAGTTTTTATACTTTAAAATTATCTTAGAATAAATAGATTAAAACTAAGTTCTAACTTCATTTATTTCCCATCCTGCGCCCCAAAAACCTTCTGTAAAATAGAAGTTGTTCTCATTGCCGGAGTATTTCGGATTCCGCTTTCCTTATCAGCCACCATTTTGAATACCCCGTTAATAGTTTCAGTGGTAACATATTCATTAAGATCAGTCGTTACAGACTGCCCCGTAAAAGTATTGTACTTTGAAATCAGGTTTTTCCATACCGTATCTGCACCTACTTTACCCAATGAAGCTTTTACCTTTGGCTGGAAGGCTGTAAACAACTGACTTTGTGTTTTGGTCTGTAAATAATTGGTTGCTGCATTGTCACTGCTTAATAAAATATTTTTAGCATCCGTGATCGTCATTGAAGTAATGGCTTTGGTAAAAATAGGAGCGGCTTCTGTTACCGCATCCTCAGCAGCTCTGTTTAATAACTTCACTCCTTCATCAGCAAGACTTCCCATTCCCAGAGAGCGGAGTGTGGTATCAATTTTTCTTAGTTTTTCTGGCATTAAGATTTTTACCGCTTCATTCTTTAAGAATCCGTCTGTCAAAGCCAGTTTCTTCACACCATCAGTTACCCCAAGGCTTAACGCTTCCTTTAATCCTGAAGAAATCTGTGTTGAGGTTAAACTTCCCAGATTAACAGGAGAGGTTTTAGTAGTAGTTGTGGTATTAGTTGTAGCAGTGGTTGTAGTAGAACTTTTAGGTTTTGATGGATTATCAAGATCAACACCGGTTTTGGTTTTAACAGTAGATTTGATAATGTCTAAGAGCTGTGCCTGTGCGGAAACTGAAAGTAACAGGGCAGCAGCGAATAAAATATTTTTTCTCATTGTATTTTTTTGCAAATTTAGATGTTTTATTATTTAATAAGTTAAATCACCAAAGAGTTTTAGAAAATAATTATATTAGCTAAAACCTTAATCTTACCTATGCGACGTTTTCTTTTTATATTTTCTGCTCTTTTTTCTACTGCCTTTTCTGCCCAAAAGAGACCGAATTTAATCCCTTACCCCCAAAGTGTAACCATGCAGGAAGGGAAATTTGTAATTCCAGAAACATTGATACTGAATGATAAGCTGCCAAAAGAAGAAACAGAATATTTAAAAAAACGTTTGGGTTCCTTTGTCAAATTTCAATCCAGTAGCAGTACGGAAAAAGTGCATGTGATGCACATGCTGGTTCCGCAGCCGAAAGTTCCCATTAATCCTGAAGGTGATAAGGAAAAATATACTATTGATATTTCCCCCAAAAGAATTTTTATCAGTTCCTATACTAAGCAAGGTTATTTCCTGGCCCTTCAGACATTGATTCAGCTGTTTGAAGAGCACAAAGAAGACCGGGAAATACCAACTATGGAAATTAGCGACAGTCCTAAATTTGCCTGGCGCGGAATGCATCTGGACGTTTGTCGCCATTTCTTTAATGTTGATGAGGTTAAACAATACATTGATTATTTAGCCATGTATAAGCTGAATACCTTTCACTGGCATCTTACAGATGATCAAGGCTGGAGAATTGAAATTAAAAAATATCCAAAGCTTACCCAAATTGGTTCAAAACGTAAAGAATCGATGATGGGTGCTTATGTTGATAATACTTTTGACGGAAAGCCTTACGGCCCTTATTTTTATACTCAGGAACAGATTAAAGAGGTCATTAAATATGCCCAGCAAAGACACATTACTATTGTTCCGGAAATAGAAATGCCGGGTCATGCTTTAGCTGCATTATCTGCTTATCCGGAACTCGCCTGTACAAAAGGACCTTTTGAAGCAGCTACAAAATGGGGCGTTTTTGATGATGTTTTCTGCCCGAAAGAAGAAACATTCACTTTTCTTGAAAATGTTCTTGATGAAGTTATTGCGCAGTTTCCATCACAATATATCCATATCGGAGGTGACGAATGTCCGAAAACAAGATGGAAAGAATGTGCCCACTGTCAGGAACTGATTAAAAAAAATAATCTCAAAGACGAACATGGCTTACAAAGCTATTTCATCCAAAGAATTGAAAAATATGTCAACAGCAAAGGCCGAAAAATCATCGGTTGGGATGAAATTCTTGAAGGCGGCCTGGCCCCAAATGCTGCAGTGATGAGCTGGACGGGTGTGAATGGGGGAATAGAAGCCGCAAAATCAGGACACTTCGCTGTAATGACTCCGGGAGCTTATTGCTATTTCGATCATTATCAGGGCGACCCACAGTCTGAACCTAATGCTTTTGGAGGTTTTACCCCTTTAGATAAAGTATATTCCTACAATCCTGTTCCTGCAGAACTCAATGCAGAACAGGCAAAATATATTATGGGCGTTCAGGCCAATTTATGGACAGAATATATCACAGATTTTAAACAAGTGCAGTATATGATATTCCCTAGACTGATGGCACTTTCCGAAGTAGGATGGGGAACGGCAGATCCTAAAAATTATAAAGAATTTGAAGACAGGGTGATCAGCCAGTTCAAAGTTCTGGATCAAATGAAAGTCAATTATGCAAAAAGCATTTACAACATTTCTAGTAAAGTAATTCCTGCTAATAATGGTATTTCTTACGAGCTGACTGTATCACAAGATCCAAAGGGAATCCGATATACAACAGACGGAACAGACCCCTCAATAAATTCACAGGTGTATCAGGGGCCAATTGCTGTTTCAAAATCTTTAACCGTTAAATCTGCTTATTTTGAAGATGGGAAACTGAAAAGTGCAGTTTCTTCACAGGAATTTACCATTTCAAAAACGACTGGAAAAAAGATTACGTTAGAACAGCAGCCAAGTGAAAACTATTCTTTCGGCGGAGCTTTTACCTTGATAGATGGAATTATCGGAAACACAAGACAGTTAGGAAAAACATGGCTCGGCTTTCAGGGGAAAGATGTCATTGCAACCATTGATCTTGGACAGAAAACATCATTTTCAGAAGTTTATTTTAATACCTTGGAAAATAAGGGAAGCTGGATTCATCTTGCAAAATCTGCACAAATCTTTGTTTCTGATGATGGTAAGAACTTCAAAATAATCAAAGAAATTGGGAAAGACGAAATCCAGAACTCAAAAGGAAAAATAAAGCTGAATGTAGGAACCCAGAATTCAAGATACATCAAACTAAAAATAGAAAACGCAGGAATCATTCCTTCTGGAAATCCCGGAGCAGATTCAAAAGCGTGGTTGTTTGTTGATGAAATTGGTGTAAATTAGAGATGAAGCAATCTTATACAATGCAAGACACTATTCTTTCCTCTGAATTTTCCTCCTCACCGGAACTTGTTGAAAAACTCTACCAATATGGCATCACTAAAAGCTATAGCGAGGGAGATATTATTTTAGATGAAAACGCTTCCATACGCTCCATTCCCATTGTGATGAAAGGAATGATCAAAGTGATCAGAACGGAAGAAGATGGAAGAGAAATACTGCTGTACTATATTCAGGCGGGAGAAAGTTGTATTATGTCTTTCCTGGGCGGAATGCATCAGGAAAAAAGTATAGTAAAAGCTGAAGTGGAAGAAGATGCTGAAATTCTTTTCCTGCCGGTAGATAAAGTTTCATTATTTATCAAGGAACATCCCGAATGGCTGGATTATATTTTCAGACTCTATCATAAACGTTTTGAAGAGTTACTGGACATCATCAATGCCATTGCTTTTAAAAAAGTAGACGAAAGGTTATTAGACCTTCTTCATAAAAAATCTGAGCTTACAAATTCTAAAACCATTGTAATCACTCATGAACAGCTGGCCAATGAACTGGGAACCGCCAGAGTGGTAGTGTCCAGACTGCTCAAACAACTTGAAGAAGCAGGAAGTGTAAAGCTCGGCCGGAATAAACTTACGCTTTCTTAAAGTACACTAGCTAATAATTAACTAGATAGTATTCATTTTCTCAAATAATATAAAAACAGGATTCCAATAACGTTTATTTTTTGAATTTTATATGGCTTTTTTGGTTTAAAAACATCTTATGTAACAAAAGTAGCTGTAGCTTTCTCCGGATATTTTCATTTTTGCTCAGAATTATTTGAATAGCAAATGGAAATTATAGGATACGTAGCAGCAATTTTAATTGGAATTTCGTTGGGCTTAATAGGTGGTGGCGGAAGTATACTCACCGTTCCCGTACTTGTTTATCTTTTTGGATTAGACGCTTTTATTGCCACGGAATATTCCCTTTTTATAGTAGGAATCAGCAGTGCTGTGGGATCATTTTCTTATTTTAAGAAAGGGCTTGTAGATCTGAGAACCGCACTTATATTTGGAATACCTTCCATTATATCTATTTTTCTTACCAGACTTTACCTGTTGCCGCTCATTCCATCAGATATTTTCAGGATAGGTGATTTTATTCTGACAAGAAATATTTTTCTTCTTTTGTTTTTTGCTGGTTTAATGATCCTTGCCTCCTATAAAATGATTAGAAAAAATGCAGCAATAAAAACGAAAGAGCAAAATGGAAAATATCAGTCCTTTCTGGCAGCAGGAGAAGGTTCTGCTATAGGTGTTTTAACCGGATTGGTAGGAGCCGGCGGTGGTTTTATGATCATTCCCGCCTTAGTTAACCTCTTGAAAATGCCTATGAAAAATGCCGTTGGAACTTCACTCGTTATTATTTCTTTAAATTCTTTGATAGGTTTTTCTTCATCCGCTGGAAATACAGCAATAGAATGGCGTTTTTTATGGTCTGTTACTGCTATTGCCGTTGCAGGAATTGTAATAGGCTCAAGGTTTTCCAGAAAGATCGACGGCGAAAAGCTAAGACCTGCTTTCGGATGGTTTATCCTGGCGATGGGAATGTATATCTTTTTTAAAGAGATCTTTTTATAATCCTTATGTAACAAAAGTAGCTGTAGTAAAAAGATGAAAGCAGGAAATTTGCATAAGTAAACAAAGTAAAATTGAACAATATGAAAATTGAACAGATTTATACAGGATGCCTGGCTCAGGGAGCTTATTACATCATGTCAGACGGAGAGGCTGCTATTATAGATCCGCTTCGTGAAACACAACCATACATAGAAAAACTGAAAAAGGATGGGGCAGAATTGAAATATATTTTTGAAACTCATTTCCATGCTGATTTCGTAAGCGGACATATAGATTTAAGCAGAAAAACAGGAGCTCCGATTGTATACGGACCTACTGCACAAACAGAATTTGAAGCCCTTATTGCAGAAGATGGACAGATATTCAGACTTGGAAAGGTGGCTATAAAAATCCTTCATACCCCTGGACATACACTGGAGAGTTCATCTTATCTGCTGATGGATGAAGATGGAAATGAAAAAGCCCTCTTTAGTGGTGATACCTTATTTTTAGGTGATGTGGGGCGTCCGGATCTGGCTCAGAAGACTGCAGATATGACCCGTGAAGAATTAGCAGGACTGTTGTACGACAGTTTATATCAGAAAATCCTTCCTTTGAAAGATGATATTATAGTATATCCTGCCCATGGTTCAGGATCCGCCTGTGGTAAAAATATGCAGAAGGAAACAGAGGATACATTAGGAAATCAGAAAAAAACAAACTATGCCCTCAATCAGAAAGATAAGGCAAGCTTTGTAGCGGCCATTACAGAAGGATTGCTGCCACCTCCTCCTTATTTCGGGATGAATGTTGCGATGAATAAAAATGGCTATAATAGTTTTGAAGAAGTACTATCAAAAGGAATGAATGCCCTTTCTCATGACCAGTTTGAAGAAACAGCAAAAAATTCAGGAGCTTTGGTACTGGACGTAAGAAATAATAAGAAATTTGCAGAAGGCTTTATTCCACAGTCTGTTAATATCGGGTTGGACGGTGATTTTGCGCCATGGGTAGGAGCTTTAGTTATAGACGTGAATCAGCCTTTACTGCTTGTTACTGATAAAGGATATGAAGAAGAAGCAGTCACCAGACTCAGCCGGGTAGGGTTCGACAATGTTTTGGGATATCTGGAGGGCAGTTTTGAAGCCTGGGAAAAAAGTGGAAAAGAAACAGATGTTGTAAACCGTATTTCTGCCCCGTATTTTGAGAAGGAAATAGAAGGAAAAAATGCTAAGATCCTTGATGTGAGAAAAGCAAGTGAATACAATGCAGAACACATAGAAGGGGCATACAACAGGCCTCTAGCTTATATCAATGAATGGATCAATGAAATAGACAAGGAAGAGCATTTCTATATACATTGTGCAGGAGGATACAGAAGTATGATGGCTGCAGGTATTCTTATGGCAAGAGGGTATAGGAATTTTACGGAAATCGAAGGAGGTTTTAATGCCATTGCGAAGACTGATATTCCGAAAAGTGATTTCGTGTGTCAGACCAAAATTTTAAAATAAATTAAGATAAAAATATATGTTAGATATTATTAAAGAACCCTGGCCCTGGTATATAGCTGGCCCTTTAATCGGGCTTACTGTTCCGGCCCTGTTGATTTTGGGAAATAAATCTTTTGGAATCAGTTCTTCACTCAGACACATCTGTGCAGCATGCATACCTGCGAAAATCAGCTTCTTTAGATATGACTGGAAAAAAGAAGCATGGAACCTGTTTTTTGTACTCGGAATTTTCTTTGGAGGGATGATTGCTGCCAACTTTATGCTTAATCCCGACGCAATTACAGTGAGTTCAGCACTTAAAACCGAGTTGGCAGGTTATGGCATTACAGATTATTCCAATCTTGTTCCTGTACAATTGATGAGTTTTGAAAGTCTCTTAACTCTAAGAGGATTTATCATGATGGTTGTCGGTGGCTTTTTGGTAGGATTTGGAACCCGGTATGCCGGCGGATGCACAAGTGGCCATGCCATCATGGGACTTTCCAACCTGCAATGGCCGTCTCTGGTAGCTACAGTCTGCTTTATGATTGGTGGTTTTATTATGGCCAACCTTATTTTACCAATCATTCTTTCCCTTTAACTAAAAATTTAAACAGAAATCAATTATGTCAGACAATAAAAAATTAAGCATTCATCATCAGGACACTGCCTGTACCAATGAAAGCAGTTTAAAACATCCATGGTATCATAACCTGAAATATCTGGTGGCAGGAATTATCTTTGGAATTATTTTTGTGAAAGCTGAGGTTATCAGCTGGTTCAGAATACAGGAAATGTTTCGCCTCCAGTCTTTTCATATGTACGGAATCATTGGCAGTGCTGTAATGGTGGGAATGATCTCTGTATGGCTGATCAAAAAATTCAATATCAAAACAATTCATGGCGAGACTATCTCTATACCGTCCAAAAAATTTAATAAAGGCCAGATTTACGGTGGATTGATCTTTGGTTTTGGTTGGGCTATTACCGGAGCATGTCCCGGACCTCTTTTTGCCCAGATCGGGACCGGGGCATTAGCCGTGTCCATAACACTTCTGAGTGCTATTGCCGGAACTTGGGTATATGGATACTTCAGAGACAAGCTGCCTCATTGATCCCAAAAAATAAAAAAAGACCGTAGATAATTTGCTATGGTCTTTTTTCTTTTCAGCTAGCGGGAAAATTGCTAATTTGGGAGGCAAATACATCTCACATGCAAAGTAGACGAAATTTCATCAAAAAAACCGCTGCAGCTTCTCTGGCACTTGCTGTAAATCCAATGGATCTTATGGCTAAAGACCTGCCGGAAAACTATAAAATAACAGGTAAACCTATCGTTCTTTCCACCTGGAATTTCGGTCTGAAAGCCAATGAAGAAGCCTGGACCATTTTAGGAAAAGGCGGAAAAGCTCTGGATGCGGTGGAAAAGGGAGTTCGTCTGGTAGAATTGGATCCTACGGAAAGAAGTGTAGGCTATGGAGGACGTCCGGACAGGGACGGAAGAGTAACCCTTGATGCCTGTATTATGGACGAAAACTACAATATAGGTTCAGTAGCTTGTTTGGAACACGTTAAAAATCCAATTTCTGTAGCAAGAGCAGTTATGGAAAAAACACCTCATGTAATGCTGGTAGGAGACGGAGCATTGCAGTTTGCCCTTTCACAGGGATTTAAAAAAGAAAATCTTCTTACTCCCGATTCAGAAAAAGAATGGAAAGAATGGCTGAAAACCAGTGAATATAAGCCGGTTGCCAATATTGAAAACCATGATACCATTGGAATGATCGCCCTTGATGCACAGGGAAACCTTTCCGGAGCCTGTACCACCAGCGGAATGGCTTTTAAAATGCATGGAAGGGTAGGAGATTCTCCCATTATTGGTGCAGGTTTATTTGTTGACAATGAAGTGGGAGCTGCTACCGCTACCGGGCACGGTGAAGAAGTAATCCGTACAGTCGGAACCCATCTGGTGGTTGAATTGATGAGACAAGGCCGAAATCCACAACAGGCATGCAAAGAAGCTGTAGAGAGAATTGTGAAAATTACCCAGAGAAGAAATAAAAACCTGAAAGATATCCAGGTTGGTTTCATTGCCCTGAATAAAAAAGGAGAGTATGGTTCTTACTGTATTCAGGATGGATTTAATTTCGCAGTCTATGATCAGAAAGGAAATCGTCTCGAAAAACCGGAATTTGCCTTGAAATAATTAGATGGTCTGTTTAAACTTGATGTCAGGAAATAAGAATCAACAGCGGTTTTAATAACCATTCAGGATTGGAAAGAAATTAAAATTTCGAAATATGAACAGATTTTAGAAAATAACTCTTTTCTGATTACAAACCTATCTCAGGAGGAATCTAAAAATATAAAGTAAGTAAAAATGTCAAAAATAGAAATAGCGTGCTTCAACCCGGAATCAGCAATGATTGCATTTGAAAATGGAGCCGATAGAATAGAATTATGTGACGGATTGAATGAAGGCGGAACAACCCCTGATTTTGAAACAACAAAAGAGCTCAGAGCAAAAATAAACATTCCTATTTTTGTGATGATCAGGCCCCGAGGCGGAGATTTTACCTATTCGGAAGCTGAATTTGAGCAGATGGAAAAAGATATTATCAGGCTGAAATCCCTGAATGTAGATGGTTTTGTTTTTGGAATCCTGGACGAAAATAATCAGGTAAATGTAGAACATAATAGAATTTTGGTTGAGATGGCTTATCCTCTTCCCTGTACTTTTCACCGGGCTTTTGACCGGGCAAAAGGTCTTGAAGATTCCTTGGAAAAAGTCATTGACTGCGGCTTTAAAACAATTCTCACATCAGGTCAGAAGCCTAATGTTTCAAAAGGTAAGGAAAATCTTAAAAAGTTGGTTGAGCTGGCTAATGGAAGGCTTGAAATTCTGGTCGGTGGCGGACTTCGTTCAACCAATATTGAAGAGATCAGAGAATACACCAATGTGGGCTATTTTCATTCCTCAGCAATTACAGACGGTGGAGCTTTGGCCAGTGCTGAAGAAATTATCGCTTTGAAAAATAAATAGTTCTTTTAACGCAAAGCTTTATTTCAGATAACGTTTTATTTGAGAAAGCAAAGAATCTGCCTTCGTTGTTTATGAAGCCGTATGGATAAAAACGTTTGCTTAATTGAGATTTTCGCTTTGAAAATCAATAGTTTTTTAACGCAAAGTTTTATTTTAGATAATGCTCGATTTTGAGAGAGCAAAGAATTCGACTGCGTGGTTTATGAAACTGAATGGATAAACGTTCGCTTAATCGAATCAACTTGTTGATTCTTCCCTTTGCTTTCCTTAAAACTCAACACGTCCTAAAATAAAACTTTGCGTTAAAAATAACATGGTATTAGTATCTTAATTAATTTAGATAACAAAACACAAAAATACAAATGAATGACAGAAAACGAACTATCCTACAAGATAATAGGAGCAGCAATAGAAGTTCACAAAAATCTAGGAGTCGGATTGTTGGAAAATGCTTATGAAACTGCGCTGGCTTATGAATTGAAAATACTTGGATTGGATGTGAAGCAACAAGTTTCCTTCCCTTTAAGGTATAAAGAAATTACAGTAGAAAACGCCTATAGAATTGACTTAATTATAGAAAATAAGGTTATTATGGAAGTAAAATCTGTTCTGGAACTGAATCCTGTTTTTTATTCCAGGTTTTAACCTATCTGAAACTGGCTAAAATAAATTTAGGGCTACTGATAAACTTTAACAGTGAACTTATTAAATACGGAATTCACAGAATTGTAAACAAACTTATTAATGAATAGATCTATCCTTTTTGCTTTCCTTTTTATTCAGAGTATCATGGGTGCACAGGTTACGGAACGAAGTTTGTCTTCGGAAAAATGGCAGTTCAAAAATACAAAAGAACAGCAATGGCTGCCTGCAAGAATTCCGGGTACTGTACATCTTGATCTGATGAATAATAAAATCATTCCGGATCCTTTCAAAGATGAGAATGAGAAAAAAGTACAGTGGGTAGAAAACGAAGACTGGGAGTACCAAACCACTTTTCAAGTATTATCAAAAGAACTGGAAAACGATCAGATAGACCTTGTTTTTAACGGCCTTGATACCTTCTCAGAAATTTACCTGAACGGAAAGCTGCTGAAAAAAACAGACAATATGTTCAGAAAATGGGAAATTCCTGTAAAAGACTTTTTGAAAGAAGGTAATAATGAATTAAAAATTAAATTCAGATCGGCAGTAAATGAAGGGAAAGAACTGGCAAAGAAAGTTCCCTTTACCACTCCGGAATCTCCGAGAAGTTTTGTCAGAAAAGCCCAGTATCAGTTTGGATGGGATTGGGGACCAAGATTGGTGACTGCCGGAATATGGAAAGACATACAATTAAAACTCTGGAATTTGGCTAAAATCCAGAACGTTAAATATCATCAGATTTCTTCTGAAAATGGTTTGGATCTTAAATTTGAGATACAAATCGACACACAGAATCCTGGTGATTATGTACTGAATATTAATAAATTAAATAAAAAAGTTTACCTTAAAAAAGGTCTCAATAGAATCAGTGTTCCATACGGAACAGATGGATTAAAACTTTGGCAGCCCAATGGCTGGGGAGATGCCCATCTTTATGATTTTAAAATTGAACTATTTAAAGATAAGAGATCATTGGATCAGGAAAATATAAAAGTCGGGCTCAGAACTGTGGAATTGGTTCAGGAAAAAGATGCAGCAGGAAAATCCTTCTATTTTAAAATCAATGGAAAGCCACTCTATGCAAAGGGAACCAACTGGATTCCTTCCGACAGCTTTTCACCCAGAATAACCAAAGAAAAATACCAAAAGCTGATCAAGGACGCCAAAGATGCTAATATGAATATGATCCGTGTCTGGGGCGGTGGCATCTACGAAGATGAAGAATTCTACAAAGCCTGTGACGAAAACGGTATTTTGGTCTGGCAGGATTTCATGTTTGCAGGAAGTTTTTATCCAGCTGATGAAGATTTTTTAAATAACGTAAAAGAAGAAGTAAAAGATCAGATTAACAGGCTTCAGAACCATCCTTCCATTGCTTTATGGTGTGGAAATAACGAAATTGATGAAGCTATTGTTAACTGGGGTTATCAGAAACAGTTCAAATACTCAAAAGAAGATTCCCTCCAAGTTTGGAAAGACTATAAAAAACTCTTCCACGAACTTATTCCAAATACATTGCAGGAAAGCCTTACTTCCGATAAAAATATCTATTGGCCCAGCTCACCATCTATCGGATGGGGACACAAAGAAAGTCTCACAGAAGGAGATTCCCATTATTGGGGAGTCTGGTGGGGAGAACAACCCTTTGAAATTTATAATGAAAAAGTAGGCCGCTTCATGTCAGAATATGGTTTTCAGGGAATGCCAAGCCTGGAAGCTATAAAATCCATGTTTTCCGGAACTCCCGATCTCAATCTTCAGAATCCTGTGATAAAAGCCCATGAAAAGAATACAAGAGGCTGGGAGATCATCAGTGAATACATGAAAAGAGATTACAAAGTCCCAACAGACTTTATACAATATAATTACATTTCCCAGCTGCTTCAGTCCCGTGGGATGAGAATTGCTGTTGAAGCCCACCGCCGTTCAAAACCCTACAATATGGGAACATTATACTGGCAGCTCAACGACTGCTGGCCGGTTGTTTCCTGGTCATCCATTGATTATCTGGGAAACTGGAAAGCGGTGCATTACCAGATGAAAAGAAGCTTTGAGCAACAGGTTATTTTAACAGAAGAAAAAAAAGGTGTTTTAAACTTCTACGCTGTTAATGACGGATTGAACATATTCAGTGATGTTAATTTAGAGCTACAGACAATAAATTTTGACGGTCAGATTTTAAAAGAGTTTAAGGCTGTTTCAAAAGAAAAAAAATTGGAAAGTATTTTAAAATTTGATCCCATACAAATGGCAACTTTAGTTTCTGATTCTGATAAAAATAAAGTCTTCCTACAGCTTACGCTTAAAGATGGCAGCGGGAAAATAATTGCTGTCAATCAGCATTTCTTTTCAAAGCCTAAAGATCTTCAGTTGCCAAAGCCAGATATTAAGATTAAGAACGTTTCGGCAGATGAGGTTGAGGTTTCTACAAATGTTTTGGCAAAAGATATTTATCTGATGGGAGATACCCAGTTCAATGATAACTTCTTTGACCTGCTTCCCAATACCTCAAAAAAGATCCAGCTTTCAAAACCTGTAGAAAATATTAAAGTAATGAGTCTTTGGGATACATTGAAAAATTAAAAACTGTTGAATCTATAAAATTTTAAGATCATAACTAAAAAATCAGCCGTAACTTTATACTTTATTTTTTTAATATTATGGTGAATTTTGTTCTGATTGCGGTGTGTATTATTGCAGGAATGGTATTCAAAGCAACAAAATCTATCCATCCCGATGCTCACAAAGGCATCAATACCTGGATTCTTTACCTTGCCATGCCCGCGGTTTCCTTTAAATACCTGCCCAAAGTAAAATGGTCAGCAGAAATGCTGTTCCCGATTGCCGCTACCTTTCTGATTTCTGTTTTCTGCTTTTTCTTTATGATGTTTTACAGTAAAAGTAGAGGCTATTCCAGGCGGTCCAGAAGCACATTAGAACTCACGAGCGGTTACAGTAATACATCTTTTATCGGGTTTCCCCTGATCAGTGCTTTTTATGGCGAAAGCCTTTTAAGTATAGCTATTATCTGTGATCAGACCATGTTCTTTGCTCTTTCTACATTGGGAATCATAGCAGCTGTGAAAGGAGGAAGCAAATCCGGAAAAGTAAGCGCTGTATTTATTCTTAAAAGATTAGTCACTTTTCCACCACTAATTGGCTGTATTGCAGCCTTAGTATTGTCTCAGTTTATTGATTTTACCGCTGCAGAACCGTTTTTTGATAAACTCGCAGCAACCGTAAGCCCATTGGCTTTATTTTCTGTAGGTCTCCAGCTCAAATTCAACGGATGGAAAAAATTGATTCCTCAGATGTCAGCTTCCATGTTTTATAAACTGATCCTGGCTCCGGCAATTGTTCTTGGATTGGCTTTGCTTCTCAATATAAAAGGAGATATTGCAAAAATTACCATATTTGAAGCTGCAATGCCGACTGTTGTTACCTCAAGTATTATTGCAGAACAGTTCAGGTTGAACACCAGACTCACCAACCTGATAGTTGGCCTCAGTATTATTGTTGGATTCCTCACTTCTGCCGTTTGGTATCAGATTATCGAATGGTTTTTCTAAATTTATTATTCTCAGAGTTAGAAACTGTCATTCAGAGCGAAGCGAAAGAATCTCAAAAAGGCAGTTGCATTCTAGTTTTTATGCAAAGCTATATCTTAAAGCTCCATATTTTATGAAAGAAAAGAGAAAATCAATTAACATTGATCTGATGAAGCAAACACCTTAACCATATAGCTTAATAATGGCGTAGCCACATCTTGCCTCCTTAAATCAAGAAATCCTAAATCAGACCTTTGCGTGTAAAAACTATAGTGATACAAAAAAATGATTTATATACAGAGAATAATCTCTCGCAGATTGGCGGATCTGGCAGATGTTTGCGTTATTTTTTATATGCTTTATCAGTTCAATCTACGAGATATTTTTAATCAACAGTACTATGCAGATTACTGGATGAAAAATTCTATTCAATAGGAACGGGCTTTAGCCCGTTTGACTTTGAATAATAGGTAAATGGCTTTAGCCAAAATTTAAATTTATCCGGTATAACGGCCATTGCATCTCCTCGTAATGACAGAAGACAATCTCAACAAAAAAATTGCAGTTCTCTAAAGAAAAATCTAATTTTACATTTTAAAAATTTCCCTTGCTGTACGCCCAAATTGTTTTACCCCTTAATTTAAAAGGATCTTTCACTTACAAAGTTCCTGAAGAACTGATATCTGTAATTCAGATTGGAATGCGGGTTTTGGTGCCGTTTGGGGGAAAGAAAATCTATACGGGAATCGTTTTTGAACTTCATGATAATGCTCCGGAAAGTTTTGTAGCCAAAGAAGTGATCAGTATTTTGGATGACAAACCCATACTTCCGGAAGAGCAGATCAGCTTCTGGAACTGGCTTTCAGAATATTACCTTTGTGGACTTGGAGAAATCTACCGTTTTGCATTTCCTTCTTCTTTAAAACTGGAAAGTGAAACCTATCTGAAATTAAAACCCAATATAACGGTTGATTTTGAAAATCTGGATGTCAATGAAATGTATCTTATTCAGGCATTGGAGGTACGCCAGCTGATCAACCTTACCGATATTGAGGCATTTATTCCTAAAAAGGATATCATCAAAACAATCAATTCTCTGATCGATCTGCAGTATATTGAAATAGACGAAAAAATAGCTGAAAAATATAAAGCTAAGGAAGTAGCCTATGTAAAAATCAATGATGAGGTTTTGAAAAATCAGAACCTTGCCGATATTCTTATAAAATTGAACAGGGCTTCAAAACAAAAAGACCTTTTCCTGGCCATTTTGGAAAAACAAACAGAACATCCTGAAACACCCATTAAAAAAGCAGATCTTTTTGAAGACGGATATTTTGGAAGCTCCCATTTTAAGGCACTTGCAGATAAAAATCTTGTCGAAGAATATCACATGCAGAAAGACAGGATCGAAAGTTATGAAGGCGAAATTGAAGAACTTGAAGAACTTTCCGAACAGCAGAAGGAAGCTAAAACAGAGATTGATGAAGCTTTTGAAGAAGGAAAGAACGTTTTGTTGCACGGGGTAACCTCTTCGGGAAAGACCCATATTTATTTAGAGAAAATTGAAGAATGTATTCAGGAAGGGAAAAACGTCCTGTTCCTGCTTCCGGAAATTTCTCTGACGAAGCAGATTACCCAAAGATTAGAAAAAAAATACGGCAGACAGCTCGGTTTCTATCATCAGAAATTAACCGATTTTGAAAGAGTGGAAGTATGGAGAAGGATTAAACAGAATGATATTAAAGTTCTCATAGGAACACGTAATGCTCTATTTCTACCTTTTCAGGATCTCGGACTTATCATTGTAGATGAAGAGCATGATTCTGCCTATAGGCCCAGAGAAGCTTCGCCTTATTTCAATGCAAAAGATGCCGCCTTGGTCATGGGGAATTTTTACGGAGCCGGAGTGATTCTCGGATCTGCCACCCCTTCTGTGGAAAGCTATTACAACGCCAGAAAAGATAAGATAAAATATATATTCCTGAACGAAAGGTTTGGGGATGTGAAACTGCCGGAATATGAATTGATCAATTTTAAGGAGGCTCAGGAATCCAAGAAAGTCTCAGGGAACTTCTCTTTACATTTAATTGATGAGATCAAAAAAACACTGGACGAAAAAAATCAGGCTATTGTGCTTCATAACCGCCGGGGTTATGCCAATGTTATAGAATGCGAAAGCTGTGGCTATGTCAATTACTGCTCAAACTGCGATGTCGTAATGACGTATCATAAGGCTGCCAATGAGATGAAATGTCACTATTGCGGCCAGCGGGCATCAAAACCGAGAAGCTGCCCGAAATGCCAGTCAGAAAACCTCAATGAAAGAGGAGTAGGCGTAGAGCAGATTCATGAAGAGGTATCTAAACTGTTTCCTGATCATGAAGTAGACAGGATGGATGTAGACTCTATGCGTAAGAAATTTGCGTATGAAAAACTGTACGAAAAAATAGAAGACCGGGAAACAGACATTATTGTGGGAACGCAGATGATCTCCAAAGGCCTTGATTTTGATCATATAGAACTGGTTACCATTCCTAAAGCCGATTCCCTGCTCTATGTACAGGATTTCAGGGCCGAAGAAAGAGCTTATCAGCTGATCACGCAGGTTTCAGGGAGAGCGGGAAGAGTTTCAGGGAAAGGGAAAATCCTCATTCAGACCTATAATCCGGAACATTCCGTTTTTCAGCTTATTAAAATGAATAATCCTGCAAAAGTTTATAAATATATTCTTACCGAACGTCAGAAATTCCACTATCCGCCGTTCACAAAACTCATCATGATTGAGCTGAAACACAGGAAAGAAGATAAAGTGAACCGGGCTTCCCAGTTTTTAGGCTCTATTTTACGAAAATATCTTCCCGAAGAATGTGTTTTAGGACCCGAAAGAGCTCAGATTGCAAGACTGAATAATTTATACCAGTTTCAAATTATGCTCAAGCTTCCCCGCGGGAAAAAATATGATGAATTCAAGAAAATGGTTTTGCTGAGTTTGAATGAATTTGATGAAATCACTGCTTATCAAAGTATTAAAAAAGACGTTTTTGTGGATTTTTAACTTTTTTTAACAAACTTTACGGTCTTTTATAAGACCTCCGTAGCCCTTTTTCTCACAATAATTTCTACTTTTGGTCGTTGATTAAGTGTTTGGCTCTTTAATTTATGATTTAACTTATCATTTTTTACAGTGTCCAACTATGGTAAACAAAAAAAGATAGATGGTAAATTACAGAAAATATATTTCAAGCGTAGCGGTATTGGCTTCTGGGTTTTTCCTTGCTCAATCTACCGTTTCTACCGTTCTTTACTCACAGGCTTACGATAATCAAAAAAACACTTTGAATCTGCCTTCTCCCATTACTTCGGTGGCGGAGAAAACGATGTTGTCGGCCAAAGAACTAGTAGACATTAATGTAAACACAATGATGGCGGATCCTGTGCTGAAAAATGCAACCTGGGGATTCGTAGTGTACGACCCGAAAACGAAGAAAGTGATCTCTTCGTACAATGAAAATACTCCCTTAGTTCCCGCTTCCACAACAAAATTATTAACAACGGAAACAGCATTGAACCTTTTAGGTGAAAACTACCGTTGGATGACCCAGCTGGAATATTCAGGGACTATAGATGAGAATGGAACTTTAAACGGAAATTTATATGTTGTAGGAAGCGGTGACCCTTCACTGGGAACCAATAAGGCGGGAGCCTGGTCTTACAGAGATATTATTTCAGACTTCATGAGCGGACTTTCCCGCGAAGGTATCAGAAAGGTAAATGGTGATATTATCATTCAGACAGCGCTTTTCAAAGGCAATATTACAAGGCTTCCGGAAAATGTTGTGTGGCTTGAAAACAATAATTACTACTTACCTGTAGGAACTACCCGCGAAATTGATCCTGCCAACGAAAAGCTGATCGTAAAAAAATCAGGAACAGCTTCTGATAAAAAATACTTCTATGTTTCTCCTTATGCCAATCAGATGGTATACGCTGAAAAATACGACGGAGACGGTATTTTAACCACCAAACTTCCTGATGCTCCAGCTTATCTTGCCAATACTTTCAGAACAACTTTGGTAAAAAGCGGAATTGGCGTTACCGGAAAAGTAACTCCTAAAATGACGGATGCAGCTCCGGAAAGCAGAAAACTGGTTGCAGCGTATAAATCTCCTACGTTGGGTGATATTATATTCTACACCAATCAGCACAGTGATAACTCCCTGGCAGAAGCCTTGCTGAAAACGGTAGGTTTCCAGAAAATGGGTGATCAGACCTCGGAATCCGGAAGAATCGTGGTAACTAACCACCTGAAAGATGAAAGTTTTGATATGATGGGGCTTAATTATATAGACGGAAGCGGACTTTCAAGAAGTAATAATGTAACCCCAATTTCTCAGGTGAAGTTTTTAACTTCTTTGATGGATGAAAAATATTACAAAACCTATTTCACTTCGCTGCCGGTAGGCGGACAGTCCGGAACACTGAAAAGAATGTTCATTGGTGCCGGGAACGGACAGGTTTTTGCTAAAACAGGAACTTTAAACAAAGTGAAAACATTAGCGGGTTACCTGAAAACCAATTCCGGAAAAACACTGGTATTTTCTTTAATGGTAAACAATTATTCAGGATCTGTAGATATGGTGAAAAAAAGAATGGAAAAAATTCTTGAGCCAGCTCTGGATCTGTAAGAAAATATTTAATTTAACTTTATAAAAACCTTTTAATCAATGATTAGAAGGTTTTTTTTATCTTTGGTTATAGCTAAATAACCTGAGTATGAGAAAATTTTATCTTTTAATGCTGGGCTTTCTGATCTCCCAGCAATTGTACAGTCAGACACCGGATGAAAATATTGAAATGAAGGGGCTCATTGCAAAAGAAAAGAATGCTTTTACGAAAAAAATGATAACCTACAATATCAATCCCAATACCCTGAACTATGATCTGCAGTATCAGAGAATGGATGTTACTCTGGATCCTGCGGTCTATCATATTTCAGGTTCGGTGACTTCCCATTTTAAGCCCAATCAAAATATGGCAAGCATTTATTTTGATCTTTCTGATCTTCTGGTTGTTTCCCAGGTTCAGTATCATGGCATTGATCTCACATTCCAGCAGCTTCCTACAAAAGAGGTTAAAATAGATTTTCCTGCTTCAATTGCTGCCAATACGCTGGATTCATTAACGATCCATTATTCAGGTGCTCCGTTAGCAGGAAATGCTTTTTCTACCTCACTTCAAAGTGGAGTTCCTATTCTTTGTACATTGAGTGAACCTTATGGTGCGCAGGAATGGTTCCCTACAAAACAAAGTATGAATGATAAGATCGAAAGATTTGATTTTAAAATAACCACCCCTTCACAATATAATGTAGCGGCCAATGGAAAGCTGATGTCTGAAACCCTGCTTCCCGGCAGTCAGAAACTGACCTTCTGGCGGACGGCTTATCCCACTGCCGCTTATCTGATTGCAGTTGCTATTACCAATTTTGTAAAACTCAATGATACCATGGGAAACCCGCCATTTCCCTTTGTGAATTATGTATATCCATCGACTAACGCTGACCCGGTAAGCATGGCTAATATAGAATGGACTAAAGATGTGATGAATACTTTCGAGACCTATTTCGGTCCTTATCCATTCCGTAATGAAAAATATGGCCACATGCAGTTTAAATTCGGGGGAGGAATGGAGCACCAGACGATGACATCCGTGGGAAGCTGGAGTAAAGGTCTTATTGCCCACGAACTTGCCCATCAGTGGTTCGGTGATAAAGTGACGTGCGGGACATGGAATGATATCTGGCTGAATGAAGGTTTTGCTACTTTCGGGGCTATTCTGGCCAATGAGAAATTGCTCATGACCCATACTGAATTCAAAGATTTTATGCTGAGCGAGATCAATAATATTACTTCTGCTTCCGATGGTTCTACCTACGTTCCGGATGCTGAACTTTCCAATGTAAGCAGGATCTTCAACAACAGGCTTACGTATGCTAAAGGTGCTTATATTTTGAGAATGATCAAGTGGATTCTTGGTGATGCAGTCTTCTATCAGGCATTAAAAGATTATCATGCAAGACCTAATTTAGCTTATAATTACACCAGAACTTCAGATTTTAATGTGTCGCTGCTGCAATCCACAGGAAAAGACTTTACAGGATTTTTCAATGACTGGCTGTACGGTGAAGGTTATCCTTCCTATGTTACAAAATGGAAGCAGACCGGAAATCAGATTCTTTTTAAAGTTTCCCAGACCCAGAGTCATCCTTCTGTAAGCTTTTTTGAAATGCTGCTGCCTATCAAAGTGAACGGAACAGGAGGCGAAACTGCTTATTTTGTCTTGAATCACACTTCTGATAATCAATATTTTCTTGAAAATGTTTCATTTCCTGTGGCTAGTGTTGAATTCAATTATGAGTACCAGATTCTCGAGAAAAACTCTACGGTTCTTCAGGATAATACATTAAGCGTATCTTCTGTGGATAAGGAAGATTTTGCATTATATCCAAATCCTGCCCAAAACGAATTGTATCTGAAAGGAATGAATAAATCTGCAGCATATTCAATTCATGCTGCAGATGGAAAGCTGGTAAGAAGAGAGGTGTATCATCCGGGAAAAAGTATCGGAATCTCTGAACTGGTTCCCGGAACCTATATTTTTACCGTTAATAATCAAAAATTAAAGTTTATTAAATATTAAAAACACAGTATAACATATATTTTGTATTTAATAATATATTGATTGATGTTAATAATTGTGAAATATATTTATTACTATTTTTAATTACATATTTAAAAAAATAATTATAATTTATATTTTGATTAAAATAAAACTGTTATATTAAATAAATTGTAATTATTTTTCTTATTAAAATTCACTATATATAATTTAAACCTTTTGATCCATGATTAGAAGGTTTTTATTTATATTTACCCGCATAAATTATTGGGTATGAAACTATTTTATTTCTTGATTGTAAGCATCTTGCTTTCACAAAACTTTTATGGCCAAAATGATCATAATCTTGAAAGAAAAGGATTGGTCGCGAGGGAAATGAAATCCTTTGCTAAAAAAATGACCGCTTACAATACGAATCCCAATACTTTAAATTACGATCTGCAGTACCAGAGAATGGATGTTGCCATTGATCCTGCTGCTTATAATATTTCAGGTTCTGTAACCTCCCATTTTAAACCAACTCAGAATATGAGCAGCATCTATTTTGATCTTACAGACGTTCTTACAGTTTCTACAGTGAAATACCACGGAAACAACCTGGCATTTCAGCAGCTTCCTACCAAAGAACTTAAAATAGATTTTCCAGCTTCTATTCCTGCCAATACACTGGATTCTCTTACAATTAACTATTCAGGCGCTCCCTCTAATGATAATGATGCTTTTTTTAACGGCACCCAAAGTGGAACTGCAGTGCTTTCTACATTAAGTGAGCCTTATGGGGCCCAGGACTGGTTTCCAACGAAACAAAGCATGAACGATAAAATTGAAAGATTTGATTTTAAGATTACAACCCCTTCACAATATAATGTTGCTGCAAACGGTAAACTGATGTCTGAAACCACACTTCCGGGATCAAAAAAACTTACCTTCTGGAGAACAGCTTACCCTACGGCAGCTTATCTTATTGCCCTTTCAATTACCAATTTTACGAAAGTGACAAGCACTATTGGAAATCCACCTTTCCCATTCGTGAATTATGTATTTCCGTCTACCAATTCCAATGCAACCAGAATGGCTAATATCGAATGGACTAAGCAGATCATGACTACTTTGGAGACCTATTTCGGGCCTTATCCTTTCCGTAATGAAAAATACGGGCACATGGAATTTCAGTGGGGAGGCGGAATGGAGCATCAGACTATGTCTTCTATGGGAAGCTGGAGTAAGGATATTATTGCCCATGAGCTTGCTCACCAGTGGTTCGGAGATAAAGTGACCTGCGCTACCTGGAACGATATCTGGCTGAATGAAGGCTTTGCAACCTTCGGGGAACATGTTGCCAATGAAAAACTGCTGATGACCAATGCTGAATTCATGAATTATTTGGCAGGGCAGAAAGATTATATTACCGGTACAACAGGAGGAAGTACTTATGTTTTGGATAGTGAACTGTTCAACTCCGACCGTATTTTCAGTGGCAGGCTTTCTTATGCAAAGGGAGGATATATCGTAAGGATGATCAAATGGATATTAGGTGATGATGCATTTTATCAGGCTTTGAAAGACTATCATGCAAGACCGAATTTAGCGTATGGGTATGCAAGTACAGCGGATTTTAAAACTTCATTTTTACAGTCTTCAGGAAAAGATCTTACCGAGTTTTTCAATGACTGGCTGTACGGACAGGGATATCCTACTTATACCATCAAATGGAAGCAGACCGGAAATCAAGTTCTATTTAAAGCCGGGCAGACACAAAGTAATGCTTCTGTAAGCTTTTTTGAAATGCCCTTACCGATCAAAGTGAACGGAACAGGAGGGCAGACCGCTTATTTAGTCCTCAATCATACATCCAATAATCAGGGCTTTCTGGAAACAGTTCCTTTCCCTGTTGCCAGTGTTCAGTTTAATTATGAGAATCAGATCCTTGAAAGAAACTCTACCGTGGTTCAGGATAATACATTAAGTGTTTCTTCCGTGGAAAAAGAAGATTTTGCATTATACCCGAATCCGGCAAAAAATGAATTGTATTTAAAAGGGGTTAACCGATCAACCGATTATTCAATTCATTCTGTTGATGGAAAGCTGATCAGAAAGGATGTCTATCAGCCAGGGAAATCAATAGGAATTGCAGAACTTGTTCCCGGCACTTATATCTTCACTGTTCAGGAAAAGAATATCAAGTTTTTAAAGTATTAAAATAATATTACTCTAAAAATAAGAATGAACAGTATCAGTTTATTTAGACTGTAAAAAAATCAAAAAAGTATTTTAGTTTTAACTGAAATACTTTCTGATTTTCCGTAATACACCAGTTTTTGCTTTTCATTATGAGATAGTGAAAAAGCATATATAAATATAAAATGCATTTTTAACTTAAAAATATTTGAATTTTTAAGTTATTTTATTATATTTATTGTAATAAATAAATCAAAATGTTATGAAAAAAATTCTACTATTGCTGTCATTAGCTTCTGGCGTTACAGCTTTTTCACAAGTTATTTTTAGCGAAGGATTTAATACTTTCACCTCTTTGGCAGCAGCTGGATGGACGTCTACTAACCAGAGCAGCCCTTTGGGGGCCAGTACATGGGCGCAAGGAGGCGGAACAGCTTTTGCAACTGGTGGGCAGGCCGGAGGTACTACCTCTTTTACATTATGTAATTATAATAGTACAACAGGGGCAGGAACAATCAGTAACTGGCTTATGACTCCTCCTATTACAGTTAAAAACGGTGATGTTATTTCCTTCTATTCAAGAAAAGGTGGAACCAGTGGATCATTTGCGGACAGACTTGAGTTTCGTTTAAGTGACCAAGGAGCGGCATCAGTTGCCCCTTCGGGTGCTACAGGATTAGGATCTTATACAAATCTTGCCATATCCATAAATCCTAATCTTACAAATAATACAACGGCAGTAGACGGTTATCCATTGACTTGGACGCAGTATTCTTATACTGTTGTAGGGTTGCCTGCTGATACAAGCATGCGAATGGCTTTCCGTTATTTTGTGACAAACGGAGGACCTGACGGAGCCAATTCAAATATTGTAGGAGTAGATACTTTTGCTATAACAAGAGCCGTTTTGTCAACTAGCGAAGTGAATAGCCAGAAAGCAGGACTTTCAGTTTATCCTTCCGTTGCAGACAGAGAACTTAATGTAAGCTTAAAAAATAATCAGCAGATTACAGGAATTTCCATTTACGATATGTCTGGAAAAGCAGTCTCTTCGGTGAAAGCTGATGTCATAAATAAGAGCAGTTCAATAGTGGATGTATCCAGTCTTAGCAGCGGTAATTATATTATCTATATTCTAACTAAAGACTCGAAGTATACCAGCAAATTCATTAAAAAATAACTTTTTAAAAAGTCCGGAAAACCTTCAGTAGTGGAGGTTTTTCTATTTATACTGGAAAATAATTTAAAAAATTGGATAAAAATATACAATGGCCGTTCAGCGGATAGTATTATATATAATTCTATTGTTAAAATAATTTAAATTGTTAAACATATAATAAAGAGCTTCAGATCAGAAAGCTTTTGTGTTTTCTGACAGCGATAGCAGCCCTTTTTCTGGCAGTTTTCACTTTATATCTGAACCATTTTTCTTTGAAGATTTTCCGCATGATATTGTCAAAATTCCGGGTAACTACCATATTTTTAAAGCCGCGCCATTTTTCGAGGAGGCTTGAGGGAAGAGCTCTTACAGAAACAGAATATCCTTCGGTTTCATATTGAATGTAATGCCACCATCCGGACGGAATATAAAGGGTTTCACCGGGTTTTAATACCGCTTCGTAGCCGTCTAAATAAAGCAAGGCGGGAAATTCTCTGTAATCAGGATCTTTGATGTTCGGTAAGCTGTGAAAATTGTAAGGTAGCTTATACATCAGGTCAGATTGTTTCCATGGAAAAAGCCAGATTCTTTTAATTCCCTGAAACTGGGTAATAAAAACATGGGACATGTCAATATCAATGTGATTTCTGGTAATAGATCCTTCACCTCCGAAGAACATAAAAGGCAGCCATTTTAATATTTTTCCGTTCGTAACATCATTATAATGAATATCGTTTTTGAGTTCAGGCCTGATGTTGAGCAGGTTGAATAAAAAAAGTCTGTTTTCTGTAGGTGCTGTACTTATCATATCCAGATATTCTGAAAAAGAGGTCTGTCCGACAGGGCTGCTGGCCACTCTGTCCAGAGATTCAAGTTCACTTCCATAAATATTAATCTCATGATCTCCTGCAATTTCCTTGAAGTATGCATAATTCCATTTCTTAAAGGCCGGACTTTCAGGATCTACAAAATCTTCCATAACAACAGGAAAACCGGACTTCATATGATTATTTATAAAACTTTCGGAACTTATTTTCTTTACTTTTTCTATTGGGGTCAGTCTCATATTCCTGAATTTTAAAAAACAAATATACTTATTATCCTACTAAATTTGTAGACTAATATTGTTAAAAGTAAATATGCAGTCATATTTTCACAATAAAACGTATAAACGTTAATATATTACTGCCTTTTTATTAAATTAGCGCATCTAAAAAATTTACTAAAAATGATCTCTGAAAAATATCTTCAACATTTACAGAACGAACTGCAAAACATTGAAAATGACGGTCTTTTCAAAAAAGAAAGAATCATCACTTCGCAGCAGAGTGCTGAAATTGAAGCCAACGGAAAGAAACTTCTGAACTTCTGTGCAAACAATTATTTAGGCTTATCCAACAATCCGGAGGTGATGAAAGCTTCCCAGGACATGATAGAATCTCATGGTTACGGTATGTCTTCGGTACGTTTCATCTGTGGTACACAGGATATTCACAAGCAGTTGGAGAAAAAGATTGCAGATTTCTTAGGTCTTGAAGACACTATTTTATATGCGGCATGTTTTGATGCGAACGGAGGTGTTTTTGAGCCTTTATTTACTGAAGAAGATGCAATTATTTCAGATGAACTGAACCATGCTTCCATTATTGATGGTGTACGTTTGTGTAAATCGGCAAGATACCGTTACAAAAACAATAATATGGCTGATCTGGAAGCTCAGCTAATTGCTGCTTCTGAAAAGGATCACCGTTTCAAAATCATCGTTACAGACGGAGTTTTCTCTATGGATGGTATTGTAGCAGACCTGAAAGGGGTATGTGATCTTGCAGACAAATACAATGCTTTGGTTATGGTAGATGATTCCCATGCTACAGGTTTTATTGGTAAAACAGGCCGTGGAACTCATGAGGCTAATGAAGTAATGGGTAGAGTGGATATCATTACTTCTACATTAGGAAAAGCTTTAGGAGGTGCTTTAGGAGGATTTACTTCCGGTAAAAAAGAGATCATTGATATGCTGAGACAGCGTTCACGTCCTTATTTATTCTCCAATTCATTAGCACCTGGTATTGTGGGGGCTGCCCTGAAAGTTTTGGACATGATTTCTGAAGATACTTCACTTCGTGATCAGGTAATGGAAAACGCTGAATATTTCAGAAAAGAAATGGTGGCTAGAGGATTTGATATTCCTGAGGGTGATGCTGCGATTGTCCCGGTTATGTTGTATGATGCACCTCTTGCTCAGAAAATGGCTGAAAAGCTTATGGATGAAGGTATTTACGTGATCGGATTCTTCTATCCGGTAGTACCGAAAGGAAAAGCAAGGATCAGAGTACAGCTTTCTGCAGCCCATACAAAAGAACATCTTGATAAAGCGATTGCCGGTTTTGAGAAAGTGGGTAAGGAGCTTGGTGTTATTTCTTAATTAAAATATTAAATCATTAAAAACAGGTTTATGAAAAAAATACTTCTGATCATCGGTTTTGTATATTTTCAAAGTTTCTCTGCACAGAGCATTATGGATTTCGATCTTAAAAATGTAGAATTGCAGGGAATGAAACCTGCTGCAATAGATGAAGAAATGAAAAGTATCGGGATAACAAAAATTCCTTTTTTAACGGATAATCCCGATATTATTTCAAAAATAGAAGATCCGGAAACAACAGCTACTATCAAAAATTTCTACACTTTTACGTATAATAATTCCAGAAAGGATGATGGTGGCGTAATGGTGTATGAGTTTAAAACAAAAAAAGACCTGGATGCATTTCTTGCCAAAAATTTTGAACAATCCAACAGCAGGATTTTAGTAAAAGGTCTGTTCTGCATCAATATCTGGAGCGATTACGGCCTGAATGTGAAAGGAAAGGAAACCAGTGAAGATCACCTTAATAAGCTGGAGAAATACTACACCAATCTGGGTGCAAAAAGAGTAAAGCTACAAGAAATGCAGCCTACAGACGTTACGGATCAATAATTTTTATATCTACTGATGCTTTATACAATAATCAAAGCGCTGCATATCATTTTTATGGTAAGCTATTTTGCGGGAATTTTCTATCTCGTAAGAATTTTCGTTTACTATAAAGATACAGACGAATTTGCTGAAGAAAAAAAGAAAATCCTTAGAGAACAGTACACATTCATGGCCAGAAGACTGTGGAATATTATCACTGTTCCGGCCGGTATAATCATGGCAGTCTGTGGAATTGTCATGATATTTCTGAATACAGGGCTGATGAAAATGCCGTGGTTTCATTTGAAACTGACTTTTCTGATCGGGCTTGCCATTTATCATTACTGGTGCTGGAAAAAAGTCCTGAAACTCAAAGAACTGAACGGAGAAACTATAGAAACACCTAATATTAAACTGAGACAAGCCAATGAGATCGCTACCTTCATTCTGTTCCTTGTGGTGTTTACTGTGATCCTGAAATCTTCAGTGATTGAATATTGGTGGCAATTAATCACCGGATTTTTCGTTCTTGTATTTCTGATCATGATAACGGTGAAACTCGTTAATAAAAATAAAAAAAACAAATAACTGTAGAAGTAAGATCTATACATGAATACGTAAATACACGAATACATAAATACATCTTTTCTGCATTGTACAAAAAACTATGATTGCAATTTTAAAGAAGGAACTCTGGAGTTACTTTGGAAACTGGAGTGCGTGGGTCATTATTGGCGCATTCAGTTTGATAACCGCTCTTTTCCTGTTTTTTTTCGAGAATGATTCTAATATTTTCGATATTGGGATGGCCTCCCTGCAGAGCTATTTCGTGCTCGTTCCGTGGCTGCTGATGTTTATTATTCCTGCACTTTCTATGAAAACTTTTGCGGAGGAACAGCAGACGGGAACACTGAGCTGGCTGTTTTCCCAGCCTTTAAAAGTTTCAGACCTCGTAACAGGTAAATTTCTTTCAGTGTGGATCGTCGGGGTTTTATGCCTTATTCCATCACTGATTTATCTCTATACTGTATATGTTCTGGGCGTTCCTGCCGGAAATATTGATCTTGGAATGACCTTTGGGAGCTATATTGGATTAATTGTTTTAATTGCAGCTTTTGCAGGAGTTGGGATATTGGCTTCTTCACTTTCACAGAATCAGATCATGGCGTACCTGTTAGGCGTCTTCATGTGTTTCATTATGTATTTTGGAATTGAGCAACTGGCCAGCTACAAACTTTTGGGCGGAGCGGATTTTATTCTTCAGAATATAGGCTTTTATCAGCATTTCCTAGGCTTTACAAGAGGTCTTATTGATCTTAAGGACGTGGCCTATTTTATTCTGATCATTGGTGCTACGTTACTATTGTCCAACCATTTTATCACTAAAAAGAAGTAGCATTATGAAGAAGTTCAATATTAAATCTCCATTAGGAATTTTCTTAATTGCAGTGGTGCCCTTAGTGATTCTGCTTACCTTTTCCGGGATCAGATTAGATTTAACGAAAGAAAAAAGATATACCCTTTCAGACAGTACGGTAAAAGTTCTGGAATCTGTGAAGAAACCGCTTACCGTAGATGTTTATCTTGAAGGTGACTTTCCGGCGAGCTTCAAACAGCTTCAGAGCGAAACCAGATTTATGCTGGAAGAGTTCAGGAAGATCAATCCAAAAATAGATTTCAAATTCATCGATCCTATCAAGACAAAAATGTCCCAGGATACGTTGATGGCGATGGGTATGCAGCCTTCTGTTCTCCCGGATGTTAAAGACGGTAAGATTTCACAGATCACGCTTTTCCCTTATGCTGTTATCAAGTATGACAAAAGGGGAGTGTCTATTCCATTGGTGGTACAGCAGGCAGGAATAGATGCAGACCAACAGCTGACGAGATCTATTGAAGGCCTTGAATACAGCCTGGTTTCAAATATCAAAAATATTGCAGCCGATAAGAGAAAGAAAGTCGGAATTCTGGTGAATCAGGATGAGCTTGGTCCTGAAGAGTTCCATGGTTTTATGCAATTGGCGCTGGAAAACTATGATGCAGGTCCTGTAGTTCCAAAAAATCAGACAGAACTTACGCTTGAAGATCTTCCGTTATTGAAGCAAATGAGTGCTTTGGTGATTGCAAAACCGAGAAAAGCATTTACAGATAACGAAAAAGTAATCCTTGACCAGTTTATTATGAATGGTGGGAAAACCCTTTGGATGATTGATGCCGTGAATGCAGAGATGGATACGCTGACAAGATCTCAAAAGGTAATGCCTTTCCCTGTAGATATCAATATGACAGATTTCTTTTTCAATTATGGAATCAGAATCAATCCGGCGTTGGTGAAGGATGTAAAGAAATTTGCATTATTAAAGCTGGTAACGGGTGAAGTAGGGGGGAATCCTCAGTATACAAGCCTTCCGTGGCCATATTTTCCACTTGGAATTGCTGAGAATGATAATCCGATTACTAAAAATATCAATCCGGTAAAATTTGAATTTCCAACTTCCATCGATACATTGGGCGGAAGAAAAAATATTAAGACCCAGGTTCTTTTTGAATCCAGTGAAAGAACACTTCTGAAGCAGGTTCCCAATTATGTTGATCTTAAAGAAATTGCAAGCGTAGACAGTCTTGGGCAAATGGAAAAACCAAGCACACCGAAGATTTTTGCAGTTGCTTTAGAGGGTAAATTTAATTCTGCCTATGCCTCAAGAATTGAAAGAAAAGGATATCCGGGTTTCAAAAGCCAGAGTCCTGAAAATAAAATGATCGTTATTGCTGACGGAGATGTCGGCAGAAATAAAATGCATAAAGGCGAGCCGCTTCCAATGGGAATTGACCGTCTCACGAATCAGGAATTCGGAAACGAACAATTCCTGAGAAATGCCCTGGATTATCTTCTGGACGACAGCAACCTAATGGCGCTTAGAAACAGAAATATCGAAGAAAGACTGCTGGACAGAAACCGGATCACGGAGGAAAAAGCAAATTGGCAATGGCTGAATCTGCTGCTTCCTTTAGTGGTAATTGGTTTATTAGGAGGATTGTTTTTCTGGATGAGGAAGAGGAAGTTTGGATAATATATAAAAAAGAGAAACCGGAAGGTTTCTCTTTTTGTCTAGCAGGTTATACCAAAACAACAACTGTACTTGCTCTTGAATTTTGATTACTTAAATATTTAAACGGAAAGTGGACGGTATCAATTACTTTTGTCCAGATTTTTTCCCAGGCTCCCAGGCTCATCAACTTTACAATAAAGCCTACCATGGACTTATTCCCGTTTCATCCTCAATATCATTACTGTAGAATTGCCCCGTTGGTGCGTTGTCATCAGTAAGTGTATGTTTTACGATGAAAGAGGCTGCACTTTCCACAGAACCCGGGCCGCTGTGATGATTGAAGTCTGTAGCGGTATATCCGGGATCAATCACATTTACTTTAAAAGGAAGGTCTTTCAGTTCATAAGCTAAAACAATGGTATAGGCATTCAATGCTGATTTTGACGGACCGTACGCTGCTCCTTTCACATGGTAATATTTCCAGGCCGGATCGCTGTGAAGCGTCAAAGATCCAAGTCCTGAAGTGATGTTACTGATTCTCGGGCTTTCTGATTTTTTAAGCAGTTCTAAAAACGACTGGGTTACACTAATCACCCCAAAAAAATTGGTATCAAAAACTTCCTGAATGTCTTTAATAGAGGTTTCTGCTGCTGTCTGAGGATTGATTCCAAGAATACCTGCATTGTTTATCAGAATATCCAGTTTTCCCTGTTCTTTTTCAATACTATTTTTTGCTGCTGAAATTGAATCCGGATTGGTGACATCTATTTCAATGGCTTTTATATTTTGAAAACCCTTTTCATTCAACTCTTTTACGATGTTTTCTCCTTTCTGAAGATCACGGCTTCCTAAATAGACGAATAATCCTTTTGCTGAAAGCTGCTGTGCTGTTTCAAGACCAATACTTCTGTTGGCTCCTGTTATTAATACTGATTTCATTTTTTCTTTGTTTAATTAATGATGTAAAATTCCATCAATTAAATTTGATGTTGTTTGCCATATGGCAAAAAGTAAAAAAAATGTAAGTCAAGAGGAGATATTGACTGGATTCAAAAGAGATCCAAACTCAAAGTCACAAAAGTTTTAAATCCAGATACATGCTGTGTAGAAATCTGTTAAATTCAGGACAATCTGCGAGAGATAAAAGTGAAAAAAGTTGATGGATATTAATATTTACCAATATTTTTTCTGATTCTGCTGAGTGAAGATTGGGTAATCCCAAGATAAGACGCAATATAAGAAAGCGGAATCCTGTTAACCACAGTAGGGTAGATTTCCATAAATTTAAGATAACGGGTCGTTGCATCTTCCGAAACCAGCGGACTTCTTCTTTCTACTTTCTGGATTAGTGCTCTTGAAATAATTTTATGAACAATGATTTCCCAACCAACAATAGTCTGCAGAAGCTCCAGCCAGTCTTTTCTTTGGAAAACAATAAGTTTACAATCGGTAACGGCCTGAACGTAACTGCTGGAACATATCTCATTATCAAAGCTTTCCAGATCTACGACCAGGTTATTTTCTTCAATGAAATATTTTGTGATTTCTTCTCCCTTGTTATCGTAATAGCAAACCCGCAGAATGCCATCTACAACAAAACCAACCTGCTTTGCAATTTTCCCCGCCTCAGAAAAATATTCGTCTTTTGAAAGAACTATTTCCTTGGCCTTACTGGTTACAAAGTCTAGCTGTTGTTGGTTCAGATTTCCAAATCTTAGGATAAAATCAAATAGTTCTTTCATAGATGCAAGTTAGTGAAAGTTACTTTTGCTGTATTTGTCATTTGGCAAAAAGGGGCTATAATTAGACAGGTATTTGTTTTTAATTAAATAGCTTCCTGAACTCCAGCGGAGACTGATTGGTTTTCTGTTTAAACAGCTTACTAAAAGACTGAGGATGTTCAAATCCCAGTTCATAAGCTATTTCACTGACGGAAAGATGAGTGGTGCTGAGATGTTCTTTTGCTTTGTCAATTAACTTATTCTGAATATGCTGTTGAGTATTCTGTTGCGTATGGATCCTTAGTAAAGACCCAAGATAGTTGGGAGAAATATTCATTTCGTTAGCAATGGTTTTTACAGAAGGAATACCACTTTCAATTAGATTTCCGCTGTCAAAATGTTGGGAAAGTATTTCATCAAACCTTTCTAAAAGTTCGTGGCTCGATTTTTTACGGGTGAAAAACTGACGTTCATAAAATCTTTCTGAATAGATAAGAAGCAGCTCAATCTGTGCAGCAATCAATTCCTGAGAGAACTTATCAATATTTGATTGATATTCCCTTTCTATATTTTTCAGAATATCAACCACAATTTTTTCTTCCCGATCCGAAAGGAAAAGAGCTTCATTGATGTCATACTTGAAAAAATCATAAGATTTTATCTTCTTTGCCAGTGAAGTATTCCAGAGAAAATCCGGATGAATCACCAGCAGCCAGCCTGTGGGTTCTGCCACGACTTCCGGCTTTATTTCAAGTTTCAGGAACTGCAGCGGTGAAACAAAACACAGCACTCCGGAATCAAAATCATATTCCTGCTGACCGTAATTAAATTTCGCATTCACATTACGTTTCAGACCGATGGAGTAAAAATTCTGGATCCATTTCAGTTCAGTATCATCCGTGGGATAGTTGACCTGGCTATAATCTATCAGGCTGATCAGGGGATGGTCAGGATTGGGAAGGTTACAGAAAGCATGAAATTCAGAAATTGAATTGAAGCGGAATGGAGGTTTCATAATGCTAATTTAGTAAAATGTACAAAGTATTAATGTTATAATGTATTAATCTATTTACTTTTAAATCCTTCGACTACGCTCGGCACGACTTCTCTACATCAGGTTTGTAGTTTAATAAATAGGGATAGAGTTGCCATTGTCATCCTGAGCGAAGTCGAAGGATTTTTATTTTAAAATACAGATAAACGGACCATTATATCACCGTAGACATGGTAAGATTTTCCCATTGTTTTGCATCATCTGTAATGGCTTTAATTTTAGCATCCAGAAATTCAGAAGTACCAGTTCCCAAAAGGAAATGAACCGGTGGGTTCTGTAGTTCACTGATAGCAATTAAAGCTTCTGCTCCTTTTTCGGGATCATTGGGCTGATTTCCATTGATTTCATTAAGGTGCGCCTGCTCCGAACTTCTGGCTGTCTCATAAACCTGAATTGGATTTTCCGGTGTTTTTACAGAATCTTTACTTAAAAAATCTGTACGGAAATAACCTGGATATACTACAGTCGCATGAACTCCGAATTCTTTAATTTCCTCGGCAAGTGATTCGGTAAGCCCGGCTACTGCAAATTTTGTTGCACAATAAATGCCCCAGCCGGGAAAATTTCCGAAATAGCCTCCAATAGACGAAATATTGAACAGATGTCCTGACTTTTGTTCACGCAGATACGGAACCGTATTCCTGATCACATTCAGCGTACCAAAAACATTAATATCGAAATTCGCTCTCGCTTCCTTGTCTGTCAGTTCTTCCAGGGTTCCTATTTGTCCGTATCCTGCATTGTTTACTACTACATCAAGCTGTCCGAAATGATCAACTGTTTTTACAACTGCTGATTGTACATCTTCGTTATCCGTTAAATTAAGTTCAAGAGGTAAAAATGTTTCAGATTTCTCTCCGATTTCTGCAATCAATGATTGTGCATTTCTTGTCGCTGCTGCTACACGGTAATTTTTTGCTAATAATTTCTTTACTAAGGCCAGTCCCAGACCTTTTGAGGCTCCTGTTACGAACCATACTTTCTTTGTTTCCATTTTTATTGGGTTTAATAATGATACAAAGATCTGAGAATCAGAGACGGCAAATGTAGCCCAATCAACGAATCATGTAACCAGATCGTGAATGGGAAATAAAAAAGAGAAACTGGAAAGTTTCTCTTTTTTAATATAGTTAAGCTTCCAAAACAGGAATAATATGCTCCCATTTGAGCTGCTTCGCATAATCCAGTGCTGTTTTTCCCTTATTTGATTTTATATTTTTATCAGCTCCTGCTGCCAGAATGACTTTTACAGAGGTAAGATTGCCTGCAATAGTTTCTTTATGAAGAAACGTCAGGCCATTTTCATCAGCGTGAATAATTTCATTAGGATATTCCTGCAGAAATTTCACAAATTCTTCTTCCATATTTTTACTCATAGGATGTTCCACAAGATTTTCAGGTTTTTCCTTTTGGTCATTCACGACGAGTATTTCATTAAAATCTCCAAAATCAAGCTGCCATGCCTCGTCATGCTCTTTTCTTTCATCTTCTGACATATCGGCTCTCATTTTATGGATTGTAAATCCTCCGTAAGTTCTGGGTAAAGGTTCTTCTTCAGGAATAAGAAGTTTGGCCAGGTCTGTGGGAGCTTTTACAGTAGGGGTAATAGCAAAAAGCCAGTCGCTGATCTCATTCAGCGGAACTTCAAAATAATCTCCTGCCTGAATATTAGTGAGTTCATTAGGCTCATTGATCAGGAAACCGCTTACTGTATCACCATCGAATTCAATATCATTGATCCACATATGTTCCACCGTATCTTCTCCTGTTTCCATATCTTCCTCCCTGAATACTGCTTTTACAAAGGCAAGATCGAGACCGGGGATGATTCTCCTGTTTTCCCACGACTGCTCGCGCCAGAAATATTTAAACGTCTCCCGTGCTTTTTCATAGGCTGCAATCATTTTTGGGTCTTTTCCGTCCGTAAAAATAAATGAGTTCTCTTCCATAATAATTTAGTGATTGATAATTAATTACAATTGATAATGATGCCGGGCTTAAAAGTGTTCTGGAACGCTCTTAAGCCCGGCATTTTTTATTTAAATTAAAAATACGAAAAATATAAACACAAGTTTAATTTTTTCAGTAAAATTTTAATGATTTAATGTTCCTGGTCTGCAGTTTTAGGAAGAAGAACTGCTGTTTTGTAATAGCTTATATCTGTTTGGATGTGGCTTTGAAGATCCTTAAAATTAGAATATTCATAATGTTGCCAATCCAGGTCATTTTCAGGATTGGGAGTCCTGTCTATAGCGAGTTCAAGTTTTCCGTCTTCCTGGTAACTGAATTCTATAGCTGCATATTTGTCACCATTTTCATCAAAAGCATACCAGCATTTTGTGGTTCTTTCCGGTATTGGCTGCATGGTCTCATTATCGATAATCTGTGAGCAGATAAAATTTTCCGGATCATCGTGATAAAATACAGTTTTTGATATCAGAGGTTTTTCATCCACAGACAGCGAGTATATTTTATTGGTGGCAATAATGAAGTCACCGGCAGATTCTCTTTTTTCAATATCAAAGAAATCAGATTTTTCTTTAAGATAGTCTACAACCTGTTCTTCATCTTCGTCCTGACTCATAAAATAATTGATGCTGTAGATTTCATCTTCTGTGAGAAACTCGATCTCTTTGAGAACCTCAGAATCTTTTTCGTAATAATATAAGTGATAATCGTCCAATTTCTCAGCCTGAGCTTTTGAAATCACTTCTCCAAAAATGTTTTTATATACTTTTTTCATGTTTAGTTGTTTAAATAATATGTTTTATCATGGTATTGTATTGAAAGGCAACGGAGATTAATCATCAAATCCTGTTCCTTTTGTAATGTGAGTTTCCGCGTTTCTTAGATGGTATAATTTTACTTTAGTTAAAGAGGTTCATCAACGGTTTTTTATATTTTCTGCGGCATGTTTATTTTTCCTTATCTGAATGGGAAAGTAATATCAACTGATGACCAGAGCAATGTTTATCATGTATTTTGTTTTTTCCTGGGGATAAAAATAGATATTCTGCCAGTTTTGGCGGACATAGAAGCTGTCGGGAAGCTTAAAATTTGCATCTCTGTATTTGATTTTCATGGGCTAGTTTTTAGTGAGCTCAAATATATTTAAAATCAGAGAATTACGAAATTATATATTGATTTTTTTATTGTCTCTTTTAGATGTATTAATTTCAGACATTTAGATCAGACATAACGAAATGAGTCATCTCATAAATGCATCAAAATAATGATTATGAGATAATTGTGAATCTTAGAAAGGGGAGGGGTAATTTTTTTAATAGTTTTTGTTACAGATAAAAAGAAATTGGATTATACATCTTTTATAAAATCTTCATATTCATAATAAAATCTTTCAAAACCATCCATTTTCTCCCAGAAGAACTCAAAAATTTCCTGCCATGTATTTTTATTGAATATAGAAACACCGTGTTTTTCAACCCAGATCTTGCTGATAACCTTTCCATTATCAAGCGTAAAATATTCGTCTTTTTGAAAATCTCCTATAAAATCCTTCAGGATATCTTCCAGGGACCAGATCTTTTCATAATAAGCATTTCGAAAAACTTCATCTTTCATTTCTATATCCAGAGACACTTCCACCTTCTTATTATCGGCATTGAATTTAAATGAAAAATCCTTGACTTTGGTATCATACAGGAGCCATTTTCTGGGAAAAGACTTTCCAAAAGCAGTCCAAAACTCCTTTTTTAGTTGCTGTGCTTCTTGTTTACTGAACATATGAACAAACTTAAGGATTAATGACGAAAAGGCAAAAAGCAGCAATCAAATTCTTCATTCCATTTCACCCATAAACTTATCATTTACATTATTCAAACAATTTTCTTATTTTTGCTGTAATGCTTTCAAAAAAATCCCAATATGCTTTTAAAGCGCTTTCATACCTTGTAGAGAAAAGGAATGATGGCCCGGTCCTTATTTCCGAAATTGCGGAACATAAGAAGATCCCTTTGAAGTTTTTAGAAAATATTCTGCTGGAATTAAAAAAAGCGGATATCCTGGACAGTAAAAAAGGAAAAGGAGGTGGTTATTTCCTGCATGAAAATCCTGAAAATGTGAAGCTTGCCAAGATTATAAGACTGGTAAACGGCCCTATTGCCATGCTTCCATGCGTAAGTTTGAACTTTTATGAAAAATGTGACGACTGCAATGAAGACCATTGCGGACTGCATGATGTGCTGATAGAAGTTCGGGATGCATCACTGAATATTCTGGAGAGTAAAACTTTGATGGATCTGGTCGACTGACCCGGTCCTTTTTTTTGAATAATTAGTCTACTCATTTGGTAGGATAATATTTTTATTAGATATTTGCAATAGCCCAAATGAATCAGTCGCAAATAAAAATAGCTCTGAATGGAGGTTCGAATCAAGATCAGGAGCAGTTCTGATTTATTGATGTAAAGATTCAGGGAAGCTGTAATGATATTGCTATGATAATTTCAAGAAAGATCCAGATAAGACTTAATGTATTTTTTGCTACAGCTGTTATACTGCTGATTATTATTTCATCGATGTATGGATTAGGATATCTGGACGAGTTGCAGAATATTTTAGCGAAAGACCATTATATTTTTTACTGGATGCTGCTTGTCGGCGTATTTGCTGAAATTGTTGCAGGTTCAATGGGAATGGGATACGGAGTGATTTGTACAACAACTCTTTTACTGCTGAATATTCCGCCTCATATTGTAAGCGCCAGCATACATTCTGCAGAAAGTTTCACTACGGCGGCAGGAAGTTTGAGCCATATTAAACTTAAAAACGTAAGTAAAAGTTTGGTTAAAAGACTGGCAGTTCCGGCAGTTATTGGCGCTATCGTCGGAGCGGTAAGCCTGACCTATCTGGGTGAATATTATGCCAAAATTACAAAAACGCTCATTGCTTTTTACACATTATACCTCGGAATTCAGATCCTTTCCAATGCTTTTAAAAAGAAACAGAATAAAGCTATGAAAAGAAAAACAAACCTGACCAGACTTGGTGTGATCGGAGGGTTTATCGATTCTTTTGCCGGAGGAGGCTGGGGACCCCTTGTAACAGGAACGCTGATTAAGAATGCTTTTACACCAAGATTTGCAGTCGGAAGTTCTACGGTAGCCAAATTTATACTTACCATAACGGCCGCTGTCACTTTCTTCTTTACCCTCGGGATCCAGCACTGGAATATTATCCTCGGTCTTCTGATAGGGGGAATTATTACCGCTCCTTTTTCAGCGATGCTTACCGCAAAGCTTCCTGTGAAAAAGATGTTTCTTATTATTGGAATTCTTGTTATTGTCATGAGTTCCATAACTATTTATAAATCAGTTTTTAATTAAAAACCCACTTACTTGTGGAAAAATAAAAGTCTTAAAAAGAGCTTCCGTTTTAAAAATATTCTACTTTTACGTTACTAAATAATAGAAAATGAATTTACATGTAATAGCGCTTTTCAAGTTTAATGAAAACTATCTGATGGATGCCGTAGAACTTTTTCAAAACCTTGTAAAAGAGACCAGAAAAGAAGAAGGATGTCTTCAGTATGATCTTATAGAGGACAAGGATAACAAAGGGACATTCTTTATGGTTGAACTCTGGGAAAGCGTAGATCACCACAACAGACATAATGGACAGGATCACCTTCTGGACTTCCGTAGAGATGCTTCAAAGATGATGGTAAGCTCAGTGGAAGTATATAAAGGGTTTAAGATTTATTGAGATTGGGATTTAAAATTTAAAAATTAAAAGATTTAAAAGATTATTCAAGCTTTTAATTTTCAAAAAATACCACATAAAAGGCGGTTTCAGTATTCTGAAACCGCCTTTTGATTAGAAAAAATAGAAAGTATTAAATTTTGAGTTATTTTACGATAAGTTTTTTTGTTTCTGTACTGCCTCCGAAATTGATTTTCACTAAATAATTTCCTGCAGTAAGGTGAGATAAATTAAGATCCTGCTTGTAAAAGCCAGCCTGGTTAGTCAGTTCTGCAGTGTACACTTTTTTCCCGGTAAGGTCATAAACCTCAATGTTTCCTTTGTTGTTAGATTTTTCTTTAACATCAAAAAGAACTGTTACTTTTTTGTCAGCTGTTGTAGGATTTGGATAGATCCCGAAAGAAGCTTTTTTGCTTACCTCTGTTACACCTAAAGAAGCGGTGATCTTTTTGTACTTGAAATACATATTTCCGGTTTGGGTACCTTCGTTGGAAATAAAATATAACCTGTAATAATCCGAACCTTGCTTTATATAATATACAGCATCAGTATAGGCTCCTGAAGTGGGTTTCCAGGAATGACCGATAGTAGTGATATTGCTTGAAAATGCTGTAGGGATAACGGGATTTGCGGTCTCCTGAATTTCAGGTCTTACTTTTGCTACTGTGATATTCGGGTTTTGAATCACCCCAGCCATTCTGTATTTCATGGTTTGTGGGTTTCCTTGCTGATCTACATATGGGTAATCTGTGTAGTATCTCGTAAACATCATATCCCAGTTGGCTTTTGCCGGCTCAAGATTATTCACTTTTTCACCTGTATTGAAAGAGAAATAATTGAAGTAAGCATCATCAGATCCGTTAGCAACAGTTTTTGTCTGTGTAGCGTCCCAGGAAGAGGTAGCTGCATTCCATTTTGCATATTTAAAAGTATAGCCACCAAAATAATCGTCAATCATAAATTTGACAGATGCTCCTGAGGCATATTGCATAATAAAAATTACTTTTCCTTCTATATGGTGGTTTAAGGGATTGTATTCTCCCCACCCATAGCTGGCAGACCCTTGCTCAAAAGCACCTTCCTGTATATAATTAGTATTGTCAAGGTTAAATAATGGTGCTCCATAAGAAGCAATACTGTTACTTGTTATGGTATTCCAGTCGGCAGGATTAGAAGAGGCCTGATATACTTTTATATCATATGCGTCATTAACTCTTGTTCCAAAATTAGTTGCAGATGCTCTGTAAAAAGCTACATCCCATGAGTTAGCCGGCTGTGACACTATATTATTAGCACTAAAGTCAAAAAATATACGATTTTGGTATCCACTTCCCATCGTCATATTCACCGTTGTGTATCCCAGTGCATCAGTTTGTGCCAGAACTGTATGTTGAACAGAAAGAGCAAATACCGAAGCCAATAATAGTTTTGTTTTCATAACTGATTTTTTTTAAATTATTATTTAGAATGATTCTACAAAATTATATAATTATTTTTAATGAGTCTAAATAAAAATATGACATTTGTCGTGTTTGCCGGAATTAGATTAAAAATATTGATCAACTTTTAGTAATAAAAGAGCCGGCTGGAAGAATTCCAGCCGGCTTTATAAGCTTATGTCTAATAAACTTTATTTTTTGATGAACTTAGATTTTACTAGTGAACCTTCAGCAGTTTCAACAAGCATATAGTAAACCCCTGTGTGAAGTGTGCTGATATCAAATTTCTGTCCTTTCAGTTTTCCTTCAGCTACTTTCTGTCCTCCGGCAGAATAGATTTCAATGTTCTTAGGCTCCGCTTTAAAAATAAATTCTAAAGCAGTATGGTCTGCATTGACAGCAAACTTAAAGTTTTCTTTTACTTTAGCAATATCGTCAACTCCTAATGTAGTAGAGGTATTATACACCACATTATCAATTTGGATCGCGACGTGGGCTGCACTTGGAGTAAATTTAAAAACAATGTAAGAACCTGTAGTCGAAGGAATAGTAACACTTATGTTCTGAATTACTCCAACAGTAGTTACATTGATAGGATTTCCTACACCCACAAAAGTCGACATATCGGTCGTGCTTGTTGCTAATCCTATCTGAATGGTTCCGGGTCCCGGAGACGGAGATACCAATGTAGTGGTGAATGTTAAAGATTTATTTCCTGTTACGTTATCAATCAGAGGCGTAATAAGATAAGAAGGTGTGGTAGCATTGTTACCGGCATAAGACTGGATAAATCTCTGACTGTTGTCCGTATCAAGGGCTGCTACAATCATTCTTGGCGGAGCAGGAGGGAAAGCTCCCGTTATAGGTGCAACTACTGCAGACCAGCCACTTTGCGGGAATGTGGTGGTTCCGATCGTAAAATTATTGAAATTCTCATTAAGCGTCGATACTTGCGCATTCGCTGTAAAAGCCGTAAACATCAATGTCCCTAAAAGTAGTTTTAATTTCATAACATTATTTTTATTTAGAATTGTTCTACAAAAATAAGTATTTATTTTTAACTATTCTAAATAAAGCATTATATTTGCGGAAATTTTTACTCTATGAAGAAGAAAGTGCTTTCCGTTCTATCATTATCCATAGCCTTTTGGATGAACGCACAAGAAAAAGATTCTCTTAAAAATAAAAAAATAGAGGAAGTTGTTATTACAGGACAATATACACAGCAGTCCATTAATAAATCAATATATAAAGTTGAAGTTATTGATGCCCAGCAGATCAAGAATATGGCTGCAACCAATGTGGCGGATGTTTTAAACCAGACTCTTAATATTCAGATTACTCCTGACACCCGTTCAGGGAATTCTACCGCTACGATGATGGGGCTTAATGGCAATTATGTGAAAATTTTGATTGATAATATTCCCGTAGTAGGAGATACCGGCCTGGGCAGTAATATTGATCTTACAAAGCTTTCTTTGAATAATGTAGAAAGAATAGAGATTGTAAAGGGAAGCATGGGGGTAGAATATGGTAACGGCGCAGTAGCAGGAGTAATTAATATTATTACAAAGAAAACAAATAATAAAAAAATAAGCGTTAGAGCCTCTCTCCAGGAAGAAACGGTAAGGAATAACTATGACCTGAAAAAAAAAGGAAACGGAAGACACATCCAGAATATTAACCTGGATTATAATATCAGTGACAACTGGTTTGCCAATATCAGTTTCAACCACAACCAGTTTATGGGGTATGAAGGAGAAAGCAAAGGATACAAATATTTTGAAAGAGACAATAAAAGAGGGTATGAATGGAATCCTAAAGATCAATACGACACTTCTGCATTGATCAGATATTCAAAAAACAAAACTTCTTTTTTCTATAAGCTTTCTTACCTGTACGAGAAGTTTAATTTCTATAACCCGGAAGTTAGCAGAATTCCTCTAAATGACGGAATGGGTGGGGCACTTTATGAAAGCATGGACAGAGAATATAATACCAAGCGGTGGGCTCACCAGTTTAATATTCAGACCAATATTGGAAATATTCGTTATATAGGAGATTTCTCTTATCAGAACCAGAACAGAAAATACCATGAATATAATTATGATATTCCCAACAGGGAAGTCAGGATCAACAGAGAAGACCAATCTTATTATAAGACAGATGTAATTTATTCACGAGGAATGTTCAGTAATTTTCTTAACAGTAAAACTTTTGATTTTCAACTTGGCTATGAACTGGATTATACCAATGGATATGCAGCCCTGATTGCGGGAGATTTTTTTGGTGAAGCCGTGAAAAGGAAAATTTTTACTTATTCCAACTTTCTTTCTGCGGAATGGAATATTTCAGATAAATTTTCAGTCAGGCCGGGAGCAAGACTTTCAGTCAGTGAAAATTTTGATAACCAGTTTAATTACTCTCTGTCTGCAAGATATAAAACATCTGAAAACTCCAACCTAAGAATGGTAGCCGGGACTGCCAACCGTTTTCCAACGTACGATGAGCTTTATACATACTTCGTTAATATCAACCATGATGTACAGGGTAATCCTGATTTAAATCCTGAAAAAGGTTTTTCAGCAGGTGCTTTCTGGGATCAGAATTTTACAGCAAAAGATTGGAATATTGCATATAGTGTGAATGCATTATACCTCGATGTACAGGATAGAATAGAAATGGTACTGATAAAAGATCCTTCTACTTACAAATATATGAATATGGACAAATACAGGAATATGTTGTTGTCCGCAAATATTGACTTTAGAAAAGACCAATTTGCATTTTCCCTGAGAGGTTCTGTAAGCGGTACTTCTGTCAATCTGAACAGCCTGAATCATACATCACCTACAGATTATCAATATCTTGTGCAGGCCGGAGCATCAGCAACCTATAAGTTGAAAAATGTCAATACAGGCTTTGCCTTATATTACAAATACACAGGTCCGGGAAGAAATTATGTACTGGAAAGTGAAGCTGCCGGTTTCAGGATTGGAAAAGTGGATGATTTCCACATGATGGACTTTATCGTGAGTCAGCCATTCTGGAAAGACCACATGGAACTTTCTGTGGGAGTGAAGAATATATTTGATGTAACTACTTTAAATACTACAGCAAATCCGGGAACTGCCCACAACGGAGCTGCAGACCGTCTTAATTTATTTTACGGAAGAAGTTATTTTGCAAGATTAATCTATCAATTTTAAAAAAGCTGCTATTATGAAGTACCTAAAAATATTTACTCTTTTTTCAATCATTGCTTTACAATCATGTATTTCTGCTGACGAAGATTCCGTTCCTGCGCCACCAATAACTGGATCTGTTGCAGATGTTGCGATAGGAGGTGCTAGTGAGCCCAATCAGGTTTGGATTGATTTAAGTGATGTAAATCCCCAAACAAAAAAAGTCAATCAGGTCATCAATAACAGAACAAATTGGGATCTTGGATTTTATACCGGAGACGGATTTCATGTTGTGATTAACGGATCTATTGCCATGACTGTGGCGAAAATTCCAAATGCGACCGATATCAAAGCGGTAACAGAAGCTGATGTAGCAACTCTTAAAAGTACGGCTATGGTAGGAACATTTAATCCAGCCAACCTGCAGTATATAGATAATCCCAATGGTAATTTTCTTACCCAGACTTCAGGAATAGAACCTATTAAAGAAAATGATGCCGAAAACCCGGTTTATCTGCTAAATCTGGGAAGAGATGTTCCGTCTGCTGACAATGTGGGGCCGGGATCCGTCAATCTTTCAGGAACCGCAAGAGGGTGGAAGAAAATTCAGATCTTCCGTGCACTCAATGGATATAAAATACGCTATGCCAATATAGATGACAAAGAATATAAGGAGTATTTAATTACAAAAGACACAGACTACAATTTCACTTTTTTTAGCTTTAATACAGGTACACCGGTAAAGATCCAGCCTAAAAAGAAAGATTGGGATCTGGGCTTCACCACTTTTACCAATGAAGTGGTAGATCCTTCTACCGGAGTAAGCGCAGGAAGCTACTTTTTTGCAGATTTTATCGTCACCAATACGCTTAATGGGGTAGGCGTATATCAGGTAACTCCCGCAGGAAACCTTGATCAGGCTTATAATTCGTTTAATCTAAATGACATAGATCAGACTAAATTTATTTTTAATGACCAGAGAGCTCTTGGTGATAAATGGAGAACCACGACCGGAACAACGGATAACCCATTGGCCCATGTATATGCCAACAGGTTCTTTGTTCTGAAGGATGCTGAAGGATTTTACTTTAAACTAAGATTCAACACCATGAAAGATAAAGATGGCCATCGAGGCAACACTAATTTTGAATTTGAACCTTTATAATAAATCAAATAATAGTATATCATGAAAAAAATCATTCTTGCAGCCTCCATTCTGATGGCCGTATATTCTTGCAAAAAAGAAGAAGGCGCTAAAAAAGAAAATACAACAGAAACATCTTCTGAAGCTCCAAAAAGCAATAACAAGATCGTTACATTAAGTGGAGGAGTTACGGAAATCGTAAGTGCGCTGGGTCACGAAAAAGAGATCGTAGGAACAGACGTTACCAGTACTTATCCGGCCACATTAAAAGCTACAGCTAAAGACCTGGGACACGTAAGATCAATGACCATTGAGCCAATCATGGCGGTAAATCCTACCCTAATCTTAGCTTCAGAAAAAGATATCAACCCTGAATTGCTGACCAAGATCAAATCTTCGGGTATTCAGGCTGAGGTTTTCAAACAGGAATTTACAGTAGACGGAACTAAAAAACTGATCGCTGACGTAGCAAAAGCTATTGGAAACACAGATTATCAGAGATTAAACGACAAAATTGATGCTGATTTAAAACAAATTCAGCCCATTGCTAAAAAACCAAAAGTATTGTTCATCTATGCCAGAGGAAACATGCTCATGGTTTCAGGTAAAAATACACCAATGGCAGCACTGATAGGTCTCGCAGGGGGAGAAAATGCTGTAAATGATTTTGAAGATTTCAAACCTTTAACGCCTGAAGCCGTTGTAAAAGCTAATCCGGATATTTTATTCTTATTTGAAACAGGCCTTCAGGGAGCCGGAGGAAATGAAGGAGCTCTTAAAATGCCTGGCGTGGCGCAGACCAACGCTGGTAAAAACAAAAAAATCATCGCAATGGATGGAGGATTGGTTTCAGGTTTCGGACCTAGACTAGGAGAAGCAGCAGTAGCATTAAACAAACTTTTAATTGAGAACACAAAGTAAACTATACTTTTATCTGACTATAGGTGCCGTACTGCTTACCATTATAGCAGTACTGGCACTTAATACAGGAGTCTATGATTTTGGAGGAACGTCACCCTTCAAGGTTTTATGGCTGTATATAAAAAGTGACCCAAGCTTATCTTTAAGCGATAAATATGTGATCTGGGATGTAAGAGCTTCAAGAATTATCATGGCGATTTTGATAGGAAGCATGCTTGCCGTTTCGGGAACCAGTCTGCAGGGATTATTTAAAAACCCCTTAGCGACGGGTGAAGCGATAGGCTTAACGTCCGGAGCTACATTGCTTGCGGCAATTGCCATTATTTTAGGAGGACATTTCAAGCATTATCTTCCTGAAGTAGTACAGTTTTCACTCGTGGGTATTTCAGCTTTTTTAGGAGCCTTGTTAGCTATGATGCTCGTTTACAGGATTTCTACAAGTGCAGGAAAAACCAATGTTGTCATGATGCTTTTAAGCGGCGTAGCGATTACGTCCATCGGTTTTTCTATCACAGGATTTCTTATTTATATCTCAAAAGATGAACAGTTGAGAGACCTTACCTTCTGGAATATGGGAAGCCTTGCCGCAGCAACCTGGACGAAAAATATCGTTTTGGCAGTTGTTCTGATCATTTCCTATACCGTTTTACTTCCAAAAGGAAAAGCACTCAACGCAATGATGCTAGGCGAAAGAGATGCCCAGCACTTGGGAATCAATGTGGAAAAACTGAAGAAGCAGATTGTCATCATCACATCCTTAATGGTGGGAACATGTGTTGCATTTTCAGGAACCATAGGTTTTGTAGGTCTTATTGTGCCCTATATTTTAAGACTTTTATTTAAATCAAATTATGTTTTTATTTTACCATTGTCAGCCGTTTTAGGAAGTATTTTACTTCTGATAGCCGATACATTCAGCAGAAGCATTGTGGCACCCTCAGAATTGCCGATTGGTATTTTAACTTCATTAATTGGAGGCCCTATTTTTATCGCTATTTTAATTAAATTTAAAAAATCACTCTAATGATAAAAGCACATCAGATCAATTATCTTCACAAGGATTTTCACATTCTTGAAGGCGTTGATGTCTCTTTAGGTTATGGAGAGTTTTTAGCGATTGTCGGGCCAAACGGAGCCGGAAAATCAAGCCTTCTCAGTGTTTTGGCGAATGAAATAAAGCAGGAAAAACAGAAAATTTTATTTAAAGACAAATCCATTGAAGACTGGGAAGTGAAAGAATTATCTAAGCATAAATCTAAATTTTCACAGCACAATTCCAACGAGATTCCCCTGGAGGTAAAAGATGTGGTTATGATGGGGCGTTATCCCTACTTCGATTCCCAGCCGCACAAAGAAGACCTTGAAGCCATGAATAAACTGATGTACGAAACAGATGTTTATCATTTAAAAGACAGGGAATACAACACCCTTTCCGGAGGAGAAAAACAACGTGTTCACCTTTCAAGAGTAATGGCTCAGCTGGAAAACGAGATTGCCCACAAACTGGTTTTTCTCGATGAACCACTGAATAATTTAGATATAAAACATCAGTATAAAGCTTTGGAGATTATTAAAAAATTCACCAAAAAAGCAAATAGCGCCATTGTTGTTCTGCACGATCTGAATCTTGCAGCCCAGTTTGCAGACAAAATTTTATTAATGAAATCAGGAAAGGTTTCCGCATACGGAACGCCGGAGGAAGTATTTACAGCTGAAACAATAAGCCAGGCTTACAACTTCCCATGCACCATCTGTGGACACCCAATTACCAATAACCCAATGATCATTTTTGGATAACCATGGAAAAAGATGAATTAAAAATCCTTGCCCGCCATCTCGCCCATCCACAGGGAGAAAAAGGGATAGAGATCGGTGAGATGATGAATGCGACCAATATCAGCATGACATTAGAAAGTGTTAAAACACTCCTATTAGAAGATGAAGAACACGTCCTTGAAATAGGACATGGAAATGCAGGGCATCTGAAGAATCTTTTAAGCAGAGTCCAGAACCTGAAATATACAGGAGTAGATATTTCCGAAACCATGTACAATGAAGCCCAAAAGCTGAACAAAGACTTTGAAAACCAGGCGGATTTTGTATTGTATGAAGGAAAAAAACTTCCTTTTGAGGATAAAACCTTTGACAAAATATTCACGGTCAATACCGTCTATTTCTGGGAAAACCCAGTTGAATTCCTCAATGAAATCTACAGAGTTCTGAAGAATGAGGGAACCTTTGTCATGGCCTTCGGACAGAGAAAATTCATGGAAACGCTGCCCTTCACAGCGTATGATTTTACCCTCTACAGCAACTCCGAAATGGAAGAGCTGATTTCTCAAAGCTATTTTAAAAGAATGAAAATTTCTGAAAAAGAAGAAGATATACAAAGTAAATCCGGAAACGAAACCATCCATAGAATTTATACAATTTTAACCATAAAAAAATAAAATAATGAGCACGTTAGTAAATGATTTAAAGGAAAAATGGGAAGCTCTGAAAGCAGAAAATCCACATATCAGAATAAGAAATGCTGCAGCACAGCTAGAAGTAAGCGAAGCTGAATTACTGGCAACAAGCATAGGAGAAGGAGTAACTGCTCTGAACCCGGAATTTCCTGCTATCCTTACCGAAGCTGAAAAGTTAGGAAAAGTAATGGCGCTTACCCGTAATGACGAATGTGTACACGAAAGAAAAGGAATTTACCAAAACGGTGATTTCGGCAGCCCCCATGCACAGCTTTTCGTAGGAGAAGATATTGACCTTAGAATATTCCTTAACCATTGGAAATTTGCTTTTGCAGTAGTGGAAGGAGACAAGAAAAGTCTTCAGTTCTTCGGGAAAGACGGTCTTGCTCTTCATAAGATTTACCTTACAAAAGACAGTAATGAAGCAGCTTTCGATGCTATTGTAGAACAATTCAAAGCAGAAGGTCAGAACCAGGCGTTTGCCGCTGAACCAGTAGCTCCAAAAGCTCCCGAAAAAGCAGATTCTGAAATTGATGCGGAAGGATTCAAAAAAGCCTGGACTGAATTAAAAGATACCCATGATTTCTTTATGATGACCAGAAAATTCGGGGTAAGCAGAACACAGGCTTTAAGACTGGCGCCGGAAGGATTTGCTAAAAAAATCGACAATGCTAAAGTGGTGAATGTTTTGGAAGATGCTTCAGAAAAAGGCCTTCCTATCATGATATTCGTTGGAAACAGAGGAATTATCCAGATCCACACCGGAAACATAAAGAAAACACTGTGGCATCAGCAGTGGTTCAATGTCATGGATCCGGATTTCAATCTACATCTGGATGTTACGAAAATCGCTGAAGCATGGATCGTGAAAAAACCTACTGAAGACGGAGAAGTAACGGCTATTGAAGTATTCAACAAAGAAGGAGACTTCATCGTGCAGTTCTTTGGAAAAAGAAAGCCCGGAATCCCTGAACTTCAAGAGTGGAAAGATCTTGTTGCAGAATTAGAGCAATAATAATTAGATGATTTTTATTGGACCGTTTTGTTTTTTTAATTCAAGACGGTCTTTTTTTATGAAATCATTAATTTTAAATCATAAAGCACACATCTAATCTTCTTTAGCAGTAATTTATTAAACTTAAAAACTAAAGCGCTAAAACTCTTTTGTGACTTTGTGGTTTAAAAATAAACGTCCAAATTTGTAATATCTCTGTAAAAACATTGGTATAATTTGTATTTAAATAAAATAATAATGAAAAATATTTTCATAGCCATTTTGCTGGCAGGTTTCTGTTCGTTGAGCGCACAGGATTTTAAAGCGTACCAGTTTTATGACAAAAAAGGAAAAGAAGTAAAAACAGAAAGGCTGATTAAAGAATTGGCTGAATATGATATAGTTTTCTTTGGAGAAAATCATAACAGCTCCATTAATCACTGGCTTCAGCTGAAAGTGACGGAAGGTGTGTTTCAAAAGAAAAACGGTCAGATCATCCTGGGTGCAGAAATGTTTGAAAGAGATAACCAGGCTCAGCTGAACCAATATCTGGAAGGAAAATTTGATGCTAAAACATTGAAGGATTCCGCCCGTTTATGGAACAACTATGCGACAGATTACAAGCCATTGGTAGATTTTGCCAAAGCTAAAAAGCTGAATTTCATCGCAACCAATATTCCAAGGAAATATGCTTCCCAGACGGCAAAAGAAGGCCTGGAATCTCTGAATGCATTAAGCGAAAAAGAGAAAACGTATATTGCTCAGCTTCCTATTAAGGTTACACTGGATACTCCGGGTTATCAGGAAATGAAAGCAATGATGGGGGATCATGCTGAAGGGACAAAAGTGATGAACTTTATTTCTGCACAGGCAACAAAAGATGCTACCATGGCTGAATCTATCCTGAAAAGCATGCAGGCCGGAAAAACGTTTATTCACTATAACGGAAACTATCACAGCAAAGAATTTGGAGGAATTTACTGGTACATCAAACAGAAAAATCCAAACCTTAAAATGGCCGTGATCTCTGTTTTTGAATCTGAAGATCCTGAACTGAAAGTGCCTGCAAAAGATTACATCCCGACGGATTTCAACCTGATCATTCCGGCGGATATGACGAAAACATTTTAAAAATCAATAGAAACGGGCTTTAGCCCGTTTATTTTTTATGTAAATCTTCAAATAGGCTTTAGCGCAATTACCTATTTGAAATACAATCTCTATCTTTATACTACAAATAATAAAAATGAAAAAAATATCTTTTCTGTTTATCTTTTTTATAGGGTTCATTAATGCCCAGAAACTGACATCAAACGAAATTTCAATTATTAATGAAGGCAATGTCAGCACGGCATTACCCATTTATCAGACAACAGACTCTCATCAGCATACAACTTTATTAAGCCTTTCTACAGAAATTGATCCGGTTGATCCCAATACTGCAACTTTGGTGAAAAGAATGAAAGAATCCCTTCTTTCAACAGCGGTGGAGTAGGCATTGCAGCACCACAGGTCGGAATCAACAGAAAAGTAATATGGGTTCAGCGTTTTGATAAAGAGGGAAATCCCATGGAATATTTTATTAATCCTGTGATTATCTGGAAATCTGAACTGCAGAATCTCGGTCCTGAAGGTGATCTTTCCATTCCCGAATTCAGGGATCAGTTTTATAGAAGCAAAGTGATCCAGTTAGAATATGTTGATTTGAAAGGGCAGAAATATTCGGAGATTGTGGAAGGATTTACAGCAGTTATTTTCCAACATGAGATTGACCATCTTTTTGGAATCCTCATTTCAGATAAAAAAGAGAAGGAAAAAAATGATTCTTATAAAAAAGTGGATGCTTTTAAAAGGAGTGATTCAACAACGAGATAATGTTTTTTAGGTGAATTCAGTCTTTTCCTACATTTTACATATCCTGTTTTGATATAAGTTTTACTTTATATTTCTTGTATATTCACATTTCGGAAAATTATCGCAGCCCCAGAAAAATCCATATTTGCCATTTCTTTTAATAAGGTTTCCTCCACAATTTGGGCATGAAATATTTCGGCTGAGATTAGAATTGGCTATTATTCTTTTATCTTCAGTACGATTGTTTATTCTCGCATTAAGAATTGTTGCGACAATTTCGTTCTTGGTTCGTTCGTTGATATAAGCTGAATCATATTTTTTAATGGTTTTGACCAACTTATTGGTATAAACCACATCAGTATATGTTTTGGTTTTAAGAGTTGCTCTTTTTGTAAATGCAATTATCGAGTAATATCTCAAATAGTTATAATTTTTCAGGACGTGCTTTAATGCATAAATATGACCCTGGTTTTGTAAAACAGGGTTGTAAAATTTACGTCTGTACTTATAAATAACCTGATACCAGTACCGGTCTTTTTCATAGCCTAAAATCCAGCCTTTATAATTTTTGGTTTCAATAACAAATATTCCATAATCTGAAACAATGATGTGATCTATCTGTGAAATAGAGCCTTTAATCTTTAATTCAATATTATTCAGGACAATATATTCTTTATTATTTAATCTTTTAAGAGATTCAGAAACCCTGCGCTCGCCAATATATCCCTTTATTTTTGGAGTATAATACTTAATGACCAGGAATAAGATGCCTAGAATAAAAATAATTAGAAAGCTAATGTCCATGCTGTTTTTATATATTTATCTGCTCTTTGAGATTGACCACCTTTTCGGGATCTTAATTTTCAGATAAAAGAGAAAATGATTCTTACAAACCTTTGGATGCTTACAAGAAAAGTGATTCTGTGACAAAGTAAGGATTAAATATTTAATCGGTAAGAAAAGCAATCAATTCTATAGGCTTTAATTCTAAATTTTAGTTGGTCTCTTTTTTTTAAAATTTATTAACAGCTCAGGTCTTATGGAAATTCAATATTTAAAAGTTTCTTTGTTTTTCTGTCAAAAGCAACATTGATAAAAGGAAAAGTGTTATTCCTTTCAGAGACTTCTCTAATTAATATAGTATGCCCCAAATTGGAATCATCTATAAACTCAAATCCTTGAAATTGTATTCTTTTTATGGCCCCAAGCTTGGATTTCATTGAAGAAAGGGCTTCATAAACAAGATGATCTTCAGGTTTGAATTTTGTATCAAACATATCAAGTATTCCTTTGTAATTTTCACTGGTTAAAAAAGAATTAAACTTTTCTATTTCAGGATAAATATTTTTTACTTCCAGTAGTTCTTTTTTAGAAAATGTTTTAGAAATACTAGTACCATCTGACAATATTATTTTTGCCTTAATTAAATCGTAATTATCCGGATTTTGGTTTTGGAAAATGATAAAAGCAATATTGGCTGCATTGGAAATTGCCCTATTTGGTTGTTTGTTTATTAATTTACTATCCTTTATAATTAATTCAAAATAATCATTGGCTTGAGTATTTAAAGTCTCAACACCCTTATTCGTTACAACTGAACCTCCATAAAATTTCTGAACTTCCTCAACAGATTTTTTGTCTTCAGATGTTGTTGCTACCTTATTGCAGCCTGATAGAATAATTAGAATTAAAAAGGATAAAATTTTAATTGCTTTCATGGATTATTTAATAGTTTAGAATTTATGCTAACGCTTAACTTTACTGATTGTGTAAATTGAAATGATACAGTTTATAAAAATAAATAATTTTGACTTGAAAACAATTTTAAAATATAAGATATTTGAAAATAGAACTGCTTAACAGAAAAAACCTGCTCCCATAAGAAACAGATTTTATTTAATTAAAGAAATTAAGCTTAGTTATTCGTCACCGAAAGCTTCACTTCAATATTACCTCTTGTCGCATTGGAATACGGACAGATCTGATGTGCTTTTTCAGTCAGCTCCTGCGCTTCTTCAATAGAAACTCCGGGAATATTCACGTCCAGCTCTGCAGCCAAACCGAAACCTCCATTTTCAATCTGTCCTATGCTGATCTGGGCAGTTACTGTTGTCTCACCGGTTTTTACTTTAGATAAACTGATCACTCTGTTAAGGGCACTGTCAAAACAGGCTGAGTATCCTGCTGCAAAAAGCATTTCAGGATTCGCAAAATCATCACTGCCACCACCTAAAGCTTTGGGCATTTTTACTTCAAGATCCAAAACACCGTTTTCACTTTTTACATGGCCGTTTCTTCCACCCTGTGCGGTTACCTTTGTTGTATATAACGTTTTCATTTATTTTTCTATTTTGTTTAATATTTTTTGAACAGTTTCTTTAAGATGAAGTAGATCTTCCGTCTCTACACCTATTTTATTTTGTATTTTTCCCGGAATTTCACAGGCTTTCTGCTTCAGCTGTTTCCCTGATTCCGTTAAAAATACTTCAACCACTCTTTCATCTTCTTTTTTTCGCTTTCTGTCAATAATTCCTTTATTTTCCAGCCTTTTCAGAAGAGGCGTTAACGTTCCGCTGTCCAGGAACAGCTTTTCGCCAATATGATTCACTGCAAGACCGTCATTTTCCCATAATACCATCATCACGAGATATTGTGGATAGGTAATATCAATCTCATCAAGAAACGGGCGGTAAAGTCCCGTAATCTCTTTTGCAATCACATACAGCGGGAAGCAGATCTGATTTTCTAATTGTAAAGATTTTGAATTTTCCATAAAGCCGGATATGAAGATTGTTGAATATATTATTTTTTGATGATGAATTCCTCCATTGGAACTCTTACCTTTTTCATCGTTGAAAGCCAGTCGTTGGCAGCATCTCTGTAACCAAGATATAGAAGGCTGACACTTTTTAATCCTAATTCTTTAAGATTAAGAATTTCATCCACAACTTCATTGCTGAATCCTTCCGCCGGTGTGCTGTCAATTTTTAATTCTGCAGCCTGTGCCATGGCTAAACCTAATGCAATATAAGTCTGACGTGCTGTATGAGCAAAATGTTCTTCAGGAGTCTGAGCTCCATACATTTCTTTGATCTTATCGGTATAGCTGCTGAAACGTCCTCTTGGTAAGTCTCTTACATCGGTATGATGATCGTATACTTTATCAATTTTTTCATTCGAATAACTGTCCCAGGCAGCAAATACCAAAACATGTGAACTGTCTCTCATCACTTCAGGATTCAGTGCTCCCTTTACCATTTTTTCTTTTAATTCCTGGTTTTCTACCACGATAATCCGGAAAGGCTGAAGGCCAGAAGAAGTAGGTGCCAGTCTGGCTGCTTCCAAAATGGTGTTAAGATCTTGTTCTGATACTTTTTTTGAAGGATCGTATGCTTTTACTGCATGTCTCCACTGTAAATCTTCTATTAATGACATTTATTTTATTTTAAAATTATACTTCTTGATGTGATTCAAACTTGCACATCAAAATCACAGTACAAATGTATAACTATTTAAATTGTGTACAATTTAATTTTGATAGATTTAATTGATAGTGATTTTAGAGAAAAACGAAATAACTGAAGGGATAAAAAGAATTCAGCAGGAATCGGATTTTTTAAAAAGTCTTTTAATTGAAACTTTGCAGTAGAATTTTAAATAAAAAAACAATGCAGCGATTTAAAAACAAAACAGCCCTGATCACAGGGGGAACCAATGGAATGGGATACGCAACAGCGCAACAGTTCATTAGCGAAGGTGGAAATGTAGTCATTACAGGAAGAACCGAAGAAACCGTAAACAGTGCCTTAAAAAAACTGGGCAGTCAGGCTCAAGGAATCGTTTCTGATGCGGGAAGTATGAAAGATCTTATGAACCTGCAGCAGAAGGTAAGAAAATACACGGAAACCATTGATGTACTTTTTGCCAATGCCGGTTTCGGGAAATTTTTTCCTATTGAAATTGTGGATGAGAATCATTTTGATGAGCTTTTCAATGTGCTTGTGAAGGGTCCTTTTTTTACGGTGCAGCAAATATTGCCGTTGATGAGAAAAGGAAGTTCTGTAATATTCAATACTTCTGTGGCCACAGAGATTGCCATGCCCAATTTTTCAGTTTATTCTGCAGCAAAATCAGCGGTACAGTCTTTTATCAAAACATTTGCAGTAGAACTTACAGAACGTGGAATACGGGTGAACGGAATCAGTCCGGGGCATATTAAAACCAATATTTTTAGTCATACAGGTTTGAATGCAGAACAAATTGAAGATGCCGTTCGTGATATCATTCCAACAATTCCTTTTAAAAGACAGGGCGAGCCAGCAGAAATTGCCAATACCGTATTATTTCTGGCTTCAGAAGAGGCATCTTATATTCACGGGACAGAAATTAAAGTGGATGCTGGAATTTCCATCATCAGATAAATTAAAAATCCCCTATCATTTTTTTGACAGGAGATTTTTGTAAGAAATCAATTATTTTCTTCATCAGGCTGCTTCAGGCAGTATTTCATCTGGGAATAGAAGTTACTGATGAACTTCATTGACCTGTTTGATGATATTGGTATTATTTTCAATACCGATATCAAAGGCTTTTCCTTTTTTGTGACTTTGAGTAGCTCTTTCCAGAAGTGTTTTGTAACCATCACTTTTTTTGGAAAGATAAAAGACCTGAGGACTTATTCCAATGGATACACGCATGAATTCTGCCGGTTTTTCCGGATCATCAGCAAGGTTGGTAATTACTGAATTTTTATACCAGGTCAGGTTCTGTGAACTTGAACTGCCGGAACAGGATGTGATCATAAATAGTATTAATAATATATAAGTCCAAGGTTTCATAGAGAAATATTTATAAACAGCTTCTGCAATTTAATCTTTAATCTGCAGAAGCTGTATAAGTTAATTAAAATCCACAGCCTCCAACATTTGGAGCCGGTGATGGAGAACATCCTGAAAGTGATGAGAATGTAGTCAGTACACAGTTGGTGTTAATTAAATTGTCATCATACAGATAAGAGGCACTAGGGCTTCTGTAGTATACACTTCCTGATGTGTTGGCATAAGTAGATACTGATGCAGATCCGCAGGTGGTATTGATACATGCATTTCTCCAGGCTGTATCCGTTACAGGTCCGCTGGAGAACAGGGAAGGATCAATAATTCTTTTTTCGGTAACACCGGATGCATTTTTATAGCTTACCAGAATGGCAACGTGATAACTCCATGACACGCAGCATGTTCCTGTAGATGCTCTTAAGTTTCCATACACAAACTGTTTCTCACAGTCGTAGCCGTTGTTATTCAGGATTTGTCTCATTTTATGAGCTCTTGCATAGCATCCGTCTACAGGATATCTGAATGTAATGCATGGAGAAGACGCAGTAGATGTTCCGCATGCCTGATTTTTGATCAGGGCAAACATACTGTTCAGCGTAGCTACGTTAGGAAGAACACTTGTTAACTTGTTGGTTTCACTTTTAGTTTCTTTTGTAAAAGCAGATTTAAAATAACGGATATCTTCCGCACTTCCTTTTTCTACTTTTGCAATTTCGTGGGTGTTAGGCTTGATGAAAACCTGGATCGGCGATTCATTTTTTACTGCTTCTCTGATCAGGCTGATGTATTCTTCATTTTCTTTTGTAGGCGAGATGGTATAGAATTGTGCAGTAACAATAAAAGAAACTTTCAGAGTTCCGTTTTCATTTTCTATCCCTACCGGTACTGTTTTTCCCAGGTCCGTAAGATTTTTGCTGATGGTTTCAGTCTGACTCATTTGCTGCTCTGCGTTAGAGTCATTACAGGCATTGAATGACAGGGCTGCCACAAATACCATCATTGATAACATTAATTTTTTCATAATTCTCATAGTTTGGTGGTTTGTAATAATATTAAGTTTTGGTGTGTCGGTTTTTGAAAATACAATAAAAAATAGTTCACTTTATTGTGATATTAAAAGTAAATAAAAATACAATACCGACAAACTATTTTTTAATAAAAATTCAATTGTCTTGAAAAATATGGATATAAATTGCTTTTTAAAATAACTGAAAGCCGTTTTTATTACGAATGAATTAATACTATAGAATATATAAAAAATCCCGCTCAGGATAATGGCGGGATAGGTTTTTATTTTCAAAGAATTAGGGCTTGCTTTTCATCAGGCTGCTTTGCAAGACAATATCTCTGATGAGTGCTTCCTGATAATAATATAAATTACTGTCTTCGCCCATCTGGTTTTCCAGGACAATAATACTTACATCCGAACCGGGAACATATGCATTCAGAGATGCGAAACCATCCCCCAGCCCTGTGTGTCCCAAATATGGAATGTTATTATATTTCACAATACGTATATTATAACCGTAACCTGATTCCTTTTTTCCAAATACATCATGCTGCGACAAAGCCGATGAGGTAGTCATGAGCTTATAACTCTTAGAACTCAGAATTTTCCCTTTATGAAGGAGTGAATTCCAAAGTGCCATATCTTCTGCTGTACTAATCACGCCATCAGCAGGCATATTTTCATCAGTGATAAATGAATTTTCAACAGGAGTAAAATTATTGTCCTTATTCATATGTCCCGAGACAAGATTTCTGCGGTTATCTTTAGAATAGCAGAAGGTATTTTTCAAATGAAGTTCTTTGAACAGGTCGGTAGCCTGCCGGATATATGATATACCGGAAGTTTTTTCAATGATCTTTCCTAAAAGGATATTCGATAAATTTCCATACTTAAATTCTGTACCCGGTTTAAACAGTAAAGTTTTCTCAATATCAATAATACCATGGGTATGATTCAGGAGCTGATGTACAGTAACCGAATCTGCCCAGGGCTGTGTAAGGGAAGGAAGGTACTTTTTGATGGGCGCCTGCAGATCCAGTTTTCCTTGTTCAAATTGCTTTAATACCAATACGGAAGTAATCTGTTTGGTATTGGACATAATTTCAAACTGATCGTTTATTTTCAAAGGAACTTTCGTTCGGCTGTTTTGGAAACCATAGGCTTTCGAGTACTTCGTTTTTCCGTTTTGGGTGATCAGGACCACACCGTTGAAAGGTCTGGAAGAGGTAGGAGACTGTATTAAGCTGTCAATGCGTCTGGCATAATCATTTTTGCTTTGGCCATAAAATACGGATGCTGAAAAAAGGAATGCTGTAACGCAGAAGATTCTGATAACTGGTTTCATTGGGCTTAAAAGTTTAGAGTTGGTGTGATATTATAAGAGGCCAAAAATAAGTTTTAAAATAATACAGGATCAAAAAACTTTGAAATAAAAAACTGCAGAATTTAGAATCGTGATTCATCTGTAAATAAAGAAACCGACTGTAAAGCTACGGTCGGTTTTTATTTCTGTAAGATTTTTTATTATTTAGTGACAAGTTCAGCTCCGAAAACATCTGCAAAATGCTTTCTGATGCTGGCTTTCAGATGTTCTACTTCCTCGGTTGTCAATTCTCTTTCAAGTTCTCTTTTTACAGAAGTTACCTGCTTATCTTTGATCCCGCAAGGAATAATATACTCAAAATAACGCATATCCGTATTCACATTTAAAGCAAAACCATGAAGGGTAACCCATCGGGAAGCTTTCACACCCATGGCACAGATTTTTCTTGCATAAGGTTTTCCTACGTCCAGCCAAACCCCGGTTTCTCCCGGTGAACGCTCACCTTTAAGACCAAACTCACCAATTGCTCTGATGATCACCTCTTCAAGATTCCTCATATACAAATGAATATCTGTAAAAAAGTTTTCAAGATCTAAAATCGGGTAGCCCACGATCTGTCCGAAACCATGATAAGTAATGTCTCCACCACGATTTACTTTGACGAACGTAGCATCAATTTCTTTCAGCTTATCAATTCCGGCAAGCATATTTTCTTCATGACCACTTTTTCCCAAAGTATAAACATGAGGATGCTCTACCAATAAAAGGTGGTTAGGCGTGGTAATGTGTTCTTCAGCAGGCAGATCACGGTTTTTTATTTTGGTATCAATAATATTTTTCATCAGGCTTTCCTGATAATCCCAGGCAGGCTGATATTCTTTTATACCCAGATCTTCAAATTCTACTGATTTATTTTGATTTGTATTCATACGTCTGTTCTTTATATGAAATCGGAGTTTCATACTATTTTCTGAACAACAAATTTAGTGAATTTTAAGCTTTTATGGAATGGATAAAATCTATGGCAGCATTCTTCCAGTCTTTATGGTTCAACAGAACATTCACAAAGGCAGTTCCTATGATTCCTCCATCTGCTTTTTCTGTTACATTTTCAAAATCTTCTTTTGATTTGATCCCAAAACCGATCATCAGAGGATTTTTAATAGGTAGTGAAGCGAGCCTTGACAGGTAACTTTCATTTTTCAGAACAGCAGTATCATTTCCGGTGGTAGATGAAGAACTCACTGCATAAAGAAACCCTGAACTTAAAGAATCCAGGTATAAAATCCTTTCATCAGAAGTTTCAGGAGTGATGAGAAACGTAAAATTAAGGTTATATTTTTTTAAGACCTGCTGATAATTTTTTTCGAATTCAATAGGAGGAAGGTCAGGAATAATCAATCCGGCAACACCGCTTTCCGAACATTCTTTACAGAATTCTTCAAATCCGAAACTTAACACAGGATTGATGTATCCCATCAGAATAATCGGGACCTGTATCTCATCTTTTACCGTTTTCAGCTGGGAAAACAGTTTTTCAATGGTCATTCCGTTTTTTAAAGCCAGCTCATGAGCCTGCTGAATCACAGGGCCGTCAGCTACAGGATCGGAATAGGGCATCCCGATTTCCATCATATCTGCGCCGGATTGCTGGATCAGTTGTATAATGTTCGCAGTATCTTCCAGTTGTGGAATTCCTGCTGTAAAGTATATGTTTAGTTTTTTCATTTTTTATTGTATTAATGTAATGGGTAAAAGGCAAAAAGGTAAAAGTATAATGTATAAAGTAAGGCGTAGAGATACATTGTACATTTTACATCCGACATTTTACAAATTTTTAAGATACGTTTCCATATCCTTATCCCCACGTCCGCTTAAGCAAATGACAATAACATCATCTTCATTGAATTTCTTTTTATCTAAAACGGCCAGTGCATGAGAGCTTTCCAAAGCCGGGATAATACCTTCCAGTTTCGTTAATTCAAAAGCGGATTGTAAAGCTTCATCATCATTGATACTGAAAAATTCTGCACGGTTTTCTTTGAACAGATGAGCATGGAAAGGCCCGATTCCCGGATAATCAAGTCCTGCGGAAATGGAGTGGGGCTCTATAACCTGTCCGTCCTCAGTTTGCATAACGAGACTTTTGCTTCCGTGAAGAACGCCCAATGTCCCCAGGAAAGTAGTGGCAGCAGATTTCCCTGAGTGGATGCCGAAACCGCCGGCTTCTGCCGCAATGATTTTAACCTCTTTTTCTTCTACAAAATGATAAAAAGTCCCTGCAGCATTACTTCCACCACCTACACAGGCAATCACATAATCAGGATTTTCTCTTCCGATTTTTTCTTTTAACTGTTCTCTGATTTCCTTTGAAATGATGCTCTGAAATCTGGCTACCAGATCCGGAAAAGGATGAGGTCCTACCACACTTCCGATCACATAATGAGTCGTCACAGGATTATTGATCCAGTCTCTCAAAGCTTCATTCACTGCATCTTTCAGAGTTTTAGAGCCTGAAACAGCCGGAACAACTTCTGCTCCCAGCATTTTCATTCTTGCTACATTCGGAGCCTGTCGTTGGATATCTATTTCTCCCATGTAAACAATACATTCCAGACCAAGCAGAGCACAAGCGGTTGCTGTAGCGACACCGTGCTGGCCGGCTCCGGTTTCGGCAATAATTCTTGTTTTTCCTAAACGTTTAGCCAGAAGAACCTGTCCCAGCGCATTATTGATCTTATGGGCGCCGGTATGGTTGAGGTCTTCCCTTTTTAAATAGATCCGGGTATTGTATTTCTTACTTAAATTTTTAGCAAAATAGAGTGGAGTAGCACGTCCTACATAATTTTTAAGAAGATCCTGATACTCCGTTTGAAAGCTGTCAGATTCTATGATCTTAAGGTAGTTTTCCTGTAATTCCTTTACATTCGGATATAGCATTTCCGGGATAAAAGCACCTCCAAATTCTCCATAATATCCGTGTTCATCAGGGTTTTTATAATTCATTGTATTGTTCTTTTGTTATTAAATAAGCATTATTTTCTGAATTCAAATTCAAGAGTATTTCTTTATTTTCTTCAGAAATATTAAAAATTAAAATATCATCGTCTTCCGCTGTGATCCAGCCGGTTTCAGTCTTTTCTATTATACTTTTAGCTTTATTTTCTAAAATTTGAATACCACACCGCTGATAAAACGGTCGCAGATCTGCAAAGCAGAAACCAACAGTTTCAATATTTCTTTGCATCATATTTTTTTTAAATAGCTGAACCAACTTTGATCCGTATCCTTTCTTTTCCTGACCGGCAACCAATCCGACTGCCTCAGCAAGAGAATACTGCTTTCCTGAGATCTCTAAAACGAAATCAAAATTAAGCCGGATAACCACCAGTATTTCATCATTTGAATTGAACAGAAAATGAAATTCAGAATTTTCAAAAAGGTTCCGGAAATGAGTAAGCTTCATTTCTTTCCATTCAGAAATATTCCAAAGGATTAAAATATGTTGTATTTCATCATCCGACAGCTCATCCGGCGTTTTTATTTTATAATTCATCTGTCAGACTGTTTATAAATTGAATGTTATAATTACGCTGCTGTCTGGTAATGAGCTTTTTATGATGTAGTAATTCAATCTTACTGATGAGATCAATTAATGTTGCGACATCTATTTTTGATTCATACATGGTAACGGCAATTTCCAGGTTGTCGATCAGGAAATAAGGATCTGAATCCTCGTAAAGCAGAAATATTTTAGCATAAATTTTTCCGAGATCATATTTCACATTCGCTCTGACATGGCTGTCTAAAAATTTGTCTGAAATAATGACAAGATAATAGCTGTTCCATAAGCCGATTCTTTCAAAAAAATACTGAATATCAATTCCCTCGAAAGTTTTGATAATTTCTGTAAATTCCTGCAATTGCCCATCAATGGTCCAGTATTCCGCATCGTTGTCATTTTGAGACACAAAATTATACAGAGACTGGATTTTTTTATTTCCGAACTTTGGCGGAAATAAGGTTTTGTAAAATGTTTTTTTTAACAGATGGATGTTCATCATCTTGGTGTGTATTTTTTTTAGCTGTTCCTTTAGAACGCTTTCGAAATGAATTTTCTTATTTTGTCCAGGTCTTTATTTCCCGGTTCCAGTTCAAATTTTGAGTTGATATCTATTACAAAAGGTAGCTTGTACAGTAGTCTGATATTTTTTACATTTTCTTCTGAAATCCCACCGCTCAGAAAATAGGGAAGTGAGATCTCAAATTCATTCAGAATCGTCCAGTCGAACTGTTTTCCTGTTCCTCCGAATGCAGTCCCGTCCGTATCGAAAAGGAAATAATCTACCATTGAAACATGAGAATTGATGATTTGTTCAATTTTTTTTCTCTTTTTCTGATCATTATTGCCGATCCTGATCACTTTTATAATTTTAATTTCCGGTTTGAGATTTTGCTTTAACTGTTCAACAAAATCTTCATTTTCATCACCGTGAAGCTGTATCAGGTTCAATCCAGCTTTTTCTGTAATATCTATAATGGTGTCAATTCTTTCATTCACAAAAACACCAGTTTTCCCATTGTGGTCAATATGTGAAATAGCTTCCGAACTCAAATGGTTCAACACATATCTTGGCGATTTTTCATAAAAAATGAAACCCAGGAAATCTGTTTTCATGGAAATCAGTTCATGAATTTGATTCATTCTGGTCAATCCACACACTTTTAGTTTCGGCTGTTGGTTTTGATTCATGATTAAACTGTTACATTGCTATATTGGAAACAAATTCAGCAAATTTGTTTGCAGGATCTTCATTTTTCATGAAATATTCTCCCATCAGAAATCCGTCGAATCCTTTATTTTTTAAATATTTAAAATCTTCCTCACTGTAAATACCACTTTCGGCTACAGACAAAACATTTTTCGGAAGCTGATCTTTTAGCTCCACAGAATGCTGAAGATCTACTTTAAAATCTTTTAAATTTCTGTTATTGATCCCTACAAGATCAATTTTAGGGTTAAAATGTTCCAGTTCTTCATCTGTATGAATTTCCAAAAAAACTTCCAGATCAAGGCTATGAGCCAGTTCGGTGAATTCCTGAACCTGAGAGGGCGAAAGACAGGCTGCGATCAGTAAAACCGCATCAGCCCCAATACTTTTGGCTTCATAAAATTGGTATTCATCCACCATAAAATCCTTTCTTAAAATTGGAATAGTGGTAGTGTTTCTTACGTTCAGGATGTCATCAAAACTTCCTCCAAAAAAATCCTTATCGGTAAGAATTGAAATTCCGGATGCTCCAAAATATTCATAGGCAGAAGCCACGCTTAAAGGTTGAACCCTGTCATTAATAATTCCTTTTGAAGGAGATTTTCTTTTGAATTCAGCAATGATACCGCTTTTGTTTTTTACAGACTCTTTCAGTGAGTAACTTTTTCTTCCAAAAAATTCTGAATTTTTCAGACGGTCAACTGAAATGCCTGCTTTTGAAACTGCAATTTCTTCCTTTTTTCTTTCAATAATTTTATCCAGTATGGTCATGTGTTTGTTTTTTGTTGAAGTTAGAAGTGTCACGAAATACTTGTAATCCTACTATCAACCATTAACTAATAGTTCAAGGCTTCTCAATGCTTTTCCGCTTTCCAGACTTTCTTTCGCCATCAGTAAGCAGTTTTCATAGGCTCCGAATTTTCGGGTATGATAAAGTGCTGTTGATGCATTGGCAAGAATTACCGAATTCTGTTGTACTGATCCATTTCCCTCTAGGATATTTCTGAATATTTTTGCTGATTCCTGAGGTGTTTCGCCCCCTTTAATACTTTCCGGACTTACAGAATCAAATCCCAGATCTTCTGCTGAATAGATCTCTTCACCGGCTTTTGTAATGATCTTGCTGTCCTGGGTAAGACTTATCTCATCATATCCATCCAAACCATGCACGAGAATAAATTCATGTGCTTCTTTCTGCAAAAGATATTGATAGATCCTTGCAATTTCAAGATTGTAAACTCCAATCACCGAATATTTTGGTTTAGCAGGATTGACAAGCGGTCCCAGAAGGTTAAAAAATGTTCTCAGCCCCAACGCTTTCCTTAGAGCTCCAACCGACTGCAGGGCGGGATGAAAATAAGGAGCATGAAGAAAACAGATATTAGCTTTATCAAGTTCTTCGTTCAGTTGATCTGAATTGTTCTTAAACTGATAGCCCAACTCTTCCATTACATTAGATGATCCTGTGGTGGCGGAAGCTCCGTAATTTCCATGTTTAGTCACTTTCTGTCCTGTGCCGGCAACGACAAAGCTCGCCAGGGTTGATATATTGATCGTATTTTTTCCGTCACCTCCGGTTCCTACGATATCCATTGCGTCGTGACTGTCAATGTTAACATCAACTGCCATTTTTAAAAGTGCTTCTCTGAAGCCTTCAAGTTCTTTTAGGGTAATACTCCGCATCAGAAAAATACTGATGAATGCGGTAACTTCCGCGTCATTAAATTTATTCTGAGCGATCTCAATCATTGTTGCCTTTGCCTCAGATTTGGACAAAGTATTATGATTGAACAGATATTGTAATATTTCTTTCATTTGTGGAGTTTTTATAATGTTGGGTGCTGTTTTCAATTGAAAAGAAAGTTTTTGATAATGACTTCGCCATCAGGAGTTAAAATACTCTCAGGGTGAAACTGTACACCATGCACATCATAGGTTTTATGTTGAAGAGCCATGATCATTCCATCTTTATCTACAGCGGTAATTTCAAGTTCTTCCGGGAAACCTTCTGGATTTACTGCCCAGCTGTGGTATCTTCCCACTTCCATTCCTGAAGTCAGATTTCTGAAAATTTTTGTATTTTCTTTAACCAGCTCAGCAGAAGTTGCCACACCGTGGAAAATTTCTGAAAGATTAATCAGGTTTCCTCCAAAAGCCTCTGCAATAGCCTGCTGTCCAAGACATACTCCCAGAATACTTTTTGTAGGAGCATATTCTTTGATCAGATCCAGTAAAATTCCAGCTTCTTCCGGAATTCCAGGTCCCGGGGAAAGGATAATTTTATCATATTTTCCGATTTCTTCCAAAGTGATCTGGTCGTTTCTTACCACATCTACCTTTTGATCCAAAACCCTTTCAATAATCTGCACAAGGTTATAGGTAAAGCTGTCGTAGTTATCAAAAACCAGAACTTTAAGTTGTTCCTGAGTTGCTGACTGGTTTATATTGTTGCTCATTTTTTTGTTTTTTTTTTATTTTGATAATTAATAGTTTGTATAACTGATGATTTTTAATTCATCAATAATTTATTGGCCTTATCAACTGCTTTTTTCAGGGCGTTTAATTTATTGTTTACTTCCTGCAGTTCGTTTTCGGGGATAGATTTTGCTACCAGTCCGGCCCCGGCCTGATAGTAGAGTGTATTATTTCTGCTTAAAAAAGTACGGATCATAATTGCCTGGTTGCAGGTGCCATTTAATCCGATCATTCCGATACATCCTCCATAATAGCCACGGGAATTTTTTTCGTACTGATCAATCAGCTGTAATGCTTTATGTTTTGGTGCACCGCTTAAGGTTCCCTGCGGAAAGGTTGCAGAAACCATTTCAAGTGGATTGATATTTTCGGGAAGATCAGCTGTAACTTCGCTTACCATGTGAATAACGTGGGAGAAAAGCTGGATTTCTTTAAGCTTGGTAACCGTTACATTTTTTCCCAGTTTCCCAAGATCATTTCTTGCCAGATCTACCAGCATGGTATGCTCTGCATTTTCTTTCGGGTCATTTTTTAAAGCTTCAATGGATTGAAGATCAGTTTCCAGATGCCCTGTTCTTTTAAAAGTTCCGGCAATAGGATGGATGACCGCTTTGTTGTCTTTGATGATCAGCTGGCTTTCCGGGCTGGAACCGAATAATTTGTAATTTCCATAATCGAAAAAGAAAAGATAAGGAGACGGGTTGATGTTTCTAAGGGCACGGTACACATTGAATTCATCACCTTTGAATTTTTGTTCAAACCTTCTGCTCAGCACCAATTGGAAAACATCGCCTCTCATACAGTGTTTTTGGGCTGTTTTTACCAGTTCCATATATTCTTCATCTGTAAGATTAGAGGTCTCATCACCTGTTTTTTCGAAAGGATAGACCGGAGTGTTCTGATTTTTGATGAGGTTTTCAAGCAGATAGAGTTCAGATTTTAAACCAGGAATTTGATTTTCAATAATATGCATCTCATCATTGTAATGATTGATGGCAATGACATATTGGTATAATCTGTAACGCATGATGGGTATTTCTACCTCAGGACTTTGCGGTTTTAAGCTGATGTCTTCAAAAAACTGTACGGCTTCAAAACTAGTATACCCAAAAAGACTTTGAGCTGTCTGTTCAATAGAATCATGTGTAGTTTCACATTCAAAGACACTTTGGAATTCATCAAAAATGTCAGTGATATTACGCACTCCGATAAGCTGTTTCACCGGGGCCGAACCGGGAAGCTTGATTTCAAACTCGGTCAGGTTTTTAACTTCAATTCCGGCAACGGCATTTACTGCAATAAATGAAAAGTTATTGTCTATATTCTTAGAATCTGAACTTTCCAAAAGGATGGTATCCCGGAACCTGTCCCTGATCTGAAGATAGATATTCATAGGAGTATAAAGGTCTCCCAATGTTTTTTTTGAACTGGTCTTTATGTTAATTTTTTGAATAGACATCTGATCTGTATTTTTTTTGTTTTTGAATTAAATAAAAAAAGGCTTTAACGGAATCCGTCAAAGCCTATATATTGTGTATTTTAATTATCTGCTATACCATTAGCAACATGACAATACCTCCAGACCCGACGAAGAGTTTGAAAGCCACCACCAATTATTGTTGCTCATATTAAACATGGGACAAATGTAGAAATTTTTTTAATATTAAAAACAAAAAATTCAAAAAAAATAACAAACTTCCTGATTAAATTGCTTTATTTCAGTTGTTTAAGTTCTTTTTTAAGTTCCTCAAGCTTGATCTTATAACTTTCCTCATCATAAGAAGCTGTGTACGCTTCCAAAGCGATAATATATTCAGCAATAGATTCTTTATCAGTTCTGTCTGCTTCATATTTGATCCGGGCAGAGTTTACCGGAGCCAGTTTTGAGTATTTAAGGACTGCTTTTCCTTCTTCTGATTCGTTATAAAGAATGACGATATTTTTTTCATATCCCGGAATGTATTTTACCGGAAAAGGAATTTCTGTTGGCGGAATTCTGATCGCATTTTCAATGGGATAAATTGTTGCACTTGTCGTAGAGAAAAATGTTGAGCTATATTTTCCGTTCGGCTTCTTGACAATGGCCTCATAATCATGAATGTACATATCATTCAAGGTGGAATTTGTCTCTACATCAGAGGTGATAATAGCGGTACTTTCGACTCCGTATTTATTTAAAAACCAAGCATTCAGATACTGTCCGGCAAAACCGTTCAGAATGGCCAACGGAAGGATAGGAGCCAGAAACCATGCTTTTTTGGTCACAAAAGAAAGTAATCCAAAGAATACAAAAAGGATAATCACAGTATAAAAACCATGATGGCTGGTGAAAAACAGGATTTTGGAAATAAAAATCATAGTTTAAATTTAAAATTATCAATTCAAATAATCGTTATCTAATCATTAATTTTCCGAAAAAATATAGAGAAGGTGAACATTTGTCATGAGTTTAAACGCTTATTTTTTATATTTTTGTCTAAATTTTATAGAAAAAATAATGAAAAAAGTATTAGCAATTGCGTTCATCGGAGGTTTATTAGTGGTAAACTGCTCTAAGAAGCCGGATCATACATTACAGGACAGTAACACCATGCTGCCGGAACCGGATGCTCCAGCGGTAGTAGATTCTACAGCTAAAATCACAGATCCGAATGCTGCCACAACTGCTCCGGCAACAAAAGCTACAGAAGCCGCTAAAACAGATTCTACTGCAGCAAAAAAATAATGAAAAAATTCCTTTTGGCAGGAGTTATGGGATTTTTAATCCTTTCCTGTTCTAAAAAAGAAAATACGGAGGTACCCAGTGTACCCTCTGAAACATCCGCTGTTTCGGAGCCGGTAAAGACTGATCTTTCAGGTGACCAGATCATCGAAACATTAGACTGCTCTGGATGCCATGCCGTGAATGAGAGAATGATAGGACCTTCTTACAAAGAGATTGCAGAAAAATATTCTGAAAAGGATGTTGAAATGCTGGCTTCAAAGATCATAGAAGGCGGAAGCGGAGTTTGGGGAGGCGTTCCGATGGCTGCCCATCCACAAGTGTCTAAAGAAGATGCTAAAAAAATGGTAGGCTATATTTTGAGTCAGAAAAAATAATGATGTCTACCGAAAAATCCAGTCTGCACACAAGAAATCTGCATCGCAATCCTTATGATTTTGATCAGCTAATTTCTTGTGTGCCAGAACTGAAACATTATGTATTTGTGAATGCGTATCAGACGCCGACCATTAATTTCAGCCTTCCAAAAGCGGTTAAGCTACTTAATCAGGCATTACTTTTACATTTTTACCATATAAAAAACTGGGATATTCCTGAAGGCAATCTCTGTCCCCCCATTCCCGGACGTGCCGATTATATCCATTATATTGCCGATCTTTTAACTGAACAAAAAGCTGAGATTCCGACAGGAATTTCCATATCTGGTTTAGATATCGGAACAGGTGCTAATCTTGTTTATCCTTTGCTGGCTCACAGATCTTACGGCTGGAAAATGCTGGGAACAGACATTAATCAGGCTTCTCTGGAAAACGCACAGATTATTTTAGATCATAATCCGGATCTATCCCCCGTTATTCAGCTAAAACAACAACCGGATTCTCATCATATCTTCAAAAATATCATTGGGGCTAAAGACCGTTTTACATTTTCTATGTGTAATCCGCCTTTCCATGATTCTGAAGAATCTGCATTAAAAGGAAACCTCAGAAAAACAAAAAATATCAATAAATCAAAGTCTAAAAAGGCTCTTCTTAATTTTGGAGGACAACAGTCAGAATTGTGGTGCGAAGGCGGCGAACTCGCTTTTATCTCAAAAATGATTGAAGAAAGTGCTCAGTATTCTTCACAGGTTCTTTGGTTTACATGTTTAGTATCTAAAAAAGATAATCTATACAAACTAACAGCACTTTTAAAGAAAGTAAAAGCATTAGATTTAAAAACCATCGATATGGCTCAGGGGCAAAAAGTAAGCAGAATGCTAGCCTGGACGTTTATTCCTCAAAGTGACAGGAAAGATTGGTGTTAAAATGTCAATCGTTCAATGGTCAATTTTGTTGCACAAGTCAATAGCCCAATGTGAAGTGCAGTAATAAACTCACAGCGAAGCAGATTCACAATTGACAATTCACAGGAGTGCCCAATTCTGGTGAAATTCTTGTCCAAAATTTCCTTGCCAAGCAAATTCAAAATTCATCATTGACAACTCACTAAAAATGCCTAAATTTGTACGCTTTTAGAAAAATAAGAAATGCAATTATCAGAACAAGAAATCATTAGGAGAGAAAAGCTGAATAAGCTTACTGAAATGGGAATTAATGCATTCCCTGCGGAGGAGTATACCATTACAGATACTACAGAATCTATAAAACAGGATTTTTCTGAGAATAAACAGGTGAAGATCGCTGGTAGATTGATGTCCCGCAGAATTCAGGGGAAGGCTTCTTTTGCTGAATTGCAGGACTCTAAGGGTAAGATCCAGGTTTATTTCAATAGAGACGAGATTTGTCCGGGTGATGATAAAGAGTTGTACAATGAAGTGTACAAGCACCTTTTGGACATCGGGGATATCATTGGTATCGAAGGAACTTTATTCACTACTCAGGTAGGAGAGATGACGATTTTGGTAAAGAACTTTACGCTTCTTACTAAAGCTCTTCGTCCGCTTCCTCAGGCTAAAACTGATGAGAATGGAGTAGTACATGACGGATTTACAGACCCTGAATTGAGATACAGACAGCGTTATGTAGATTTAACGGTTAATCCGCAGGTGAAAGAAATCTTCGTGAAAAGAACAAAGATGTTCAATGCGATGAGAACTTTCTTCAATGATGCCGGATATTTTGAGGTTGAAACACCTATCCTACAGTCGATTCCGGGAGGAGCGGCAGCAAAACCGTTTATTACACACCACAATGCTTTAGACATTCCATTATATTTAAGAATCGCAAACGAATTATATCTTAAAAGACTGATTGTTGGCGGTTTTGATGGTGTTTATGAATTCTCTAAAAACTTCAGAAATGAAGGAATGGACAGAACTCATAACCCTGAATTTACAGCGATGGAGATCTATGTAGCTTATAAAGACTACAACTGGATGATGGATTTCACAGAAAAACTGTTGGAATTCTGTGCCAATCAGGTGAATGGAAGTGCGGAATCTACTTTTGGAGAGCATACAATCAACTGGAAAGCTCCTTATCCAAGAGTTTCCATGACAGAAGCAATCCAAAAATATACAGGTTTCGATATCACAGGGAAAACCGAGCAGGAACTGTTTGATTTTGCTAAATCTATCGGAATTGAGGTAAATGAAACGATGGGGAAAGGAAAATTAATTGATGAGATTTTCGGTGAAAAGTGTGAAGGAAACTTCATCCAGCCGACTTTCATTACCGATTATCCTATTGAAATGTCTCCATTGACGAAGAAACATAGAAGCAAGGAAGGATTAACAGAACGTTTTGAATTAATGGTTTGTGGAAAAGAAATCGCTAATGCTTATTCCGAGCTGAATGATCCTATTGACCAAAGAGAGCGTTTTGAATCCCAAATGGCCTTATCAGAAAGAGGAGATGATGAAGCAATGTTCATCGACCAGGATTTCTTAAGAGCATTGGAATATGGTATGCCTCCAACTTCCGGATTAGGAATCGGGATGGACAGACTGATCATGTTCCTTACAAACAACGCATCCATCCAGGAAGTATTATTCTTCCCTCAGATGAGACCTGAAAAAACGGTTCCTCAAATTGAATTGGGAGAAGATGAAAAAGTAATTCTGGAGATCCTTAATTCTCAGGAAGAACCATTCACATTAGCTGAAGTAAAAGAAAGAAGCCAGTTATCCGGTAAAAAGTGGGATAAGGCTTCTAAAACTTTGACTAAAAATAATCTGGTGAAGGTGGATAAGGTTGAGGATATTCTTATGATTAAGATAGTGTAAAAATAAAATATAATAAAAAACCGGTACAGAATCACGCTGTACCGGTTTCTTTTTTCCATTTCCGCAGCTGAGTCCTGAAATTCTTAAACGGTGCTACGGTATTGATATGTATCCATTTCCAGACAGGCCATTTCGCAGGTGTGGTAGCCCATTTTCTTTGTTCAGGAATAAATAATGTTTCATGATCAAGGGTTTCAATCCATTCTATGATTTCATTGACCTTATTTTTCAGAATCTTTCTTTGTTGGTGAAGGCTTAAAGCTCCGTACTTTTTATAAAAAGATTCATATAATCCGCCTAAATTATTCCATTTATATCCTGGGGCTGGGGTGTGTACCTCGATTCCTTTCTTCTCATCCGACTCCCATTGCAATAGAAGGTTGGTCCAGCCAAGCTGATAGGAAATGTTTTGTGAAGGGCTTTTATCAACTCCCGGTTTCAGAAGGTCTTTTCCGTGTTCTTGAACATCATCAAATTCAGTATCGTAAAGCAGGTAGTTCTTTTTTATTGCTTCAATCAGTTCAGTTTTATCTTTATATTGGATCATATTTTATTATTTTCTCTGTCTGCTGAACGAAGCCATCAGATAAAACAAAAACGGAAGAATAAACAAAGAGCCGAGCATTAGTGCCCAACCTAAGGCATTAATTGTTTTAGGCGGAGCCATATGCGCCAAAAGCGATAGATGCTGTCCATTTCCAAGCAAAATGATATCAGGATTATGCTGATACGTAGCTGCAACGAGAATCATCACCATCTGAAAGCCTGCCAATGCCCGTACAGGAAGCAATTTCCGCTTATTCATTGCACGGAGAATGAGCAGGAGAGCGACTGTAGCAAAAGAAATCGCCATGATGCCTAACGGTTTTGAAAATACCCACATCACAAGAGGGATGTCAGAGATATAAGCTGTTAAAAACACCAATACACCTGTAATTACTACAAAAACCATAGTTTGTTTAGATTTTTTAATCATCAAAGTAAGGTCTGCCTTATCGCGGGTCTCTCTTAATGAAAAGATAGAAGCCAGATACGCACAAAGTGCTACGGTGAACAGTCCTACAGAAACCCCAAACCAGTTCAGCCAGCTGAAAATATATAAGTCTAAAAATCCTACAGCATCAGGATTGATAGAATGAGAAACAGTAGCAGCTGCAATCAGTCCTAAGAAAAATGGAGTTAAGAGACTGGCATAATAAAATATCTGCGTATATAAAACCTGCATATTATCTTTTACAGCATCATAATGTCTGAATGTAAAGGCTGTTCCCCTTGCAATAATACCCAAAAGCATCAGAACCAAAGGAATGTGAAGATAGGTCGACATCGTTGTATAAATCTCAGGAAATCCTACAAAAAGAATAACGATAGCAATGATCAGCCACATATGATTGGCCTCCCAAACGGGCGCAATAGACTCATACATGATTTCTTTCGTCTTATGACGGGCTTTTTTATGAGTGAAAAGCTCTACAATTCCGGCTCCAAAGTCAGCACCGCCCAAAATGATATACAGGCAGATAGAAAGCCAAAGAAAACCTATAACAACGTAGATCATGATTTTTTGTTTTTTTCGTTAAACTGAGCGTCTGTAGGGTCGTAAAGCTTCGGTACCATTTGAATCTGTCTTTTCAAAAGAAAAATGATGATAAGTGATAATGATACGAAAATAGCGGTAAAGAAGTAAAAAGAATACTGTATTCCCGGCATCGGTGTTACTGCATCTGCCGTTCTCATGATTCCATAGATGATCCAGGGTTGTCTTCCTACTTCAGTAACAGTCCATCCTGCCTCCAAAGCAATATATCCAAAAGGGGTAGCGATCAGAAATATTTTTAAAAGCCAGTTTTTACTCAGCCATTTCTTCTTAAAAAAGAATGCATACAAATAAACAGCACCAATACCGATCATGATAACACCAAAGAAAATCATAATCTGGAAAGCATAATGCACAACTGCTACCGGAGGCCATTCATCTCTTGGGAAATCATTTAATCCCTTTACTTCATGATTGAAATCATTGCTCACCAGAAAGCTTAATACTTTTGGAATTTTAACGGCATATTTCACTTCCCCTTTTTCTTCATCAGGAATTCCGCCAATAACGAAAGGAGCTCCTTTTTCAGTTTCAAAATGAGCTTCCATGGCAGCGAGCTTAATAGGCTGCCTTTCTGCAACAGACTTGGCCGCAACATCGCCACTTAAAGGTGCTCCGAACGCTCCGATCAAAGCAAAACCAGCTGCAATTCTAAACGCTTTTGTATGGAATTCTACATTTTTTCTTCTCATTATTAAAAAAGCATGAACTCCTGCCACAGCAAATCCCGTAGCACAGAATGCCGCCACAGTCATATGAAGAGCCTGCGGAAACCAGGCATCGTTGAACATCGCTTTTATAGGGTCTATATTTAAATACTGTCCGTTGATGTAATCAAAACCTGCGGGAGAATTCATCCAGGCATTGGCTGCAACCACTAAAATGCCTGAAGCCAGTCCGCTTAATCCTACCAAAAATCCACAAAACCAGTGAAACCATTTATTGAATTTTTCCCAACCATATAAAAAGAAACCAATCGCAATCGCTTCAATAAAAAATGCAGTTCCTTCAAGAGAAAACGGCATCCCAAAGATCGGTCCGGCGTGTTTCATAAATCCCGGCCATAGAAGTCCAAGTTCAAAAGAAAGCATGGTTCCTGAAACAGCTCCGGTTGCAAAAAGGATGGCAACTCCTTTGCTCCAGGCTTTCGTTAGCCCTTTGTATACCTCATTATTCGTTTTAAGGTATTTCCAATGAGCAAAGGCCATCAGAAAGGGCATTACCATTCCTACACAAGCAAAAATGATATGAAAGCCCAGCGACAAAGCCATCTGCGCTCGGGCTGCAATAAAATCATCCATAATAATCAACTTTTGAGTAAATAAATTTAAGCATAAATAACGGATGTATAATATGATTTAATGCAGTTGACGTTTTGGAAATAGGTTATAACTTTAAGCTTTTTTAGATAAAACGACTTCTTATTTTGTATTAAAAACACTTCGTTTTTTTGACATATTTTAACTTTCATACGTCGAAAAAAATCACGATATTTGTAGGTCTTTGCATTTAGCAGAATTTAATAATTTATATGAGTCAAAAACAATATACAGCTAGTAGTATTCAGGCATTGGAAGGTATGGAGCACGTACGTATGCGTCCTTCAATGTACATTGGTGATGTAGGATTAAGAGGTCTTCATCATTTGGTTTATGAAGTAGTAGATAACTCTATTGACGAAGCGTTGGCAGGCTACTGCGATACGATATTCGTTGCTATTAAAGAAGGAAATGGAATCGAAGTAAGCGATAACGGTAGAGGTATTCCTGTTGATTTCCACGAAAAAGAACAAAAGTCAGCTCTTGAGGTGGTTATGACCAAAATTGGGGCAGGAGGTAAATTTGATAAAGATTCTTATAAAGTTTCCGGAGGTCTTCATGGAGTTGGGGTATCTTGTGTGAATGCACTTTCCAACGAAATGATCACTACCGTTTACAGAGACGGAAATGTTTATCAGCAGATTTATTCCAAAGGAAAAGCGCAGACCGGAGTTGAAGAGATAGGAAACAGTGATAAAAGAGGAACTAAGCAGTTTTTCCAGCCTGATGATACTATTTTTTCAGAGCTGGTTTACAACTATGATACTTTGGCAACCCGTTTAAGAGAGCTTTCTTATCTTAATAAAGGAATTACCATTACCCTTACTGACGAAAGAGAAATATTGGAAGATGGTTCTTTCAAATCTGAAATTTTTCATTCCGAAGGAGGTTTAAAGGAGTTTGTAGAATTTATTGACGGAAACAGAGAGTCTATTATGGAGAGCGTAATCTTCATGGAGGCGGAAAAAGATGATATTCCTGTAGAAGTTGCTATGCGTTATAATACGTCATTCAGCGAAAATCTGCACTCTTACGTAAATAACATCAATACCCATGAAGGTGGAACTCACCTGGCAGGTTTCAGACGTGCTTTGACGAGAACGCTGAAGAAGTATGCTGATGATTTGGGTATTCCGCAAAAAGAAAAAGTGGAAATTACCGGTGATGACTTCCGTGAAGGACTGACTGCTGTGATTTCTGTAAAAGTAATGGAACCTCAGTTTGAAGGACAGACCAAAACAAAATTAGGAAACTCTGAAGTTTCAGGTGCTGTAGATAAAATTGTAGGGGAAATGCTTAGCAATTTCTTAGAAGAAAACCCGAATGAAGCGAAAATTATCGTTCAGAAGGTTGTTTTAGCAGCAAAAGCAAGACAGGCAGCTAAGAAAGCCAGGGAAATGGTTCAGAGAAAATCTCCAATGGGAGGTTCCGGACTTCCAGGAAAATTATCCGACTGTTCATCCAAAGATCCGGCAGAATCTGAACTATTCTTAGTAGAGGGAGATTCCGCAGGTGGAACGGCTAAACAAGGTAGAGACAGACATTTTCAGGCTATTTTACCCTTAAGAGGTAAGATTCTGAATGTTGAAAAGTCTATGCTTCATAAGGTTTACGATAACGAAGAAATAAAAAACATCTATACCGCTCTTGGAGTTTCTGTAGGTACCGAAGAAGACAGTAAAGCCCTGAATATGGCTAAACTGAGATATCATAAAGTAGTGATCATGACCGATGCGGATATTGACGGATCTCACATTTCTACCCTGATCCTTACTTTCTTCTTTAGATTTATGAAAGAGCTTATTGAGAACGGATATATCTATATTGCTCAGCCGCCTTTATATTTGTTGAAGAAAGGAAACAAAAAGGTTTATGCTTATAACGAAAAAGAACGTGAAGAATTCACTTTAGAAATGTCTCCGGACGGAAAAGGTGTTGAGGTACAGCGTTATAAAGGTCTTGGAGAAATGAACCCGGAGCAGCTTTGGGAAACGACTCTAAATCCTGAACACAGAATCTTAAAACAGGTAACAATTGATAATGCAGTTGAGGCTGACAGTATTTTCTCAATGTTGATGGGAGATGAAGTTCCGCCAAGAAGAGAATTTATCGAGAAAAATGCAAAATATGCTAAAATCGATGTCTAACTGTTATTAAAAATATAATGAAAAAAGCTTCTATTTATTAGAAGCTTTTTTTATATTTGGTGAAAACCAATAAAAACAATACTATGTTAACTCTTTTACAAACAGGCCTTTATGAAGGGTCGGATGCGGTCTCTGGTGCGGCCATTGCAGGATTGGGAATCGGTACGATGATCTTCAGTTTGCTTATTTATATATTTTATGGATACTGTATGTATAAAATATTTCAAAAAGCAGGAAGAGAAGATGCGTGGGCAGCTTTTATTCCCATTTATAACATTATCGTTCTGCTTGATATTGTTAAAAAGCCGATCTGGTGGATTATTTTGTTTTTCATTCCATTTGTTAACTTATATGCCTCATGGGTCGTCAATGACAGATTGGCGAAGGCTTTTGGAAAAGAAACTCCGCTATATACTATTCTTCTCTTCTTCTTTGGATTTATATTTATTCCTGTGTTAGCTTTCAGCAGTGATAAATATGACAGTAACAGAATTCCAAATGATCAGTAAATAATAAAAAAATATAGGACTTCAGAAATGGAGTCCTTTTTTGTATAAGCTCATTTTTAATTTTAGAAATAATTAGATTAGATCATAAAAATCCTCATTTAGAGACATAATCTGTTCAAAAATAACTTCTAACACCCAGCAATAAAAGCTTTTCTTTAATATTATCATTTATATCAAAATAAAAAATTAACATTTATTAAGATTTTACTATTTTTGTCCAATTTTAATAACCATGATGAAAATTCTAATTCTGGGAGCTCTATCTACAGCCTCAATATATTTCGCACAGACCTATCCGGCGTCTGCTATTCCTGAAAACTTAAAGAAAAATGCAAACATTGTCATCAGGAAAGACTTTACTACCGTTCAGATCAATAAAATTGATGAAATCAAATACCAGCTTAATACTGTAACCACTGTTTTAAATAAGGATGGTGATTCTAAAGCTCAGATTTACATTCCCTATAAAAAAGGCGACCGTATTTCTGAAGTAAAGGTTACTGTTTATGATGAAGCAGGAAAAAAAGTAAAAAGTTTTTCAAAATCTGACTTTGGAGATTTTGCTAATAACAGTCAGGGCGTATTTTATTCTGACAGCAGGATTTTAGAACTCTCATACACAGCAGCTAATTACCCTTATACGATCGATTTCTCTTATGAGATTACAGATGATAATACTATTTTCATCCATGATTTTGTACCTTTTCTATCTCCTAATACGTCTTTAGAAGAGGCTCAATATAAGATCATTAATAAATCCGGGATCGATCTTAGAACCAAAGTCTATCCTTCCAAATATAATTACGCTTCTGTAATTACAGCAGATAATGGCATTGAAAAGACCTATTCTTACAAAAATGTTCCTGCCATAGATGATGCCTTAATGTTGCCTCAGCCAGTAAAAATCTTACCTAAAGTGAGTTTTGCCCTTACAAAATTCAATCTGGAGGGAAAACAAGGGACCTTAAATAACTGGACAGATTTCGGAACCTGGTATTATAATAATCTGGTAGAACCGGTTTCTGTATCTACTCCTGACATTAAAGCTGAAGTGGCTGCCCTGAAATTATCAGGCTCCACAGAAGAAAAAGTAAAAAAGCTTTACCAGTATATGCAGTCCAAAACCAGATACATATTTGTAGGACTGGGAATTGGCGGATGGTTGCCTATGCTTCCGGACGAGGTTCAAAAGAAGGGATACGGAGACTGTAAGGGACTTACCAATTATATGAAAACCCTTTTGAACGAAGCGGGTATTCCGTCTCATTACTGTGTGATCAATTCCAGTTCGTCACAAATATCTTTTGATCCTGATTTTCCATCAATGGGCGGAAATCATGCGATTCTGATGATTCCTACAGAAACCGGAAATATCTGGCTGGAAAATACTTCCCAGCAAACTGCTTTTAATCATTTAGGATACAGTACTACCGACAGAAATGTTCTTGCTGTGACCAAAAAAGGGATTGAACTAATATCTACACCGGAATATACTGCTGAACAGAACAAGGAGAAACAAGCTTTAAAGATCAATCTTAATGAAGATAATAGTATCAATGGTGATATTCATTTTGCTTATACAGGAAGTCAGTACGATAATAATCTGGGCTATACTTATCTCTCTCCAAAAGATAGAATTGAGGCCATGAAAAAAAGATTTGATGTTCTGAATTTCGAGAAAGTTGAGATGAAGGATTTCACAAATGATAAAGACAATGCTGTTATAAAGTTTAATGTTGATTTTAAAGCCAGTAATTATTCTAAAACCACGGGTGTAAATATGATCTTCAGAGCTGTTCCAATCTTTACCAATAATTATTATAAAGCAGAAGAGAACCGGGAACTTCCGTTTGAAATAGGACAGTCTTTCCAGGATGAATATGAAATTGATTTTACAATTCCCAAAAACTACAAAATTGATGAAGTTCCGGAAAATGTAACCATCAACTCTGAGTTCGGAACCTATAAATTGACTCTTGTAAAAAATGGTGAATCACTTAAAGTAACCAGATTCATTAAAATAAATAAAGGCATATTTCCAAAAGAAAAATACAACGATTATGTCAGCTTCAGAAAGAAGACCTTAAATATGGATAACTCTAAAATACTATTAACTAAAATTTAAAAACATAACATGAGAAAACTTATATTAACAGCAGTCTGCACAGGAATTCTGGTTTGCGTAAACGGCCAGAAGCATGAATTTCTGGATCCTCCTAAATTTGATAATGCTGATCTGTCTAAAGAAAGATCGGCACTCGATGAAAATGCACCAGCGGAGATTTTATATAAATCAGTGCATTTTGGAGTAGACACTTCCACTGGAGATCTCCGGAAACAGGTCTTCTACAGGGTAAAGATTTACGATAAAGATAAAGCAGAAGACTGGCTGAATCTTGAAATTCCGTTATATAAAAATTCACATGGTGATGAAGAGGCCTTAAACAAAATGAAAGCTTTTGTATATAACCTCGAGAATGGGTCTGCTATAACTACAAAAGTAGATAAAAGCTCAAAATATAAGAGTAAGGAAAGCAAGTATACCACAATCACGAAATTTGCTTTTCCCAACGTTAAGAACGGTTCAGTTATAGAATACCAGTATGAGGTTTTGTCTCCGTTTTTATATTCGGTGCCTCAGATCGTTATAGAATCTGATACACCATCATTATATACAGAATATATTCTGGATGCTCCCACCTATATATCTTACAATGTGAATTACACGGGATCTTTAGCCCCAAAATACAGGATGGTAGAAGAAAAAACAATGTTTGGAATGCCATTTAAAACTTACAGATTCGGATATGAAAATCTAAAAGGTTTTAAAACTGAAAAATTTGTAAAAAACGATAGAAATTACCGTACAAAAGTGAGTGCGGAGCTTCATTCAACAAATTTCGGACAACTGAAAATGCATTCCTCTTCCTGGGAAGAAATCAAAGAAAAACTATATAAAGATGAAGACTTTGGGGTTGAACTGAAAAAAACGAAATTAGCTAAAGAAAATATGCCTGCCTCTGTTTCAGATCTCAAATCAGATACGGAAAAAGCTGATGCTATTTTTAATTATGTGAAAAATACATTTACATGGAATAAAGACCGTGGAATCTATACAGAGAATGGTATAAAAAAACTTCTAGAAACCAAAACAGGAAATGCTGCTGAAATCAATCTATTTCTTGTCATGATGCTTAGAGAGGCCGGATTAAAAGCGGAACCACTTATTATTTCTACAGTGGATAACGGGGTGATCAACGTAGTTTCTCCAAGTATTGTAGGTGCTAATTTTGTCATTGCAGCAGTTAAATTGAAAGAAGGATTTAATCTCTATGATGCTACCTCAAAACAGTCGTCAAAGGATAATCTTCCTCCGAGAGACTGGAACCAATATGGTATTCTCATAGCTAAAGATAAAGCTGTGATGATGCAGATGGAAAATACAACATCCAGTTTTAATTACCTCACGACAGAAGCTAAGATCAATGAAGATGGAAGTATTTCTGGGACTTATTCCGATAAAGATACCGGTTCTTATGCTATGTTTGTTAAAGAAAGCTATGATGAAAATGCCGAAAAATATAAAAAACAGTATAAAGAAAATTATTCAATAGATTTCACGGGAATTGATTCCAAAATTCTGGAAAACGGAGATTTTGAAAGTACTATGAAATTTTCATCAGATAACCTGATTGATAAAGTAGGTAAAAAGATGATCATCAATCCAATGCTTTTTTTAAGCAGAAATACCAATGATTTTGATCAGGCCGATGAAAGAAAGTATCCTATCGACTTTATTTCTGCATTTACTAAAGTGAAAAAAGTGACACTGGAAATACCTGAAGGTTACATTATAGAAGCAATGCCTAAAAGTAAAAAGATCGTTACCCAGGACAAAGAAATTGAGTACAGCTATGTTACAGAGCAAAAAGGTAACAAGCTGGAAATTCTTTCTACCATGAAAATTGCAAGCCCTGATTATCCCAAAGAATATTACCCTGCATTTAAGCAGATTTGGGAAACAGCTTCAAAAAGTGAAAACCAGGTGATAAGTCTGATTAAAAAATCATAGGATAAGTTTCCTTAGATATTTATTAAATAAAATATTTTTTTGCAAAACCATTCATATTTGAATGGTTTTTGCATTCACACTAAAAAGAAATAATTATGAAAAACACCTTCGCCGTTCTTGCTGTTTCAAGCTTTCTTGCATTTTCTGCATGTAAAAAAAGTGATCATACTGTGGTATCTTCAGATAAAACTGGAACTGCAGAGACTGAGAAATTTGTAGTGGATTCCGTGATAGTAAGTGATTCTTCAAAAATAGGAGATTCGCTTACCATTGCCTTCACCAATAAACTGCTCGTTTTCCCAACCCTGAAAGATAAAAAACTGCTTGACAGTATTTATTTTGATAACGAAGGAATTAAAGATTTTTCTAAAAAAGGACTCCAAGCTTACCTCGATAATAGAAAAAATAATTATTTCAACTCGGTGAAAAATGACAGCAAAGATTTGCTTTCCGATATTTCCGGACAGAAATGGTATACAAGTTCCCATATGAATTTAGTTTCCAATGATAACGGTTATATGCATATTGAATACGTATGGAGCTCCTATGAAGGCGGAGCTCATGATAATTACGGGTTTTCGGAAAGAGTTTTTGATCTTACAAACAAAAGAAAACTGGAACTCTCGGATATTACTTCAATGCCTAAAACCAAGATTGAAGCCATGTTGATGAAGAATGTTAATCGAATTAACAGCGGAACAACAGACGGTGAAGGGCAGGTGAAAAATTCAGAAATGCTGCTGGTAGAGACCATTCCTGCTACCAATAATTTCTACTTCGACCAAAAGAACCTGTACTTTCACTACAGTCCGTATGAAATTACAGCGTTTGCAGCCGGAGACATTGTAATTCCTGTTTCCTGGGCAGAGCTGAAGGGAACATTGAATACAAAATTTAAAGAAAGAATGAAAATAAACTAAATTAATGCTTCCACATCAGGAAGCATTTTCTATTTTTGCGGTAATGGAAAAAGTAGCTTTTATCATTAATCCCTTTTCGGCCAAAAAAAATTATCAGCCATTTCTTGACGAACTCAAAAAAAAGGTGGATAATCCGCTATATTATGTCTCGGAATCTATTTCGGGAACGGATGATTTTATCCGGGAAAATTTTGATAATGTTGATATTTTTGTGGCTATAGGCGGGGACGGAACTATTTCTACGGTGGCAAGAAACCTCATCAATACAGATAAAATCTTAGCTATTTTCCCTGCAGGATCAGGAAACGGTTTCTCCAATGAAACTAAATTCAGTAAAAACCTGGATGAACTTATAGATAAAATCAAGGCCGAAAAATCCAGAAAGATTGATACGTTTTTGGTAAACGATAGACTATCCATCAATGTTTCAGGAACAGGATTTGACGGAAAAGTGGTGAAGGAATTTGAAAAAACAAGCCGTGGATTCAAAAACTACATTAAAGTTTCTCTGAAAACATTCTTCAATTATAAACCCATTAAAGTCAAATTTACAAACGAAGCTTATCAGCAGTATAATGGAAGATACCTGATGCTGAATATTGCCAACACCCGACAGTTTGGAAATAATGCCTACATTGCTCCGAATGCAAGCAAAAGTGACGGATTGGTAGATATGGTTCTCGTGAAGAAATTTCCACTGACGTATTCCGCTCTTTTTGCATTCCGAATGTTTACCAAAAGACTCAAAGATGACGAATATGTCACCTATCTTCCTGTTTCAGAGATTTCTTTTAAAGTAAATACCAAAAACTGGCATCTTGACGGTGAATTTAATAAGATAAAATCACCAATCCATGTTAAGGTCTTACCTGCGAGTCTGAATATTCTTGTTTAACTTCCCTCATTAAAGAGAGAAGTGATAAAATCTTAAAATTACATCTCCAGCTTCTTCTCAATCTCAGCCGGATTGTCCAAAGAATACTGTAACTGTTTTTTATCTAATTGTTTTTCCCAATTTGCTACAACCACCGTAGCCACAGAATTTCCAATTACGTTGGTCAATGCCCTGCATTCACTCATGAATTTGTCGATGCCTAGGATTAAAGTTAATCCTGCGACTGGGATCTCCGGCACTACAGCTAATGTTGCCGCTAACGTCACAAAACCTGCTCCCGTAACGCCTGCTGCGCCTTTTGAGCTTAACATGGCAACTAAAAGAAGCATCAGCTGTTTTTCCAGTGACAGATCAATATTAAGAGCCTGGGCTATAAACAGGGAAGCCAGCGTCATATAAATATTGGTTCCATCCAGATTGAAAGAATAACCTGTGGGAACCACAAGTCCTACAATTGCCTTTGAGCATCCGGCTTTTTCCAGTTTTTCCATAATCCCCGGAAGTGCAGATTCTGAAGAACTGGTTCCTAAAACCAATAGAAGCTCCTCTTTCAGGTAAAACATCAGCTTGAAAATATTAAATCCGTTGTACCAGGCTACCGCTCCCAAAACCAAGACGACAAACAGAATAGAGGTGATATAGAATGTTCCTACTAAAAATATAAGATTCAATACGGAATGCAGACCATATTTTCCAATCGTAAATGCCATTGCTCCAAAAGCCCCGATTGGTGCCAGTTTCATCAGCATATGAACAATTTTGAAAATTGGAGTTGAAAGATCCTGGAGGAAATCAGTTACTTTCTGGCTTTTTTCTTTGGTTAAAACCAGTGCTACACCCATTAATACGGCTACGAGGAGTACCTGCAGTATATTTTCACCTACTAACGGACTGAAAAGTGTTTCAGGAATAATATTCATGATAAAACCTGTCAGGGTAGATTCGTGTGCCTTTTGCTGGTATTGTGCAACATCACCGGATAGAGTAGCAGGGTCAATATTTAAGCCGTTTCCAGGCTGCAAAATGTTTCCCACGATTAAACCGATGATCAGTGCCAGTGTAGAAAACGTAAAGAAATAAATCATAGCTTTTACGGCAATACGTCCCACTTTCTTCAGGTCTGTCATATGGGCAATTCCTAATGTCAGGGTAATGAAGATCACAGGAGCGATGATCATTTTTACCAGTTTGATGAATCCGTCGCCCAAAGGTTTCATTTTTTCACCCAGCTCCGGGAAAAACCGCCCTAACAGTATACCTGCTGCTATGGCAACAATAACCTGGAAATAAAGCTGATGATGGATTTGTTTCGCTTTCAAGAGATTCTTTTTTTAGATTTGAAGGCGGAAAATTAAGAATTTTTATCTTAAAACATGACAAACGTCAGTTAAATAATGATTTTTGAAGAAGATAGGAAAGAAAGAGAAGTTCTGAAGTTTTTCAATACTGATAAAGTTGATTCAGTCTTCATATGCTTCGACTCCGATTAGCATGACACACCTAAATTAAAGTTGTCATGCTAATCGGAGTCGAGAATTATATAATTGTATCCGGATTATTCTACAGCAACCGAATCATCTCCACGGCCGTCTGCCACAGCGTGAATGGTTCCATTGTCATCCATCAGGATCAGTTCTGTTTTTCCGATATATTTTATTTTTTCAATCACATAATTTTTGTTTTTCAGTGCAGTGATTGTGCTCTCGGGGAAATTATTTTCCACTGTGATCTTTTCCGGAAGCCACTGATGGTGGAATTTCGGTGCATTTACTGAGATATTGGCATTCTGTTTAAAATCTACAACATTTACAATAGACTGGTAAACAGAAGTAGGGATCGTGGTTCCACCCGGCGTTCCCACCACCATATAAGGTTTCCCGTTTTTAAGCAGAATCGTTGGCGTCATCGAAGAAAGCATTCTTTTATTAGGCTGTATGGCATTGGCTTCTCCACCCACAGCTCCAAACATATTCGGGACGCCGGGCTTAATAGAGAAATCATCCATTTCATTGTTTAAAAAGAATCCCGCTCCTGAAACTACCACTTTGCTTCCGTAATATCCGTTGAGTGTAGTGGTTACAGATGCTGTATTTCCATCCTTATCTATAACAGAAATATGAGTAGTCTGTGTAGATTCATTAGGCTGGCTGATGATTTTTCCGACCTCTGAACTCGGAGTGGCTTTTGTAAAGCTGAAACTTTTCCATCTGTTCTTCAGATAGGCGTCAGAGGTCAGATAAGCGGTTTTGTCCTCAATAAAATCCGGATCGCCCATATATTCTGCTCTATCGGCAAAAGCTCGTCTTTCTGCTTCCGTCATGATCTGCACGGCTTCCGTAGAGTTCTGCTGGTATTTTTCAAGATTTTCATATCCTGCCATCGTTAGCATTTGAGCTAGCAGTACACCACCACTTGAGGGAAGTGGCATGGTTACGACACGGCTTCCTTTATAATCAAACTCCAACGGTTTTCTTTCTGCCGTTTTATAGTTCTTTAGATCTTCTAAAGTAATGATTCCATTGCCTTTTTTCATTTCAGACACGATCATTGCTGCAGTTTTTCCTTCATAGAATCCTTTGGCGCCCAGCTTTTGAATTAATTTCAGGGTCTCAGCCAGTTCTTTCTGAACTAAAATATCGCCGGCTTTCCACGGAGTTTCCTTCACAAAGGCAATGGAAGACTGATTATGGGCAAGGAATTTTTCTCTGTGTGTATTTAGCATCTCAGCTTCCATTTCTGTAATGGCAAAACCTTTTTCGGCCAGATCAATCGCTGGCTGGATAATTTTATCCATTGGTAGCTTGCAGTATTTTAAAGTTGCAAAAAATCCGGAAATACTTCCCGGTATACCTACAGCCAATCTTCCATATTGGGACAGGTCCGTGTTAGCTTTTCCGTTTTTGTCCACGTACATATCCTTGGATGCTTTCCTCGGAGCAGTTTCTCTGTAATCCAGGGTGAATTTTTCGCCATTATTTTTAACACCAACCAGAAATCCTCCTCCTCCGATGTTTCCGGCTTGAGGATATACAACAGCCAGTGCATATTGTGTTGCTACAACAGCATCGTAGGCATTTCCACCCATCTTCATGATTTTTGACCCTGCCTCACTTGCCAGAGGGTGGGCAGAAACTACGACCCCTTTATTTTTAACCTTTACTTCTTTGATAATGTTGAAGCCTGTAAACTGTGCAGGTGAAAAATTAAATGCCACAAGTACGGCAGCCAGAAATACTCTTTTCATAAGATTATGTTTAAGGCAAAAGTAGATAATTTTTAAGCAAACTAAACATCTTCAATAGCGGTTTGTATCTATAATAGTCATTAAAAATAAAACCATTCGTTAAATTGCCTATTCGCATGTAAAAAATAAGTTAAAATAATAAATAATCAGTAAATGTTATAATTTGTTTATTTATTTTCATTAAAAATTCTATTTTATTGATTTTAATTTATTTTTTTTTGTAAATTGAGCTGACATTAAAAAAACGCTTATGAATAAAAATTACCAGAAAATTGCTTTGCTTGGAGTATTGTTTTTTATTTCTGCAAATGCCAATGCCCAAACTAAAGATTCGATAAAGACCAACCAGGTGGATGAAGTAAAGATTACTATTGGTTCAAGAAACAAAGCCAGAGTAGCTACCGATACTCCGGTGCCGGTAGATGTTATTAATATTGGTTCTCAGGCCGTTTTAAGTCCTCAGATGGATCTTAATCAGATTTTGAATTATGCAGCACCCTCATTTACATCTAATTCAACAACTGTGGCAGACGGAACAGATCATGTGGATCCGGCTCAGCTAAGAGGACTTGGGCCTGATCAGGTATTGGTTCTTCTCAATGGAAAAAGAAGACATAACTCTGCTTTGGTTAATATCAATGGTTCGCCGGGCAGAGGTTCGGTAGGAACTGATCTGAATGCCATTCCTGCATTTGCGATTGAGAGGTTGGAAGTGCTGAGAGACGGTGCTTCTGCACAATATGGCTCTGATGCTATTGCAGGAGTTATCAATGTCATCATGAAAAAAAATACCAATTCTTTTACAGCCGCCATTACGGCAGGAGCTTTTAATTCAAAAGGAGCGAATGATCATCATGGAGGATGGGATGGTGGAAAATATCAGGTAGATCTTAATTATGGCACTAAAATCGGGACAAACGGATTTGTCAATTTCACCGCAAGTTTATTAAGTAGGGATGATACAAGAAGAGCACAAGCGGCCACCGGAGATATTTTCAATGCATATAATGCGATTGAACAAAGAGCTCTGGAACAAGGAGTGAATATTTCTTCACTTTTTGGAAACATTAGCAATACTCCTAATACACAGCAGATTATAGGTTACATTCATCAATATGCTCCATCAGTTGGATATTTTACAGCACAGCAGCAAGCAGCTATTCAGTCTGCCAGCACTATTTCGCAGTTGCAGAATTTACTGAAAGTTGATGCTACTGAAAATGAACTGGCTTATAGAAAATTAACCAGAGACGATTTTAATATGCGGGTTGGACAGTCCAAATTAACGTCCGGGCAGTTTTTTATGAATTCTGAATTTGATCTTTCATCATCTGTGAAGGGATATGCTTTTGGAGGAATTTCTTACAGAGATGGTAATGCAGCAGGTTTTTTCAGAAGACCCAATCAAAACAGAACGTCTACGGCCCTATATCCGAACGGTTTCTTACCGGAAATAGCTTCTGATGTTATTGATCTTTCTTTTGCAGGCGGGGTTAAAGGAAAATTGGGAAATGTCAACTATGACATCAGCAATACCTTTGGGCAGAATACTTTTGATTATACCATAAAAAATACAGCCAATGCATCCATGTCTTATCCTGGAAAAATGGAATTTGATGCAGGTGGATTGAGCTTTATGCAGAATACGGTCAATGCAGATTTTGATACAAAATTTGACTGGCTGAAAGGTTTTAATGTAGCCTTTGGAGGAGAAGCAAGATTTGAGCGGTATAAAATAAAAGATGGAGAAGAAGCGTCATGGGCGCTTTATGATATCAATGGAAAAATCCAGACTCCATCAACAAATCCTAATTTAAAACCTACAGATTTTTTCGGAGTCTATACTTCGCAATCGCTACCAGGTCAGCCTGTTGTGCCTGCAAGTATGACTAGCACCAGACCAGGTGGTTCGCAGGTATTTCCTGGTTTCAGGCCTGAAAATGCTTTAAATAAAGGAAGGCAGTCTGTGGCGGCTTATGTAGATACAGAATTAGATGTTACAGATAAATGGCTTGTAAGTGCTGCTTTACGTTATGAACATTATTCAGATTTTGGATCCACGTTCAATTACAAAATAGCAACACGGTATAAGTTAACTGATCAGATTAATATAAGAGCAGCTCATTCAACCGGATTTAGAGCTCCTTCCTTGCAGCAGATTTATTTTAATGCCACAGCAACTCAGTTTGTAGGCGGTACAGCGTTTGAGGTAGGTACATTTTCAAATGATTCAGAAGCTGCCAGACTCTTGGGTATTCCACAGTTGAAACAGGAAGAGTCAGCGAGTTATTCTGCAGGTTTTACGGCAAAAATTCCACAGGCTAACCTTACTTTTACTGTAGATGGTTATTATATTAAGATTAAGAACAGAGTGGTTCTTACCGATCAGTTCTCAAAACCAGCCGGGACTTATGCTGATGGAAGTCCTGAAAAAAATCTGCAGAATCTTTTTGATAAAGCCAATGCCAATGCAGCTACATTTTTTGCTAATGCTATTGATACCCAGACTAAAGGAGTAGAAGGGGTGGTTTCTCACAGAGGGAAGTTTTCTGAGAAAGTTTCACTAAATTCTGATTTGGCAGTGACGGTGTCCAAAACCAACAGAGTAGGAGAGATCCACGGTTCTGACGCCTTGATTAAAGCAGGACAAATCAACCGTTATTACTCAGAATCAAGTAGAATTTATCTTGAAGAAGCTATTCCGAGATTTAAAGCTTCCCTTAATAATGCTTTGGAAATCAGTAGATTTAATGTGCTTTTGAGAAATGTGTATTTCGGAAAGGTTACAGATCCTAATGTAATGGATGCCAACGGGGACGGTATTGTAAGTGGTGAGATTATTAACGGGCAGGCTGTTGCCACAGAGCATCCTGTTTGGTGTGGAAAAGTAATTACGGATTTATCAGTGGGTTACAAGTTCAGCAGTAGTTTTAGGTTGACTATCGGAGCTAATAACTTATTTGATATTTATCCGGATAAAAATTACGGACCAACTGCGGTAAAAGTGCCTGCCCTGGATGCTTCCGGTAATTTGACTTACGTTAATGCTGCTCCTATAGACCTTACTAATCAAAACCAGTTCGTTTACTCCAGAAACACATCCCAGTTCGGAATGAACGGAAGATTTCTTTTTGCGAGAGTTAATTTGAGCTTTTAGCGGTTTCTCTTTAGATATTATGAAAAAGGTATGTTTTTGCATACCTTTTTTATTTTGGTTGATTTGATTTTTTTACTTTTGTACAACTCTAAAAAAATATCTAAAATGGAATCCTATACGGAAAGAATATTGATTACAGGTGCTTTGGGACAGATCGGCACCGAACTGACAAACAGACTTGTTGAAATCCACGGAGCTGACAATGTAGTAGCATCCGGATTAGACAGATGGCAGAAGGGAATTACCGCTGCAGGACATTATGAAAGAATGGATGTGACCAATACGCAGCTGGTAAGACAGGTGATCAAAGATTATGAGATCACAACAGTGTACCACCTGGCTTCCCTTTTGTCAGGAACTTCGGAAAAGCAGCCTATTTTCGCCTGGAAACTGAATCTTGAACCTCTTCTTCATTTTTGTGAACTGGCAAAGGAAGGGCTTCTTAAAAAGATCTTCTGGCCAAGCTCAATTGCGGTATTCGGGAAAGGAATTCCGAAACATGATGTAGCCCAGGATGTAGTTTTAAATCCTACCACAGTGTATGGAATTTCTAAGATGGCTGGAGAGAAATGGTGTGAGTATTATTTTGATAAATACGGAGTAGATGTAAGAAGCATCAGATATCCAGGACTTATTTCATGGAAGACTCCGGCAGGTGGTGGTACAACAGATTATGCCGTAGAGATTTTTTATGAAGCAATAGAGGAGGGGAAATATACAAGTTTCATTTCTGAAGATACAGGAATGCCGATGCTTTACATGGACGATGCAATCAATGCAACGTTAAAATTAATGGAAGCTCCAAAAGAAAGTTTGACCGTTCGTTCGTCTTATAATTTAGGAGGAATGTCATTTACTCCTAAAGAACTTGCTGAAGAAATCAAGAAAGAAATTCCAGATTTTTCAATTGATTATAAACCGGATTTCAGACAGGCAATTGCAGATTCATGGCCGGCTTCGATTGATGATTCTGTAGCCAAAAAAGACTGGGGACTGACCTATGATTTTGGGATTTCAGAAATGACTAAGGATATGATCAAGAATCTTAAGGTGAAATTAAATAAAAATTAATTATATAAAGCTAAAGTTTAAATAGATGTTATTTTAACATTTGATTTATAATTAATTACAAAATCTATCTAAAATTTAATTTAAAATGATCTTACTAACTTTTAACATCTTAAACATTGAATCTGAAACCAAAAACGGCTTTCAGATTTCTGATGAAGAAAGGTTGAAGATCACAGAAGACAATACAAAAGCTGTTCTTCGGATTTTAGATATTCATGATATAAAAGCAAGTTTTTTTATTGAGATTTCTATCGCTCAAAAACTGCATCATTTAATAAAAGCAATTTCATCCCAAGGGCATGAAATTGCTTTTTATAATAAGACTTCCAATCTTGAGGAAATTGAAGAGGTTAAGAAAAATATTCAGGATCTTTTGGAAAAACAGATCAGGGGAATCAGGCAGAAAGATTTTAAACTCGCTCAGGAAAATCTGAAATCGCTGGAGTTTAATTATGTTTCTAATATCGATAATGCAGACATCCTTTTTCCATTCAAAAGATTAAAAAGAGATACGGAGATCAATGAAGAAGACGGATTGAGTATTGTGCCGGAAAGTATTTCACCATACAGTCAGCTGCCGTATAATGATTTTGTCTTTCAGATCCTGCCGATGAAGTATTACAAAAACATGGTTTTCGAAACGCTAAAGAATGATGATTTTGTACTGATTTATCTCAATTCCTGGCAATTCACAGATTTTAAAAAGTATAAGTTTGATATCCCTTATTACAGGAGTTTATTTTCAGGCAAAAAAATGGAGGACAAACTGGATGCCCTCCTTACCTTTATCAACGAAAATGATATGGCTACTTCCCGTATGAAAGATTATATTTTTTAGGGAGAAGATTGTAGGGGTTAGGTGTTGCGTTGCAGTTTTGAATTCCGGTCTTTGATTAAGTTTAGACAGATTATTTAGGTCAATGGTGAATTTTGCTTTGCAAGTGAATAGTGAATAGTAGAAAAGAGCCAAGAGCCAAGAATCAAGAATCAAGAATCAAGACTTCAGATATATTAGGCGATACTCGTTAACTTAACTACTACGAACTAGCAACCAGCAACTAACAACACTTCTCAATTCATTTACTCTAGACCTCTCAGACTCTCAAACGCACTCACAACGCAACTAACTCAGCTCAAACAACGTAATTTCCGGTAAAACTCCAACTCGTCCAGGGTAGCCTAATACTCCAAAGCCTCTGTTGACGTACAGCATCTTTCCTTCACTTTCGTACAAATCAGCCCATTTTGGGTAGCGGTATTGTACAGGAGACCATTTTACGTTTTTCAGATCTAAACCAAACTGCATCCCATGCGTATGCCCCGAAAGGGTCAGATGGATGTTTCCAGGATGCTTTTTAACGACATAATCAAAATGGGTAGGGTCATGGCTCATCAGAATTTTTGGAGCAGATTCCGGCACACCTTTTAAAGCATCATCGATTCTTCCGAACTGAGGGAAAGGCTTCAGTCCCCAGTTTTCGACACCAAGGATGTATAGCTTTTCACCCTCTCTTTCTATTACCCTGTTTTCGTTTCTCAACATATCAAAACCAGCCTGTTTTTCATAGTCGATAAGGGTGTCAAGATTCTTCTTTTTAGCATCAAGAGAAGCCCAGGTTACGTAATCACCATAATCGTGGTTTCCTAAAACGGCCAATTTTCCGTCTTTCGCCTTGATTTTTGAAAATAATGGAATAAAAGGTCTGAATTCATCAGCAACATTATTCACCATGTCTCCCGTAAAGAGCACAAGATCAGGATTCTGCTCATTAATCAGATCAATGGCATGCTGCAGTTTGTCCGGATTAGAAAAGCTGCCGCTGTGTACATCTGAGATTTGGATGACCTTATAGCCTTTAAAGTTTTTGGCCAAACCTGGAATCTTTACTTTGATCTTTCTTACCGTGTGCCGGTACTTTCCAAAAGTGATTCCGTCTATAAAAAGCGCAGAAAGAACACCTCCAAGCCCTAATCCTATTATACTCAGGAATTTTCTTCTTTCCGGAAAGAAGTTTTCTTTCGGCTGTGTAAGCCCGATCAGGTAGCCTCCGGTTCTGAAGATATCATCAATCAACAGAAACAGCACCACAAATATTTTTGGCAGAATAAAGATCAGGAACAGTGAGATCATAATCTGGACCCTGATTGAGCTTTTATCTGTTTTTTGAAAGTGCATCAGCTCATAAGCGAAAATTCCGTAGACGGCGAAAGATACAGCCCAATATCCGAGCTTTACCCAGAAATTATCAGTTAAAGTTCTTACAGCCTGGTAGATATAAACTTCCAGAAATAAGAAGATAGCGGCAATGATCAAAAAATTTCTCTGCATAAGATCTAAAAAAGCACAAAGAAAATGTTTTCCCTGTGCTTTATATTTTTTTTGTTAATTAAATATTTTAAGGAAATCTGTAAACGATAGCATTGATGTTCATTCCGGCACCTACCGAAGTCATCACAACGTTACCATTATCTTTAAACGTATGACCCGCCATTTTTCCTTTAATTATTAAATCATACATGGTAGGAATGGTTGCTACAGACGTATTTCCAAGGTTTTGGATCGTCATAGGGGAGACCGAATGATCATAATCTTTCACATCATAAAGCCGGTGAAGTCTTTCAATCATGGCGTAATCCATCTTTGCATTGGCCTGATGAATCAGGATCTTGTCGATATCTTCAATAGAAAGTCCTGCATCCTCAATAGTTTCCTTAATAGCCGAAGGAACATTTTTAAGAGCATACTCATAGATCTTTCTTCCCTGCATTCTTACATACAGACGTCTCTGGTCTACATCCTGATTGATGGAAGGGGCGTTTTCGAGATAAGATAATTCCGGACCGTTGTCACAGATCGTGTTGTGGGCAATAATACCTACATTTTCCTGATCTGTAGCCTTTACTACAACAGCGCCGGCTCCGTCTGCAAAGATCATTCTGTTTCTGTCATGCGGATCGGTAACGCGGCTCAAAGTTTCTGCTCCCACTACAAGGATGGTTTTTGCAGCTTTTGCCTTGATCAGGTTGTCTGCAAGGATCATGGCTTCTACCCATCCCGGACATCCGAAGATCATATCGTAAGTAATGCACTTTCTATTTTTTATTCCCAGCTGGTTCTTTACTCTGGCAGCCATATTGGGCATGAAATTCACATATCCGTCTACAGTAACTTCTCCAAAGTTGCTTGCATAAATTATATAATCCAGGTCTTCGCCGTTTACATTAGCATCTTCAAGGGCAATTTTAGCAGCTTCAGATCCAATCTTTGAGTTGGAAAGATCGTCTTCAATGAATCTTCTGTTCTCTATTTCTGTAATTTCTACAAACTTCGCAATGGTCTCTTCTGCAGGCTTTTCAATCTTTACTCCGTCTTCAGTGTAGAATTCAGAATCCATAAAATAATCTCTACCAATAACTCGGTTAGGAATATAGGATCCGGAACCAATAATGATCGTATTCGGCATTCGTTTAAATGATTTTTAGAGATGCAAAGTTAATAATTAATATTAATAACGGAGAATTAAAAATATTATTAAATTTGCAAAAAATGTACTTTACAGTCGTATGAAAAACAACTCGTCCTTAAAAGGCTTACTTATTGCAGCTGTGGTGTTTATCGTTGCCTTTGGAGTCTACTTCTTTTTTTTAGCCAAAAAAAATTATTTTGTTGTAGATAATCCTACGCCCAATACCTATTATTTCAAGATCAACAACGGTTCCGAAGGAATTATTTCCGCAGGACAGTACGTTCATGTAGATGTGAAAAAGGGTAAAAATTCGATCAAAGTGTTCGATCAGAATAAAAAAATGCTGTATGATTCTGCCTTTGAAGTGAATAAAATTCGTGGCCTTATCAATATAGCCCATCAGGATTATTATATTAATGATCAATATTATGGGTACAATCTTAAAAAAGATTCATTACTTTTGGCCCTGGACAAAATCACAATAGACGGGAAAAGCTATTTCGGAGGTGCTAGACACTTCAACAAGCTTTATACTGAAGATTTTTACTACAATGTAGATGAAGATTACGATAAGCTGATCAAAAACATTCAGCAGGTAGAATCAAGATCAAAGATCTTCAGAAAGCAGGATTTCCTAAATTATTACAAAGAATATTACAAGTTTTAAAGTTTTGACAAAAGATATTACCAAAGTTACTCCCTACAATTCTGAGGCTACCAAAAAGAGCCAGGTAGAGGATATGTTCGACAATATTGCACCGAAGTATGACCTTCTGAATCATGTTTTATCTATGAAAATTGATGTTTTATGGAGAAATACATTGGTGAAAATGATGAAAAAAGACGATCCGCAGGAAGTGCTGGATGTGGCTACAGGAACGGGAGATTTAGCAATCACGATTCAAAAAGGAACCGATGCGAAAGTAATTGGTTTGGATTTGTCACAACAAATGCTGAATGTTGGCGTTATTAAAATAAAAAAACTTAATTTAGACGGCAAAATTTCCATGCAAAAAGGAGATGCAGAAAATTTACCTTTCGAGGACAATAGATTCGATGCTGTTTCCGTTGCATTTGGAGTAAGGAATTTTGAAAACCTTACCAAAGGTTTGGCAGAATTAAGAAGAGTAGTAAAAGATAACAAGAGTGTTTATATACTGGAGTTTTCAAAGGTTGAGGGGTTCTTAGGTCCATTTTATATGTTTTATTTCAAAAATATATTACCTGCCATCGGCAGATTGGTTTCCAAAGATAATAGGGCATATACATACCTTCCGGATTCTGTAAATGCTTTTCCTTTTGGGGAAAAGATGAAGCAAATTCTTTTAGATACAGGATTTAAGAAAGTAGAATATAAAAAGCTAAGTTTAGGTATAGCCACAATTTATAAAGCAACAAAGTAACCTATGAATAAATTTCTATTAAGAGCACTGGTTTTAGCCTCAGTTAATATTGCAGTTTTTGCAGATGCACAGTTCAGAACCCGAAACAGAATGGATAAGTTGGAAGACTTTGACGAGCAAAAATTCAGTTGGGGTTTTTATTTGAACGGAAACAGGCTGGACTACCGCATCGTCCTTCATCCAAGATATGGTGCGGAAGGAAATCAGAATCTTGTTAAATCCAGAGAAAGCTACAGTTTTGGTGCAGGTTTGATCGCCAAGTGGAGACTGAATGACTATCTGGATTTAAGAATGGAACCAGGCTTGCAATTTGCTCAAAGACAGTTGACTTTCAATACCCAGTCTAATGACCAGTATGCTGCTGGAACATTGACGAACCCACCTTTTATGCCAATTCCTTTAACGGAAAAAGATAAAGTAAGAGAAATAAAGTCTACATTGGTGGATGTTCCTGTTTTACTTGAGCTTCATGGCCAGAGATGGTACAATTCAAGACCGTATGTTGCGGCTGGGGTGAATTATATCGTCAACCTTCAGTCTAATTCAGACTCCGAAGATGATAACATGCAGCAGGTTTTCAGATCTACTACGCATAACTTTGCATGGTCGGCCGAATTGGGAATTCAGTTTTATTTCAATAAGTTTAAACTTACTCCGGCGGTTAGAGGAACATTCTTCATGAACAATGAGAAAGTAGCGGATAATGCCAATACACCACCATATTGGGCAACTGCAATGTCTACACTTCAGACCAGAGCAGTGATGTTTGTCCTGAAATTTGAATAAGAAAATATCCAAAAAAATATAAAAGGAGGTGCTTTTGCATCTCCTTTTTTCGTGCCAAATCAAAATATAGAGACTTTTATTTTTGTTACTGTTATTATTTTTTTACTTTTGCTATTAGTTAGAATATAGAAAACCTGAAATGCTTCAAGATTTAGAAAACAATTTTTCAGAATTAGAGAAAAAGATTTTGATTTTACAAAAGAATTATAAAAGTCTTACTGAAAGATTATCAGAACTAAGTATTGAGCATGAAGATCTGAAAACGAAGTATGATGAGGAAAGAAGAAGAAATCAGGTATTAGCAGAAGAACAAAAAAATATAAAACTTTATTCAGCAATATCAGGGAATCCTGAACACAACAGGTTAATGAAAAACCATATCAACAGATTGGTAAAAGAAATTGACTTCTGTATTGCACAGCTTCAAAACAGTGGATTATAATGGATGTAAGAAGAATAACCATCAACATTGCAGGAAGGGTGTATCCGCTGAACGTACCGGCCGCAGAAGAGGAAACTCTGCGTAAGGTAGGAAAGCAGATCGAAAGTATGATTAAAGATTTTGAACAGAACTTCGATGTAAGAGACAAACAGGATGCTTTGGCAATGTGTGCCCTGAAACTGGGAACCAATGCAGAAGTAGTTTCTCTCAACTACGAAAAAAATATAAATTCTACCAACGAAAGATTAGTGAAGATTAATCAGTCGTTGAATGAAATTGGGAAATAGATTTTTTTTCCCATCAGACTGCCTACAATAATTCTAACACATTAAAGGTAAACTCAACGCTAAACAATTACCGAGCAAATGTCCGCTGAATGGCGTGCCGGGTCTCCCGGATTACAGACAGTGGAAATCAGTTCAAATCGTGTTGATTAGGAGTTTACTCTATATCACTGAATTGTTGTAGGTTTTTTTTATTTAGATAAGTGTAAGACAATTAAACTCAATATATATTATGACAACAGCCATTATAGTCGGCATTATTTGCTTAGTGATAGGCGCAGTGTTAGGGATTCTTTTCTCTAAAAGCTCGCTTAATACCAAGGCAAAATTTATTGTAGATGATGCAAAGAAAAATGCCGAAAACCTTATAGAAAAAGCAAATGTTCAAGCTGAATCCATAAAGAAAGAAAAAAATCTACAGGCCAAAGAAAAATTCCTGGAACTGAAATCTCAGCATGATTCTGATATTCAGTCCCGTGAAAGAAAAATGCAGGAGATAGAGAAAAGAATCAAGGATAAGGAACACAAGCTTAATGACGAATTGAGCAAGACCGGAAAGCTTGAAAAGGATCTGGACAAGCAGATTGCAGATTATGCTAAGAAAAATGAGATCTTAGACAGAAAGCAGCACGAACTTGACATTGCTACCACCAAGAAAGTGGAGATTTTAGAAAAGATAGCCAATTACACTGCAGAAGAAGCTAAGGCTGAATTGGTAGAAACAATGAAGGCTGAGGCTAAAACAAGAGCCCAGGCACACGTTCAGGGAATCATGGAAGAAGCACAATTGAACGCTAAGAACGAAGCTAGAAAAATTGTTGTTCAGACCATTCAGAGAATAGGAACAGAGCAGGCTATCGAAAACTCAGTATCAGTTTTCAATATTGAATCGGATGAAGTAAAAGGAAGAATCATCGGTAGAGAAGGTAGAAACATCCGTGCTTTAGAAGCCATGACAGGAGTAGAAATCATTGTTGATGACACTCCGGAAGCCATTCTTCTTTCATGTTTTGATCCCGTAAGAAGAGAAATCGCAAGATTATCCCTTCACAGATTGGTGACAGACGGAAGAATCCACCCGGCAAGAATTGAAGAAGTAGTAGAAAAAACAAAAAAACAGATCGAAGAAGAGATTATTGAAGTTGGAAAAAGAACGATCATTGATCTTGGTATCCACGGATTACACCCGGAACTGATCAAAATCGTAGGGAGAATGAAATACCGTTCTTCTTACGGACAGAACCTATTACAGCACTCAAGAGAAGTAGCGAATATCGCTGCGACAATGGCTGCAGAATTAGGATTAAACGTAAAATTAGCCAAGAGAGCAGGTCTTTTACACGATATCGGTAAAGTTCCTGAGCAGGAGTCAGAACTTCCTCACGCCTTACTCGGAATGCAATGGGCTGAAAAATATGGTGAAAATGCAGAAGTTGTGAACGCAATCGGAGCTCACCACGACGAAATTGAAATGAAGTCATTATTATCACCGATCATCCAGGTTGCCGATGCAATCTCGGGAGCAAGACCAGGAGCAAGAAGACAGGTACTTGAATCTTATATCCAGAGATTGAAAGACCTTGAAGCTGCAGCTTTAAGTTTCGATGGCGTTTCCAGCGCTTATGCGATCCAGGCGGGTAGAGAACTGAGAGTAATGGTAGAAAGCGGAAAAGTAAATGATGAGGTAGCCAATCAGCTGTCTTATGACATTTCCGAAAAGATCCAGAACGAACTAACGTATCCGGGACAGGTAAAAGTAACCGTAATCAGGGAAACAAGAGCGGTGAATATTGCAAGATAATAACAGGAAAAAGATATTTTATAAAAACCTTTCAAGAAATTGAAAGGTTTTTTACTTTTATCAAAACTTAAAAATGCAAGAACTGTCTTTGTCTTCAAAAATGAAGTACATCTTTTCAATCCCTGTTATCATTTCGGCCCTGGGCTATTTCGTGGATATTTATGACCTGCTTTTATTTGGTATCGTAAGAATTCCCAGCTTGAAAGCGTTAGGACTTAATCCTGATGCCGACGGAACCTTTATCCTCAATTGTCAGATGGTAGGGCTTCTTATCGGTGGGGTGTTCTGGGGAATCTTCGGTGATAAAAAAGGAAGACTTTCTGTACTTTTCGGCTCAATTTTAGTGTATTCTCTGGCCAATATAGCCTGTGGTTTTTTACCCTATCTTCCAAAAGAGCATCTTGTGTATCAATACGCCGGCTTGAGGTTTATAGCCGGAATAGGGCTGGCCGGGGAGCTTGGAGCGGGAATTACCCTTGTTTCTGAAAGCCTGCCGAAGAATCTGAGAGCGATCGGGACATCTGTTGTCGCTGGTTTTGGATTAATGGGAGCTGTAGTAGCTCAGTTAACCGTAGAACTCGCCGGCGGCTGGAATATTTCCTACATCATTGGTGGGATTATGGGGATTATGCTCCTTATTCTTCGGGTGAGTGTTTCTGAATCAGGTATTTATAAAAATATAGAGCATAAAAGCGTTTCCAAAGGAAATTTTCTTTCCTTTTTTACCAATAAAGAACGCCTTACGAGATATCTTAAATGTATCGCAGTCGGGTTGCCTACATGGTATTGTATAGGTATTCTGGCTGTTTTAGCCAATCAGTTTGCCCCGGAATTAGGAATAAAGGACCTGAACCCCGGAAAAGCAATTATGTGGGCTTACGTGGGGATTTCTGTTGGTGATCTCATGAGCGGTTTTATTTCCCATGCCCTCAAATCACGGAAAATGGCTATTTTTTATATGCTCCTGTTCACTATAGTGGGTGTGGCGATCATGCTTTTCGGGAATACCAATACAGAAACAAAGTACTATATGTTCTGCGTCTGGCTGGGCTTAGGTACCGGTTATTGGGCCATGTTTGTAACGCTTGCTGCAGAACAGTTCGGAACCAATATCAGAAATACAGCAACAACTACTGTTCCCAACATGGTGAGAGGGTTAGTGCCTGTGATGATCCTTGCATTTGATCTGCTGAAAAATAATTTCACGGTAATTATAAGTGCAGCAGTCGTTGGGGTTGTTGTTTTCGGACTGGCTTTTTATTCCTCACTTACCATTTCAGAAACGCATGACAAAGACCTGGAATTTACTGAATAATAAAGCTATTTGAAAGGGATTGATAATTTTTAAGTGTAAGTAAATGAATAATTTAACATTTTGTTATGCTTTAAATAATCATTAATTGTTTACTTTTGAAAGTAAAGGAATTTAATTCTATTGTTTAATTAAAATCAAAACATCATGTCACAGGAAATTTTAAAAAGAGCAAAAAAGTTAAAAAAAGATGACCTTAAAAACATTATTGGCGGAGTTGGTGGAGTAATTACTCCGGATCTTTCACAATGCGGCTGTAGCTGTACAGGAGCAGTGACAGGCCCGTCATATTGTGTTAAGTATAAAAAATGTCTCCAGGTAATAACCTGTTGATAAAACATTTTATTCAGTAAAACCTTTCTAATTGAAAGGTTTTATTTTTTAAGCTTAACAATTCTGGAAAGGCTTCCCGGTATCTTTAAAAAATTCTATTTTTTATTCTCTCAACGGTTATATAACAATTTAAAAAGTGGAGGATAATAAAAACTGTTTAATAAATGGTATGGTTCGTGGTTTTGTTTATATTGCAATAAAGGTAATGAAATTAGGGTATTATTAAAATTTTAACTAAATTATGTTGCGAATAATTAATATTTGTTTAACTTTGAAAAGTAACAAAAACTATATTGTTTAATCTCAAATCAAATTATTTAACACTATGAAAAACGCTAAAAAACTAAAAAAAGCAGATCTAAAAAACATTGTAGGAGGAATAAGTGGGCCAGTCGATTTATCTAAATGCGGATGCAGCTGTTCAGGTTCTGTAACAGGCCCATGGTACTGTGTACAGTATATCGCATGTCCGCAAGTATATACTTGTAATACTGAAATTTAACAGTTATAAGTCAAAAATTAAACATTTCCACATTTAATACGCAAAAGCCTTTTGGACCTTCCAAAAGGTTTTTGCCATTTTAAGATTTAAGCGAAATTTTTTAAAAGATTACTTTTTAACGAAAGTTTGCAATTTTGAACTTGTAATTTGATTTAAGGCGAAAAAGCAGGATAAGCTTTATCAGTTAAAATTATAAGTTTAAAAGAATAAAGTATATTAATCTATTAAAATCTGTGGAAATCTACGGTTAAAAATATAAAACAAAAAAGAGAAACTAAAAAATATTATCAGCTGATAATATAAAGCAGACTTCCCACACTGATCGTAATCCATAAAATAACAGCTACGGCCAAAGGCTTAATTCCTATTGTTTTTAGAGTCTGGATAGAAAGTGTTGATCCAATCAAGAATAAGGTAAGATTCAGGCCCGCTTTTGCTACAGCAGTTACAGAACTGCCCAAACTATTAAATACAGGAAAATAAGTATTTAAAAGAATAGCGATAACAAACAAGCCAATAAACCATGGTATTTTAATCTTCGATCCTTTACTTTTAAAAATAAACATAGTGATTACAGAAACCGGAATGATCCATAAAGCACGCGCCAGTTTCACGGTTGTTGCTATTTTTAAAGCTTGATCTCCATACTTGCCGGCTGCGCCAACAACAGAACTCGTATCATGAATTCCCACAGCACACCACAGCCCGAACTGTTCCTGAGAAAGATGCAGCAGATGACCTATAGCAGGATAAACAAACAATGCCACAGAATTCAATGTGAAAATAATAGCAAGGCCCAAAGAAATTTCCTTTGTGCTTGGCTTTATGATAGGAGAGACGGCAGCAATAGCACTGCCTCCGCAAATTGCCGTTCCCGCCGAGATCAGGTAAGATAATTTTTTTTCCAGGTTAAAAACTTTCCCTAAAATAAAGCCAAGAACCATGACTGTCAAAATACTGATGACCGTTAAAAAGAAACCTGTTTTACCTGCTTGAAGAGCTTCGTTAAGTTTAAGCCCGAAACCTAGGCCAACGATAGAAATTTGCAGCAATAAGTGTATGTATTTGTGCAGATATTTCTCAAAAGGGTTACCCATAAAAATTGCTAATCCAAAACCCAACGCCAGCGCGATAGGGGAAGAGATTATAGGAGTGAGACATACAACGGCCAGTATAATAAAAACAACCTTTTGTACCGTTTCGTTTTGGATGAAATCTTTCATAAATAAGTATTGAAATCAGATTTCAAAATTCCGAAATATAGTATTACAAAGTAAATTGTATTTTATTATAGTGGATAACTTTTGGTTATGATTATGGAAGTTTCTGGAAGCAGAGTTTGAAAGTAGATTAAGATGGAAATAAACATCACGGTATCAGGGTAAATCAAGACTTTAGTAGATGAGTATTATATTTTAGAATATTTTCCGGAAAGCCGTATGTCTTAAAAACAGAATTATTGATAATTTACCAATATTGATTTTAATAACTATAGTAATGTAATATATTTTTGATTTTATATAGTATGAATTGCTTTATTTCGTGTATTTAACATAATAAATTTATTCATTTATCTCATGGTAGAGAAATATATTTATTCTATATTTGTTACAAGCGGTTTCCGAAAAGCTAAAAGAGTAGGAGAAAAAAATTAATATTAACTATGAAAAAATTAGAAAACCTTAAGGGGAAGAAATTAGGCAACATGAAAAGTATTATTGCTGGTAAAAAATCATTAGACTTAGGTCTGACTGGTCCATGTGGAGGAACGGGTTCTGATACCGATCCGCATGTATTGGAAACCCTTACACTGATCAAAGGTGGAGGTGGTACCAATGACGGATGTGACTAGTCACTTGATTTTTCATGAAAAAAATTAAAGACTCTTTATAATATAAAGAGTCTTCCTTTATCCATTAATTCATAAAAAAAATGATTCTAATTTTATCAACACCCAATGATGATGATACCAATCTGGTAATGGAGCACTTAGCTATTTTAGGCGAAAAGTGTATAAGAATAAATGATCTGGATTTGTTTAATGGAAATACAAAGATGTCTTATGAGCTGTCACCTGAGCCAAGGCTTTTCCTGGAGAATGTTTTTTTTGGAAAGCTGGACCTCTCGGATATTAAATGTGTATGGTATAGGAAATTCGGCTTCTTTGATAAGTTTAAAAAGAAATTTAGAGGAGAAACGAATATCGAAATGTTAGAATATCTAAAATTAGAATATACCACTACACTGGATCTTTTCTTTGACTTTTTAAAAGATAAGAAATGGCTTAATAACTACGTGAGCGTTAAAAAATTAAACAAAATAAGCACCCTTATTGCTTCCCAAAAAATAGGATTAAGCATTCCAAAAACCAATATAACCAATCATAATGATTCTTTGGATCTGAACGAATCATACATTACCAAATCCATAAAAGACGGTACTGTCATTGATGTCGGCGAGAAAACATTTTTTTTTCTTACAAAGGAAGTCAATTCCAAGACAATGGCTCAGTACAGTCATTTTTTTCCAAGTTTATTCCAGGAAAAAATAGATAAGGAATACGAACTTAGGATTTTCCATCTAAATGGTAAAAACTATCCTATGGCGATCTTTTCCCAGCGAGATATCCAAACGGGAGTAGATTACAGGCATTACAACTACAGCAAACCAAACAGAATGATCCCTTATTCTCTGCCGGAAGAAATTGACGAAAAAATATGCAGGTTGATGAAAGATCTTGAACTTGATACAGGTTCTTTAGATATCATAAAAGGTAAAGACGGAGATTATTACTTTTTGGAAGTAAACCCTTCGGGCCAGTTCAGGATGACCGCAATGCCATGTAATTACGAGCTTCATTATGAAGTGGCACAATGTCTCAAAAAAATGAATACATGAAAAAAACATTATTAAAAGAAATGGGTTATGAAAAAAAGAAAGAACTCCTTCCTGTTATTTTCTCCCATACAACCCCAATGGATGTTAAAAAAATAAAAAGAGACCGCCCATTTAGAATGGTCGATACCTCTATTCACCAATCAGAAATATATTGTTTAAGAATTTATAAGGATGGAATTAACATATCTACGGAATAATAAGGATAAATATATTCATGTATTTTCATGCTGTATACCTGTAAAAGGCCATGAAAGAGGTGCCATATATGATATTCAGAGAGAGGAAATTGAATTGGTGCCCAATACCATGATCGATTTTATAGAATATATAAAAAACAGGAAAGTAAGTTCCGTTCTGGAAGAATTTGAATCGGATAAAATGGCTGGAAAATATCTTGATTTTTTGGAAAAGAATGAATTTGTCTTCTATTCCAATACCGTTTCATTTCCGGAGTTATCAGCTAAGAGCATCAATGAAGACACGTCTGTCATACAGTTTATGACGATCACCTTGTCAGAATTTATTAATAATAACTTATATCGTATTATCAGCAATATTAATGACCTGGGAGTGAAAAGATTGCATGTCCATATAACTGACCAGGAATGTATGGGAACAATACATGAGCTCCTGCATTTGTTGGAGCATTCCAGGGTTACGAATGTTTCGTTTTCAATGCCTTATCAGAAAATTGATAAAAAATTATACAATAACAATCGGTTAAAAGCTTTATATCTGTTTAATGCTCCCAAAGAAAAGGTAGAAGCGAATAATGAAGTGACCAACTTTTTTATAACGGTAAGCGATGCCAGGATGTTTTTGCCTAAATTTAATATCAATACTATAGATGTCAATTCTACCGCTTATAATATTGCGAAAAATTATAATTTATCAATATATAAGACTGTGTTTGTAGATGAATTGGGCGAGATTAAATTTAATATATCCGATAGAACAAGCTATGGCAATATCACGGATTCCTTTGAAGAAATCACGACCGGCACCATCAAGAAATTATCCATAATTTGGGATATTAAAAAGGAAGATATTGCTCCGTGTAATATTTGTGAGTTCAGATATTGCTGTACGGTAACACACATACCTTTTAAGACGGATGATGGTTATGCGGTGAGGTGCAATTACAATCCTCACACTGCTGAGTTAAACTAAATAGAAAATGAGAAAAAAACTGATACTATTCTGGACGTTGCTTATTGTAAGCTTTATAATGCAAGGCTGTAAAAATTACTATTATTTGCAGCATACACCTGCCGTGAATAACGAGGATGGAAACAGCGTCCATAATTTAAAGTTTGCCAATGAAAGCCTGCAGTTTATTACATTTTCAGACTATCGCACCAATAAAGTAAACGAAAAATATGTTTTCTTTAAAACAAAGGACGTCACCCATATCCTTAAAGCCAATATAAAAAAACCTTATAGTGAACAATTTTTATTTATGTATACCAATATGAGTATTTATAATAATATGTTAGGGTTTTATTATGAAGGCATATCACTGGATGAAGTCATGAAAGATTACGGTAAAAAACCGGATATAGATTTAGGAAATGGTATTGTATATAGCTACAATTCCGGAAAATTCAATGTGGTGGATATTTATAGAAAATCTGAACATGGAGTGGTGAGATTCATCAATATCAATAATCCGGACGAAAAAGATCCTCAAAACAAAAAATTTCATTTAGAGATTAAAAATCTTTTCTTTGATCTTAACAAAAACCTGTGGGATAAGAATGCCTCAGACTTTCAATAATGCTTAAAGACAGTATATGGTTGAAAGTATAAGCAATATTTTAAAATACCTTGAGAAAAAAAATATTTATCTGGACGGGAATGCGTTTTCATTCCAGATCAATTCTCATCCATCCTTTCCGAGCCTGCTATCGATAGTGAGCGCCCTAAATGTGAACCACGTGTACAATTACGTCATAGAAATAGAAGACTCCGAAATAGATGAACTTCCGGATGATTTTATGGCTTTTATTGAACTCGATGGAAATGAACAGGAGCTTGCTTATATTGAGAAAGCGGAGAAAGATTATCTGATTAATGGAAAACATAGAATCAGCACAAAAGAACTGCTTTCAAAATGGAGTAATATTGTTATTTTGATCGACGAAGCGCAATCGGAGCTTAAAAAGAAGAGTATCTGGAAATATCAGCCCTATTTTGTGGGAATTTCCATCCTTATTTTATTTGCTGGCCTGTATTATTACATCAATGTGCGTTCCTTAATCTATCTGGTTCTGTCTTTTTGCGGTTTTACTCTATCCGTTCTTTCGTTAAGAAAAGTGTTTGGGATTGAAAATTCAATAGTCAGTAAAGTCTGTTCGGGAACCTATACAGATTGTTCATTTTCGGATGCCAAAAACGCCAATTTCATTTCCAGTTTTGGAGATTACAGCCTGGTGTACTTTTTTACCAATATGATCAGCATCCTCTTTCTCTCGAATATGCAGAACAGTGATGTTTTTTTTATGATCCAGAGACTATTGCTGGTAGTTATTCTTCCAGTCATCGCTTACTCCTTGTTTTATCAGTTATTTAAGATAAAAAAAATCTGTCCCTTATGTATAGGGATTATCATTATTTTGCTTTTGCAGACCTCTATTTTGATGATTTGATATGAATGTTACGCCTTTTATTTCCTTGGTTTTATACGGCTTTATGTACGTGCTCGCCTTTATCATATGGCTGGGCATCAAGAAGTTTTTAAAGCAGAGTGAAGACCATAAAAAACAGCTGATAAGAAAAAACAGAGTGATAAGAAACCATGATGTTTTTACAAATACCCTGGCCAAGCAGGAAAGATTGGATCTTCCGGAGCCTGTCTTTGTCCTGGGAAATAAGGATGCAGACCTTGAGCTAACGGTATTTACAAGCCTGTACTGTGAAATGTGCAGAGATATGGGTAAGATCATTGATCAAATAATCTTTGCCTATTCAGATCAGATAAAAATAAATATTTTCTTTAAACCCCAGTCAGCTGAGAAGAAAAACAAGCATTTGTATATACTTCACAGCATCTTTTTATTTCGGGGAGAAAAGGAGTTTTTGCAGGCATTAAATTTTTGGTTTAAAAATAAGAACCTGGAGAAATGGAAAATTGCCGATCATAATGCTGAAGAAAACAGAGACATCTTCAACTCTTCAAACGAATGGTTTTCTCAAAACGGAATTATTTCCACCCCTTCGGTTTTTATAGATGGATATGTTTATCCCTACGAATTTGAAAAAGAAGATTTATATTACCATATAGAACAGATTATAGAAAATAAACAATAAACACATGCGCAACAGGATATTAATACTCAACATGCTTTTCTTTATCATTCAAAACCTGTATTCCCAGAATATGAGGATCAATTATGATATGACGTATAAAGAAGATTCATTAAGCAGCGAATCGGTTACCAAAAAAATGGTGCTGCTGATTCATGGAGAAGAATCAAAATTTTATACCGAAAAACAATATGAGGTCGACTCACTCAGAAGTAATGGACTGAAGGGATTTGCGGTAGGTGATAACAGTTTTATGGTGATTAAAAAACCTCACAACTGTGCTTCAAAATACTATTTCGTTTTTAGAGATAACTATAAATTAACGGAATCTGAAAAACTGAACTGGAAAATAGAAAAGGAGACCACGAAAAAGAATAATTATACTTGCCAGAAAGCAACGCTCAATTACAAAGGAAGAAGTTGGGAAGCTTGGTTTACCCAAGAAATACCCATTCAGGAGGGGCCTTATATTTTTAAAGGCTTGCCGGGATTAATAGTTTACATGAAAGATGCAACCAATTCCTATGAATTTTCTTTTACAGGACTAAAGAAAAACTATCATCTTTTAGAGTTCGAGAATATGCAGCCTAGACCCATTGAAATTTCAAAAGAGAAATTGGATAAGGTATTTTTAGACTACTTCAATGATCCTTACAGAGAAATGAGATCCGGAAATGTAAAAGCAAAGTTTAAAGATGAGAAGGGTAATGATATTGAACCCAATTTCAAAGAAATGACAAAAAACACACAAGATGATCTAATAAAAAATAATAATCCGATTGAACTTATCAATGCTGTTAAATATCCAAAATCATTGTAATGCATATGATTAATTAGGATCTGGAGCTAAAAAGAGTAAAATGAATTTAAAAATCTGAAATCTTGGCTCCTGATTCTCTACTTCCTAATTCACCATTCACTTGCGAAGCCAATTCACCATTCACTCTACAAACCATCTAAATCAAAATCCACCGGCCACATTTTCAACATGCAGCTCAATTTCCGCCACCTAAGATCTATTCCCTAGCTCCTCACAAACTTAAGGAAAAGCTTGATCACTTCCGATTGTTCGCCTTTCGGAAGAATAAAGTGAAAATCCCTTTCTATGCTAAAATTTTTAATGTCTACAATGGTCAGCGTATTATTCTTTAGTTCATTTAGGATACTGCTGATAGAAAGAAATGCCATACAGTCCGAATGCAAAAGGTAATTTTTAATGCTTTCGCTGCTTCCCAGCTGCATAACGGTATTGAGTTCTGCGATATTAATGCCTTTTTCCTTTAATCGGTTTTGGATAAATTCCAGAGTTCCGGAGCCCTGTTCCCGAAAAATCAGATTTAAGTTATAAAGATCTTTTAAACTTAACATTTTATTGGCCAATGGGTGATCTGCCTTCGCAGCAAGTACAATCTCATCCGCTTTAAAAATTTTGTAATCAAAAAAAGACGACTGTGATTCCCCTTCAATGATACCCAGATCTATCTTTCCCTCTTTCAGGAGTTCGGAAATCATTTCTGTATTGTGAGTGATCAGTTCGATCTTGATATCCTTATAATAGGTATTGAATTTTGCCAGAATTTCGGGTAAAACATATTGTGCAACACTTGTGCTGGCCCCTATAATCAGTTTTCCTTTATGCAATTCATTAATCTGGCTGATCTCAAATTCCAGGTCACGGTAGATATTCCGTATCTTCTCCGCACATTCATAAAGAATTTTTCCGCTCTGGGTAAGCTGTACAGAGGTTCCTTTCCGGTCAAACAGTTTCGTGCCCAACTGACTTTCAATCTCTTTAATATGCTTGGTCACAGCAGGCTGTGAAATATGCAGCTCCTCAGAAGCTTTTGTAAAGCTCAGCCTCGATGCAGCTGTATGGAAAACCTTTAATCTGTAGTCAAACATTGTATTATAGATTTATGGTAAAACAAATTTAATGAAAATATAAGTTTGAGAGTGGGAGAGTTTTAAAAGTGAAATATTAGAATTTACTGGTCACTAAAAAATAATATAATATATTTTATAATGTTTTATTTCCCTAAAACCCTAAAACCCTAAAACCCTAAAACCCTAAAACCCTCTCACAAATCTGAAATAGCGCTATCCTTCTCACTTTCATACCTCCTGTTTTTCGCTTCTCCGATTTTCTGTCTTGTATAAATGCTATTGTGACCGGAAAGCAGATAAGAAACCACACAGGCAATCGCTACATAAACGCCACATTCTGCTCCGAACAGTTCAATTCCCATAAGCATACAAGCCAAAGGCGTATTGGTTGCTCCGGCAAATACGGCTACAAATCCCATTCCCGCAAGCAGCCCGAACGGCAAAGGAATAAACAGCGATAAGGCACTTCCTAAAGTAGCTCCGATAAAGAATAAAGGAGTGACCTCACCGCCTTTGAAACCTGCTGAAAGGGTAACAATCGTAAAAATCATTTTTAAAGCAAAATCATACAATGGAAGCTGCTTTTCAAAAGATTCCAGAATCACAGGAACTCCCAGCCCGATATATCTTGTTGTTCCCATTACAAAAACTGCCAAGGCAATAATGATCCCACCAATCACCGGACGAAGTGGGGGATACTCGATCCTGGATTTAAAAACTGAACCTGCCCAATGAATAACCCTGCTGAAAGTTGCTGCACAGATCCCGAAAACGATTCCTGCCAGCACACTGTATACAACAGGCAGAAACTCCAACTTTGGAATAAGATCTATATGGTAATGTGTATGCTTTACGTTCCAAAGATTCGTGGTCAGGTCTGCAAAAATTGCTGCTGCAAAGGCAGGGAAAATAGCATGATAACGTATCCTTCCGATCAGGAAAACTTCTAGTCCGAAAACAGCTCCCGCCAGCGGAGTTCCGAAAACAGATCCAAAACCGGCAGCAATTGCAGCGGTAAGTAAGATTTTTCTTTCATTTCTGTCAAGTCTAAAAGGTTTACTCAGCTGATCTGAAATGGCTCCTGCCATCTGGACAGCAGTACCTTCACGCCCGGCAGAACCTCCGAAGAAATGAGTAATTATAGTTCCCAAGTAAACAAAAGGAGCCATTTTGAAAGGAATAACCTCTTTCGGATCATGAATACTGTCGATCAGTAAATTATTTCCAGCCTCTACCTCTTTCCCAAAATAATGATATAAAAGTCCGATAAGAAAACCTGCTACAGGAAGCAGTGCAATCAGCCAGATATGATTTTCTCTGAAGGTGGTAGCCCATTCCAAAGACTGAAGAAATCCTGCAGACGCTGTTCCCACAAGCGCACCGATGATGAGGCTAATGCATAGCCATTTCAAAATATAGGGTAGAGCAGGAAATTTTCTAAAGAAAAAATGAGTGTAAAAAGTTGTTTTTCTGCGAAGTGTTCTTTGTTTTTTAGACATAATAATCCTGATAAGTTATTGGTTAATAATCTCTTAATCAGGCGTCATCAGCTTCTGTAAAGCGGTTGGGTAAGGAAGAACACCATTTCCTTGTTGCTGCAAATTTAATTATTCTCTGCGGATTTGTAAAATTTAATAAGAAAAATCATAAGAATCTATTTAATAAAAGGCTTCATTTCATCTTCAATCTGTGTTCTGAGGTCCATAAGACGTTTGGCATACTTCTCCTGAAGTTTTTCCTCTTCAGTTTCAGGAACCCATTTAGGAACAGGAAGTTTTTTGCCGTTTTCATCCACTGCTACAAAAACAATAATGCAGTGGGTTTTTTTATCAAAAGTAGGTTGCTTAAGGTTTCTTGAAAAAACATTGATTGAAATATGCATACTTGATGATCCCGTATAGATCACCTGTGCATCTACTCTTACGACTTCCCCGATTTTAATAGGTTCATAGAAACGGATCCCTCCAACATACACAGTAACGGAATAATTTCCGCTCCACGTGGTGGCGCACGCATAACCTGCCTGATCGATCCATTTCATAACGCTTCCTCCATGTACATTCCCCCCGTAATTCACATCCGAAGGTTCCGAAATAAACTGAAAAGTAATAGGCTTGTTCTGCATCTTTATAAAATTTGAATAAAGTTATTTATAAATTTCCAGAATTTTGGATTAAATCCTACTTTTGAAGGACGAAACTTCAGGAATGAAGGAAATTTAACAAACAAGAGATTTTAAAATAATAATGAAGAAAGTATTCCACCTTAATACATGCGATACATGCCGAAAGATCCTGGCTCAGTTTGACCTTACCGGTTGGGAACTCCGGGAAATCAAAAAAGAACCCATAACTAAGGAAGAACTGGCAGCTATGTATAAAAAAACAAAATCGTATGAGACTTTGTTCAGTAAGAAATCTACACAGATCAAATTAAGAGAATTAGATGTAAAGAATCTTCAGGAAAAAGATTTCAAAGATCTCCTTCTGGATCACTATACCTTTTTAAAACGTCCGGTTTTTCTTACAGATAATGAAATTTTTGTAGGAAATGATAAAAATAATGTAGAAGCATTAAAGGAATTCTTTGGCGTAAATGAATGAAATATGTAATTCCATACTGCTTTTTATTTCACTCAGCCTTTGTGCATGAACCTAAAAAATAAGGCTTAAAAAAATGTCAATATTTCGTGATTTATTTTAATGAATTCATTAGTAAATACTTATATTTATAATCATTAAAAAATAATATCATGACAAAAGACCTTTTAAAAACAAAGAATCTTAACAGATCAGCACTAAAACAGATCTCGGGAAGTGGTAAAATTCCGCCAGTAAATTGCTTTACACTTTGCGGCCCAGGTGGCGGTGTAATTTCCAACAGACCGGGAATAGGAGATGCCTGCAACCCGGACAGAACCATCTGCTGCATCTGTTACTAAAACAAAAATAGGCTGTAAAATGAATTACAGCCTATTTTATTTATATTTTCAGAACTATTATACGAAAGGAGCTTTCACCACTTTTGCAGGAATGTTCTTATTTCTTACCTGAATGAAAATTTCAGAACCCAGTTTGAAATGTGGCTTGTCTACATAAGCAAGTCCCAAACCGATCTTTTTCATCGGAGACTGGGTACCAGATGTTACCTTTCCAATCACATTTCCTTCTGCATCCACAACCGGATAATCATGTCTTGGAACCCCTTTGTCAGTAAGTTCAAAAGCGACCAGTTTTTTGGTAACCCCTTCTTCTTTTTGCTTTGCGAATGTATCTTTAGAAACAAAATCCTTATCGAATTTTGTAATCCATCCCAATCCTGCTTCGATAGGTGAAGTAGTATCGTCGATATCATTTCCGTAAAGACAGAATCCTTTTTCCAGTCTTAAAGTATCTCTGGCAGCAAGTCCGGCCGGAATCAATCCTTCCGCCTCACCTGCATTAATAAGCGCATCCCAAAGCTCTACAGCATTTTCATTGTTGAAGTAGATTTCAAAGCCTCCACTTCCTGTATATCCTGTGTTTGAAATAATCACATTATTCACCCCTGCAACACTTCCCACTGCAAAATGGTAATAAGGAATCTCAGAAAGATTAGTTTCCGTTAGCTTCTGAAGGATTTCAGTAGCTTTAGGACCCTGAATAGCCAATAATGACATCTCATCAGATGCATTGGTCATTTTAGCACCGAACGTATTGTATTTTGAGATATGATCCCAGTCTTTTTCGATATTTGATGCGTTTACTACAACGAAATATTTTTCGTCTTCCATTTTGTAAACAATAAGGTCATCCACGATTCCTCCATTCTCATTAGGAAGGCAAGAATATTGAGCTTTTCCGTTTTTCAGAGCATCTACATTGTTCGTCGTTACGAATTGTAAAAGATCTTTAGATCCCGGTCCCTCAATAAAAAACTGTCCCATGTGTGAAACATCAAACAATCCTGCTTTTTCTCTTACTGCAAAATGCTCATCAGTAACACCGGAATATTGTACAGGCATTTCAAAACCTGCAAAAGGTACGATTTTAGCGCCCAAAGAAACGTGTTTATCGTATAAGGCTGTTTTCTTCATTTTTAATTTTTATTTCTTTATTTTAAAGCTGTTGAAAGTTTCGTTGAATACATTCATATAATTTCCGTTCCAGAACTTCTGGCTACAGTTGATGGAAACAAGGTAGAGATTTTTGTCTTTTTGAAAAGCTTTGGTGATCCAGAACAATTTTTCTTTTTCATCAAAATACTCATAATAATATTCGGTATATCCTTTTCTGCCTTTGTTTTCTTTTATTTTGTCTTCCGGATCATTAGATTTATAAAGTGCCAGGATAAATTTTTTCATATCCGCTTTCGGAAGATTCAGATCGTGGTATTCTGAAATGGTAATTGCTCCAATTTCATTAGCCGGGAAAATATTGACAATATCATTGTCATTGGTGGATTTCCAGCCTTCCGGAACGTTGATAGAGTAGCCGGGATTTTCATATACTTTTGCTTTTTGAGCAAAAAATAAACTTCCCGATAAAAAAGCGGTTACAAATAATATTTTTTTCATCAATTAAAAATGGTGTTTATATTCTTCAAGGATAATTTTAAACCATTCTGTGAAATTTCCTGGATTTTCGGTAATCTCCTGGTCAAGATCTTCCATGGAGATAAATCTTACTTCTTCCACTTCCTCTTTATTTAAATTAAAATCAGACTCGTGATTTCCTACGAATACGTGGTCCAGTTCATGTTCCCAAAGGCCGCCGCCTACTTCTGCTTTATAGATAAAACTAAATTTTTCCGACAGTTCAGCCTCAATTCCCAGTTCTTCTTTTATCCTGCGTGTGGCACCCTCCAGATAAGTCTCATCTTTTCTTGGGTGAGAGCACACCGCATTGGTCCATTGGTTAGGAGAATGGTATTTTCCTGATGCCCTTTTTTGAAGAAGCATTTCGCCTTTGCTGTTGAACAGAAATACAGAAAATGCACGGTGCAGAAGGCCGTTGATGTGTGCCTGCTGCTTTTCCATCAGACCCAGAACTTCATCTTCAGGATTTACTAAAACTACCAATTCTTCCATTCCTACAAATGTAAGTCTAATAAATGTATTTTGGAAATTTTTGGATAAACATCATCTGTTAAGGAATTAAGATGATAGGAAAGTTCTTCTTACATCAGATAATTTGCTTTTTTTCTTTCCGTAGGGTAGCTGGGCTTAATCCAAAATGTTTTTTCAGAGATTTTGTTAAATGGCTTCCATCTGTAAAACCCAGGCTCCAGGCAATTTCCTGTAAAGAAGCTTGGGTATATTTTATCCTGTTGATTGCGATCTGTAGTTTTGTTTTTTGAATATATTCCTTTAGTGATTCATTAGAATTCCTTTTAAAATATTCACTGAAATACTTTTTAGAAATGTTGAATTTATCGGAGAGATATAATATGGATAATTTGTGTTCATCAATAATATGCTGATTAATATACTTAATGATGTCATAGAATTTATCATCACTTGATTTCTGAAAATTGTTGGGTGCAATGAGTCCCGAACTTATGATCGTTAGAATGGATGATAGAGTATTGGCTATTATAGTTTCTGAATAATCTGTCGGCTGTTCTTTTTCAAGCCATATAATTTCAAATAACTTTTTCACCTGGCTTTTATCTTTACCATTATTGATATAAAGTCCCGTGTTGAAATCATAAAAACCGATGATATAATTGAGCTTACTGAACCAATGTAAATAATCTATCTCCGTATTTTTAAGATTTTTGAAATAATGTTCGGTAAACCGGATAAAAAGAAAAGTAGTAGGTTCTGTAATTTCGTAGGCATGACATTTGGAATAGGGTAAAAGGAAAAAATCATCTTTTTGATAAGTACGGGTCTTATATTCTATACTTTGAATGCCTTTTCCGTTAAGAATAAATACCAATTCAAAAAAACTGTTTTTGCGGAACCTGTCTTTCCACTCTGTGAGTTCTGTAAGTTCAATTTCAATAAGGTCCCGTATATGATCCATTGCTTTATCAGGCTATATTTACAAAGATAAATCTTTTATTTTTACTCATTTATCCCATTTATATACTCTTTTCAGCACAATCCGTACGCCTAACTTTGCTCAAAAAAGAAAATGGATTACAAAGAGATTTCAAAAAAGACAGTAGGACACTTATATCAGGCACATACAAGCATCAGAAATTCTGAAGTTGATAATAAACTCATTGCATTGGCCGAATTGAGGATTTCCCAGTTGAATGGATGCTCTTATTGCTGCAGCTTTCATGCTAATGAATTAAGAGAAATGGGAATGGAATCTTCATTAATTGATAAAATACCGGGTTACAAACACTCCAGATCATTTGATCATAAACAGATTTTGGTCTTACAATGGACAGATGCAGTGACCCATCTAACCAATGATATGGAAACTTTGCTTCAGGAATTAAAGCAAGAGTTTTCAGAAAAAGAAATTGTGGAATTAACGTCCAGTATTTCCTTAATGAATGCTTTAAATCGGTTAAGAATCAGTTTGGGAGATCCATTTTAGGGAGTGAATTTCCCATCAAAGTTGTATTTGCCAAATAATTGAATTCTTATAAAACAGAAAAAAATTAACTATATCCAAATTATTGATTCATTTTTATTAATATTATTCTCTGAATGACAGTTTTTATAGTTTGTTTTTAATGTAAACTAATTTTAATTATGGTGTTCAATGTAAAAACCGTAGCTTTGCATTTGAATTTTTAACGATGGAATTAGAATACAAAGAGCATTTAAGTCCAATCCTTAAGGACGGGGTAAAAAATTATTTAATCGATATAGACGGTACCATTACAGACGATGTTCCGAACGAAGAACCGGAAAGAATGGTTACCTGTGAACCTTACCCGGATGCACTCGAAACAGTCAATAAATGGTATGACGAAGGGCATCAGATCTGTTTCTTCACTTCAAGAACAGAAAATCTGAAGCAGATTACCATCGAATGGCTGGATAAGCACGGCTTCAAATACCACAGCGTCCTCTGTGGAAAACCAAGAGGAGGCAATTATCACTGGATAGACAACCACCTGGTAAGAGCTACAAGATACAAAGGCAAATTTACAGACCTTGTAGAAAAGCAGGTAACTATTGAAGTTTTCAAAGAAGATTAAGAAAACATATACGAAGATTTAAAAATTAAACAACGAAGTGTACGCACTGACAATCTTTAATTTTTAAATCTTTTCACTTTTTAATATCAATTGTATTTATGAAAGTTTTAGCAAATGACGGTCTGGATCAATCTGGAATTGATGCACTGGCTGAGAAAGGTTTTGAAGTGATCACTGCAAAAGTTCCGCAGGAGTTTTTGGTAGATTACATTAACGAGCATAAAATCCGTGCCCTGCTGGTAAGGAGTGCTACACAGGTAAGAAAAGATATTATTGACGGCTGCCCATCCATCGAAATTATTGGACGTGGCGGAGTAGGAATGGATAATATTGATGTAGATTATGCAAGAGAAAAAGGAATTCATGTGATCAATACCCCTTCTGCCTCTTCAGAATCGGTGGCTGAACTTGTTTTCGCACACTTATTTTCAGGAGCGCGATTCCTTCAGGATTCAAACAGAAAAATGCCTTTGGTAGGAGATACAGAATTTGCAAGCCTTAAAAAAGCCTATACGGCAGGAATTGAGCTAAGAGGTAAAACCATCGGGATTGTTGGGATGGGAAGAATAGGACAGGAAGTGGCCAGAATTGCTTTGGGTCTTGGTATGAGAGTAGTGGCAGCAGATAATAATGTAGGAAAGGCAAGCATTAAAGTGAAATTCTACAACAACCAGTTCATCAACGTAGATATTGAAACGGAGCCACTTCAGGAAGTATTGAAGCATTCAGACTTTATTACCCTTCACGTTCCGGCTCAGAAAGACGGTTATATGATCGGGAAAAACGAATTTGACATCATGAAAGACGGGGTAGCGGTAGTAAACTGCTCAAGAGGTGGTGTTATCGATGAATCCGCTTTGATTGATGCGTTGGATTCAGGGAAGGTAAAATTTGCAGGATTAGATGTTTTCATCAATGAACCTACACCTTCTAAAGAAATTCTGAACCACTCAAAAATCTCCCTGACTCCTCATACAGGAGCATCTACTATGGAAGCTCAGGACAGGATCGGGCTTTCTCTGGCAGAGCAGATCTCAAGCATTTTACAGATCCAGTAACCAGCTGAAGATGATAAAAAAAGCACCTCAATTTGAGGTGCTTTTGTTTTATATATTATTCTTGCTTTTAAGAAGATCTCTGATCTCCGTTAGCAATTGTTGGTCTGCAGTAGGTCCGGCAGGAGCGGCATCCTCTCTTTTTACCACTTTATTTGCTCCTTTGATGATCCAGAAAAGAACCATGGCAATACATAGGAAGCTGATCACAGCAGAAAGGAAGTTACCATAAGTAACACCATTCCAGGAAAGTTTAGAAATATTTTCTGCACCCGCAGCCTTTAATGCCGGGTTCAGCAACAAAGGAGTAATCACATCTTCTACCAGTGAAGAAACAATTTTTCCGAAAGCTCCACCGATGATCACACCGACAGCCAGATCAAGCACATTGCCCTTAAAAGCAAAATCTCTAAATTCTTTAACAAATCCCATAATTTATATTTTTTTAATTAGTATACACACAAAAATAGAATTAAAAAACGTAAAAAACGTTACTTTTCAAGGTTTTTTATTCCATAATTATTGAATTACCGGCTGTGTTTAAAAGACTTTTTCTGTCGGAAATTAATAGCTTAGCTGAACATCTTCAGGATCATTCTTTAACCTAATTTTAAGGCTATAAATATAGCAGTAAACTAAAAACTTCGTAATTTAGTTAAAAGTTAGATTCCCATATTATGAAAATTTTTACTGCAGAACAAATACGCCAGTGGGACAGTTTTACTATTTCCCGGGAGCCGGTTTCTTCTATACAACTTATGGAAAGAGCGGTGGAAGCATTGGCTGGCTGGATCTGTGAAAACTGTAAAAACCACAAAAAAATTGCAATATTCTGCGGTAATGGAAATAACGGTGGCAACGGACTGGCATTAGCGAGAATTCTTTACACGAAAGGCTTTGATACAGATGTTTTTGTTCAAAACCCTAAAGGGAAATTCTCAGACGATGCATCCGTCAATTTAAAAAGGCTTCGGGATCTTTCCGGAATTTCTGTCAGGGAATTCAAAGAAGCAGATCATTATAACTTTGATACAAAAACGATCATTATTGATGCCTTATTCGGTACAGGTTTATCACGGCCTTTAAAGGGAGTTTTCAAAGAGTTAGTTGAGGTTTTGAATGAAGAAAACTGTATCAGGATCTCTGTTGATATTCCTTCCGGATTACCTGCGGACCACATATTTGAAGATGATACTGTTATTTTTAAAGCTGATTATACCCTCAGCTTTCAATGTTGGAAAAAAAGCTTTCTTCATCCTGAAACAGGAAAATATACCGGGAAAGTGATCATTCTCGATATAGGACTGCATAAAGGATACCTGCAGAAACAGGTTACTCATGATTTTGTCATTGACGGAAAGGTTGTCGACAGTATTTTTAAACCCAGACAGGAATTTTCGCACAAAGGCACTTACGGAAAAGTAACCATAGCCGGCGGTAGTTATGGAAAGATAGGAGCAGCAGTATTGGCAACAAGATCTGCCATGAAGATCGGATGCGGCCTTACTTTCACGCTTGCTCCAAAATGCGGATATGAAATTCTGCAAATCTCCTGTCCGGAAGCCATGTTCACAGAAGGAGGAAAAGAATGCCTGGAATATTTCCCCGTTGAAGAGGATATGGTATATGGAATCGGTCCGGGAATGGGAACCAATGAGCAAACTGAAAAAGCACTTTTAAAATTTCTAAAAGAATATCATAACCCTTTAGTTTTAGATGCCGATGCACTGAATATTATTGCAAAAAATGAGAAAAATTTAGATTTGATTCCGGAAAAATCTGTCATCACTCCACATCCTAAAGAATTTGAACGGTTGTTCGGAAGTACAGAGAATTCTTTTGAAAGATTGAAGCTTGCCGGTGAAAAGGCTGCAGAGTTTACTATTTATATCGTTTTAAAAGACCATCATACTCAGGTTATTACACCGCAGGGAAAAGTCTTTTACAATATTACCGGAAATGCAGGATTAGCAAAGGGAGGAAGCGGAGATATCCTTACAGGGATTCTTACTTCGTTGCTTGCCCAAGGTTATTCCGAAGAAAATGCTTGTATTTTGGCAGTTTGGCTGCATGGCAGAGCTGCTGATCTCGCTGCGGAAAAATATTCCAAAGAGTCTATGCTTCCTACAGATGTAATCAATGAGTTTGGTAATGTCTTTGAAGAATTAAATAAAAGAACGACTGTAAAATTGTAATAAAGTAAATTATTAAAAGAAAAAGGGCAAATTCGCTTAACTGCTAATTTGCCCTTTCTATAATATTTTAATTATTAATTATTCCGGTTTCCCGTTTTCTTCCTCAGTGATCTTGAATTTCTTTGAAATAATCATTATAACCACTCCTGCAATCATAAACGGAATAGAAAGCACCTGCCCCGTATTCAGTCCTCCTATGTGAATAAATTCGTCTCCCTGAGGCTCTTTCAGGAATTCTACAAAGAATCTGATCGCCCAAAGAATAATAAAGAACAAGCCGAAAAGCCACCCTTGCTGGTATTTTTTATTTGTTTTTCTATATAAGATCCATAATAGAATAAAAAGACATAAATAACCAATAGCTTCAAAAAGCTGCCCTGGATAACGGGGAACCGTAGGACCATATTCATTGCTCTGCTGTGGGAAAAGTAGGGCAAATGGAGAATTAGGATCAGCCGCTTTACCAAGAATTTCAGAATTGAAAAAATTACCTATTCTTACAAATGCGCCACCCAATGCAACCACAATTCCTATTCTGTCATAAACCCAGAAAGGATTTTTCTTAATAATTTTAAATGAATAATATAAAGTGGTGAAGATCAGTGCGATGGTGGCACCGTGACTGGCCAACCCTGAGAATCCTGTGAATTTCAGACCGTTTTTGGTACTTATCGGTAAAAATACACTCCAGAAGTCTTCTTTAAACAATTCCGGCTGATAAAAAATAACGTGACCTAATCGAGCTCCTAAAATAGTTCCGATCAGTGTCCATGTGAAAAGCGGTTCCAGATACTTCTGGTTTACATTGTCTATTTTGAAGATCTTCAACATCAAAATATAACCAAAACCGAAGGCAAATACAAACATCAGACTGTAAAAATGCAGCGTAACCGGTCCCAGCTGGATACCTTTTGAAGGATCCCAGATCTTGAACGGAGTTTCCAATGCAACAGCATCAGATCCGTTGATAGGTTTTACGGTTTTTACGGCATATTTGAAATCAGTGATATTGTCTTGCGTTACCGGGCTGTCGATAAGTTTAAATTTTTTATCAAAAAACTGGTAATGAGAGGTTTTAAATTTATCCAATGTTGAAACACTGAAATTGAAATAAGCCGGTTCAAAATTAGATTCGTTCAGGATTACCAGAACATTTTTGTCCGTATCCATATCCGGAAAAGCATTGAGGTCGCTTAATTCTGTCGTAGAATAGATCTTTACCGGGACACTGCCTCCGTTTACTTTGAGAGTTCCGTCAGATAAACCTCCGGGATATTCTTGGGCAAATGCACACTGTGTGATAAATAGAAATACCACGAGGTAAATTCTGAAAAATAGATTACTCATTTCTATTGATTTAATAGTTTGTTACTGATTTATTTTTTAGGTGGAACAGGGTCGTAGCCGCTGCCTCCCCAGGGATGACATTTTGAAATTCTTTTTACCCCCATCCACAATCCTTTGAAAATACCGTGTACCTGTAATGCTTCCACCATATAATGAGAGCATGTGGGTTCGTAACGGCAGTTTTTGGGAAGTAAAGGCGAGATGAACCACTGGTAAAATCTGATCAAAATTACCAAAGGAAAACTAATGATTTTATTGAATGTGAGTTTCAAAACTATGCAAAAATAGGGTAAAAAATTTAAAATTAGTTTAATTTTGTTATAAGTTTCAGAGTATCAAAACTGATTCCGTTGACCAAAAAAAATTAAATATCTTGAGCCAAAATATTCCACTAGCAGAAAAATTAAGACCCAAAACCCTGGAAGAAGTTCTTGGGCAGGAACATCTTACCGGAGAAAAAGGCACGATCAGGAAAATGATCGAAAATAATGCGCTGAATTCTCTCATCCTTTGGGGTCCTCCGGGTACAGGAAAAACCACGTTGGCCGAAATTATTTCTGAAAAATCTGGACGGAAGTTCTACAAGCTTTCCGCCGTTTCTTCAGGAGTAAAAGATGTGCGTGATGTAATAGAGGATGCTAAAAAACAGAATTTGTTCTCTGGGAAATCTCCTATTTTATTTATTGATGAAATTCACCGCTTCAATAAATCCCAGCAGGACTCACTGCTGCATGCTGTAGAGAAAGGATGGATTGTTTTAATTGGTGCCACCACAGAAAACCCTAGTTTTGAAGTAGTGTCTGCCCTTTTGTCGAGAAGTCAGGTGTATATCTTGAAGGCATTAAGCTATGAAAAACTGGAAGAATTAATTGATACTGCTTCGGAAAGATATAATAAAGATGAGGGAACCGATTTTAAAATTTTAGAAAAGGAGGCTTTCATACAGTATTCAGGCGGTGATGCAAGGAAACTGATCAATTCTGTTGAACTTGTCCTTAACCAGTACATGAATTCAGATAAAAAAGAGATCAGCAATACTGATGTTCTGGATATACTGCAGGAAACCATGGCACTCTACGATAAAAACGGAGAGCAGCATTATGATATTATTTCAGCCTTTATAAAATCTATGAGAGGAGGAGACCCAAACGGTGCGGTATACTGGCTGGCGAGGATGATCGCTGGAGGTGAGGATATTAAATTTATCGCAAGGAGAATGCTTATTCTTGCTGCTGAAGATATAGGTCTGGCTAATCCCAATGCGCTGGTGATTGCCAATAACTGTTTCCAGGCTGTTAATGTCATAGGGAACCCTGAATCCAGGATTATCTTAAGTGAAACAGCAGTTTACCTCGCGGTTTCCCCTAAAAGCAATTCTACATACATGGCGATCAACGAAGCGCTTGCATTGGTAAAAAAGACCGGAAACCTTCCTGTGCCATTACACCTTAGAAATGCACCAACCAAACTGATGAAAGATCTGGATTATGGTAAAGAATACAAATATGCTCATTCCTATGAGGGAAATTTTGTAGATCAGGATTTTCTGCCCGAGGAAATTAAAAATATAAAACTTTACCAGCCGGGAAATAACGCTACAGAAAAAAAGATCTATGAAGAACTTAAGAAAAAGTGGAATGACAGATATTAAAAAACAAGAAAGCTCTCAGTACCCAATATAAGGATGCTTATGTTATCCATCCTAAATAAATAGAAACAGGCATTATGGCTAGAGTTGAAGATATGATTATCGCAAAACCATAGGATGATTTAAGAATCAATGGGTTGTATTTTTTATGACTAAGCCCTAGAGAACGGAATGCACTTTGAAAGCCATGCAACAAATGCCAGCCAAGGGAGAAGCATCCTATCAGATAAATCACTACCTCAACAGGACTTTGAAATTTTTCAATAAGCATTTCATATAACGGAAGTTCTTCTCCATATTGAAACTGATGAATTCGATTAGGAATCCAAAAATTTTGAGTATGAATAACTAAGAATAGCAGGATCAAAGTGCCCAGTAAAGTCATACTTTTGCTATACCATTTAACACCTGGTGCATTGTCTTTATAGCTATATCCAATCGACCGGGCTTTTCTGTTCTTTCTCCAAAGGATAAGCCCCTGAACGATATGAATGATAAAGCCAAAGATCAGAATAATTTCAATAGTTCTGATGATAGGGTTTGTAGCCATAAAATGTGCTCCAATAGTAAATGTCTTACCTTTGTCGTTAAAGAAAATGAGCGCATTGACTGAGGCGTGTACAATAAGAAAACTTATCAGAAATAAGCCGCTTAATGCCATTAGGATTTTCCTGCCGATAGAGCTTTTAAATATATTTTTTAACATAGTGATCAATTTTATAAGATAATATTGTTTTGACTTGTATCAAAATCCGTTAAATTCACTTCTCCCAGCATTTCTCTCAATTCAGCTTCTAATTGAAAGCTAATTTGAGATATGGGAACATCATTGGCACCTCCTTCAAATGGATTTTCAGTATTTTCACCCACTTGCGCTATGGAAGAATACAGCCAGGAAATTAAGCAGCTGAAAGGAATGATTAGCCAGATCATATTCCCTTTCATACATCCACTGACACTTTCATTTAGCTTGTTGAAATCTATCAGTAATCCATACGGCAATAGAAATGAAAACGATTGAATTAGCAGATTATTAATAATATTATACTGGCGGGGAAATGGAGAATTTTTTATCTGCTCACTTTTTCCCTGCAGATTGTAAAACTCTTTTATTGATTTTTCCATATCAACAAATTGTGTCACATTGATTTCCTGTTTTTCATAAATAGATTTCAGTGTCTTACCTTGCAAACTCAAAATGTACGTTGAAATATTTTTTGCTTTGAGAACTTTCTGTAGCTCTTCAGGAACTAGATATTTAGCTAATTCTTCTTCAAGGGATGTTTGTTGTTCAGGAATCGTAAAGCGTTTACGATATTTTACATTGTTTTTTTTATTTGTTGATTCCCAACTTTTGGGTTCCCTCATACTATAACGTAAGGCAGTCACCCAGGCTATATGAGTATAAATAAGGGATTTTGAAATTTCACTATTATTCTGTAAATAATCTTTACTTACCAAACCCCAGGCACGGCTATTTGATACAATAGAAGTCCATACATTTTGAGCTTCTAAAGACCGGCTATAACTTAGGTTATTTTTGAATCCTAAAATAAATGCCGTAGCTGTTCCCAGCATTGCAATGACAGACCAGGGAATTGCCACCCATTTTATTCCGAATAAATGATACAGGCATATTGGAATAAAACCAAACAGGAGCAGCGTATAAATTCTTCCTTTAGTCCATGTTACAAATTCAATGAGGGTATATGATTTACCAATATACATTGTCTATTACTATTTGCTAAAATCGCAGGTTTAAATAACCTGCGATTTTAATGGTTATTTCAGATTGATACGAAAGACATTTTCATCTGTAGCCCATATCAACGTTTGTTTTCAGGTTTGGCAATCCAGGTCTTATATTCCGTAGTTCCCAAATACACAGGATTTTCGGGAGTAAGTGTTGTCTTTTTCAGTATTGCGCCTGAATAGGGTGTATTAACATTTGTTTCAACTTCCAGAGATTTTTGGGTTGACAGGATGTATTGTTTTATCCACTCATCTATCTGGAATCTTTCAGGTCCGCCTATTTCAAGAATTTTATTGGCAGGTTTTTCTGTTGCTGTCTTGGCAAGAAATGCTGCAACATCAGCGCTCGCAATAGGCTGGATAAATGCATCCGAAAGTTTTACCTTTCCTTCTGATGTACTCGCTGCCACAATACCACCCGCAAATTCAAAAAATTGAGTAGCGTGTACAATGGTAAAAGGAACACCTGATTCTTTAATTAAATTTTCTTGAACTTGCTTGGCACGAAAATATCCGCTTTCTTGTAATTGATCAGTCCCAACAACAGATAAGGCGATGTGATGCTGTACACCGGCTCTTTTTTCCGCCGGAAGTAAATTTAGATTTGAGGTTTTGAAAAAATTCATTACTGGCTCATCATCAAATGATGGTGAGTTGGAAACATCAATAACAATACTTGCATCTCTAAGAGCCTCTTCAAGTCCTTCTCCGGTAATCGTGTTTACGCCCGTATTAGGTGATGCAGCAATTACCTCATGCTCATTTTTTAGCAGGTTTACTACCTGGCTGCCGATAAGTCCGGTACCTCCAATGATTACGATTTTCATTTTGATTTTTGTTTATAGTTGTTAATAAAGCAAAATTGAGAATAAAAAAATCTTAAAAACTTAAACCAGTTTAAGTTTTCGCAAACACACTATATCCATCTTTGTATGGTAATAGTCATCGTGGCTATTTGAATCATTTTCTAAAATTTAAAGATGGATAGCAAGAAATTAATTGAACTGACAAAACAGCTTATTTATGAGGCGACACATTTTAATGTCCCATATGTAAAGCAAATTTATGCGGATAATTTACTCATTGTCAAAGTTGATAGAAATGGAGTAGTAGATACCATGAATAAAGAGCAACTTGTCAGTTTTGTTCAGGGAAACAGCGATGCCAAAGCGGCACCATTCTCCACTAAAGCTGAATTTCATTACGCTGTTTGTGATGGAAATATAGGAATGGTAGTGATGACTCGCGATTTGGAATTAAACGGAAAGTCAGATCCTAAATTCTTTACACTGATCTGGGAATACTCATCTGAAAGATGGCAGGTGGTTAAAGAATCTTGTGTTGCATTTAATTAAAAGGTACTTTTCAAGAACCTGTTCTTAAGCCAGTATGGAAAAGAAAAAGGAAGGTTGAGAAATCAACCTTCCTGATTTAGAATGAAATTTATTGGTGACTTAGTAGGTTATTTGTACAACAGTCACTCAAAGTATACTTTTACAAGTAATTTTATTTTACGGGCCGTTTTATTTTATGGCACTTGTGCTTAGGAAAACGGTTTTCTTTCCGTTATAATCCTTAACTTCTACATTGCCCATCATATCACCATAAATCTTCGTGCTGCTGTCTGCAAACTCATAGCCTTCGATGAATACCGGAGTATTTTCCGGCACGCCGTACTGGGAATTCAGCTCAGCAAGTGATACTCTGTCTAACCCTTCAAAACCGTTTTTGATTTTAACTTCTGTAAGACCATTGTCAGCGATAAAGCTATATTTTTTTAAGCCTTGAGGCAGGCTTGCAGAACTTTTATAAACATTGGAACTCTGAACAATGGTTTTTTTTGCATTGAACATGCCTGCGGTTCCTACAATATCATTGGCAACAGCAAACTTTACAGAAGGATTCTTCTGTGCAGATAATGCTACAGATGATAATATTAAAAAAGAATAGAGTATTTTTTTCATAACCAGAATATGTAACTGTTAAAAACGGGATAAATATAATTAATTTTTATAAAATGTGAATGAATTTTTGTGATATTTTAAATAATGTTCAGATATAAAAGTTTTTATTGAAAATTTCTGGGTTACGAATCCCATTTTTCTAAATTCAACTAAAAACAGGAAGCTGAATAGGGTAAACAGAATAAATGATTTACGTTTTTTAGTTTTCATGATCCTTGTTTTCCTCCTTTTTATCAACTATATTTTTAATGATATTCTTAAGTCTCTGGAAAGTAAAAGAACTCAGTAATAAGATCACACCCAGGATAATAAAGGCAGTTATTCTGGAAATATTATCCATCTGCCAGACATCATAGCTATACAGTTTCAAAGCCATGATCCCAATGAGCACAAAACCAATCCTGCTGTATTCTGTGATATTCTTTTTTAGGCTAATATAAATAAAGATACTGGCCAGAACAGTCCATATAATCGGTAAATAAAGGATAGTAAAATGTTCTTTTGCCTCGTATATAAGTGAAATATCATGTACTGAGCTTACAATATAGGTATGATAAAATCCACAACTTATTGTTATGACAAGAGCCAATGAAATAGCCCAGTAAGAAATTTTTGTTTTGTAAAAATCTGGTGTGGCAGCTGTATTCCATAGAATATAAGCAAACGGTATCCAGTGAAGAAGATGCATGGTATAAAAGCCAAATGTCAGTTTTTTCTGTAAAACAGCCGTAACCACTGCAGATGCAGCAAATGAAGCATTGGAAATAATCAGGATCAGTATAATATAAATAAGTGCAGTCTGAATGCTTCTGTCAATGTCAAGCTTTTTCCTCAACAGCAGTAATACAAAAATATAGTAAATACTGAACAGCAGCCCAATGCTGATAATGGCTGGCCATGGCATATCCGAAATATGATAGGTAATCTCCAGTAAAAGAGCAAAATAAATAATACCATAACCCGCAACAGCGAAAACAGTCTCGAAAAAGCTGTCTCCCTGCTTCTCCGGATCCTTTATTTCTTTTAATAGAAACAAATTAAAAATAGTGGTAGCAATGGTTACAAGGCTTGTTAAAAATACGGGATTAAAGACAATCCTCATATGATCCACATTAAGATATTCGCCCCATGTTATGATCTGTGCAACAATAACAAGCGGAAACAGAACATAAAAGCATGTTTTGAAGATATTATGGCGGTTCTTTTTCCAGATATACAGCAGGAGCGTTGCCTCTACAGCCCAGACACTTGTAATAAGATGTGTTTTGAACTGAAGGGCTACAGCTATAGTAATAAGACTGATGGTAAGTGCTGCAAAAATAGAATAGCTGAAACCGAAATCTTTCTTTCCGTACTCCCTGAAAAAAAGCAGGGCATTGACTATTGCAAAAACTAAAGGAAAAATAATGACAGGTTCATACTGTAATGTATTGAATAGATAGACCAACCCGATAATACTTGAAAAATTAATCAATACAAGCATTAAAGTATTCCATGATGAAAGTGTATTTTTCTTAATATAATCCTGAAGCGCAAAAATGTAAAAAATAATATAATTGATGATATAAAATACAATACTGAGAAAGTCAGGATGTTCTGCAGTCCAGTAAAATAAATAAATACTCGTGAAGATGTAGGCTGTCCATCCCACACTTTTCCAGTGTTTCAGGAATGTAGCTGCCAGCATACCGATATTTAAAAGACTGAGATAAGTAAAAAGAAAAAGATAATTGCTGTGTCCCGTGCTGATCATCAGTGGAGCAGAAAATCCGCCAAGCATTGCAAAAATAATTAATACTTCACTTTTGTAATAGTAGGCCAGAACAATTGAAATAATGGTGATCAGAATGGTAATAGCAAAAGCTGTATTCTGAGTAAACAGATGGTATTCCCGAAAAACAATGGTGATTGTAAAATAAAGAACAGCAATTCCGCCTCCGGTAATAATGGAAGCAAAAACTGCATAATTCTTTCTTAGAAAATGCCCTGCGACCATGATTGTCGCTCCTGCTAAAAGTCCTACTCCTGCTCTTGCTGTTTCTCCTATCCAGTTTTTGTCGATTGCATATTTTACAAAATAACCAATCCCGAGAACAAGGGTGAAAATCCCGATGATGGTCAGGATGTTTTGTTTTAAGAAGTCAAAAACAGGTTCCAGCCAGTCTTTTTGTGGTTTTACAGGAAATGGCGCAGTAGGAATTGTATTTTGAGAAGTGACATTATCACCTTCTTTTGGAACTGTTTCTTCTTTAATTACAGACTTCTGAGAAGCAATTGTTTCCTGCGAAGACGGATTAATTTTGAATTTCAAATCTGAAATCTCTTTTTCAAGCCTTCTGATTTTAGTATTCAGGTTACTAAAAACAACAGCAATGACTACGATTAATATCAGAAAAAGAATTTCATTCATCCTTAGTTTTTTATCAAATATAAAATAAATGTTTTTAATAGGATAAAAATTAATCCATCACAGACTATGTGATGGATTAACTGTGCAGAGTGATTAAATTGTGTGTTAATTAGATACTTTGTAAATAAAGAAAGATCCTATACTTGATCCTAAAAACCCAGCATCAAGAGCAGTAGATCCTGTAAGTCCGAATGAGATTTTATCTCCTGCCTGGAGCGAATACACGGAATTAAGACTCGTCTCTGAAATAGTAAGGCTCAAAAGAATTAGGTTTGCACCACTGAATGCACGGCTGTCGATAATCGTTCCCACTCCGGCCCTGTTACGTAAAATACCGATACCAGGGGAGTTGGCTAATATAGAAGCCTGTAGACCTGTTCCGTAACGGAAAGAAAATCCTATTGCATATACCCCGGTACTCGGGATTGTATACGTGTTGTCTGTATCAGAAAACAAGGCTGCGGAACCCAGAGACCTTTCAGCTGCTAGAAAGTTAACCGCTCTGAAACCCGAGGGAAAAAGCGATAAGCTAAGGAGAGAAATACCTGATGATTTTTTTGCAGCATAAAGCGTTGGATTAGTACCTGAATTCCAAATCAATTGTGGATCTACCTGTGTGACTTCAGTTGTACTGGTATTAATTGCCAAAATCTGATAACCAGGTAATGTTGGAGAGGTTGGAACAGTCCTCACTTTTAAATTTCCATTAACATCCAAGGTTGCGGCAGGTGTTGCGGTGTTAATCCCAACTTGTGAGAAAACAGGAATTGCAGATAAAGCTAAAAGTAAGCTGTAAATTTTGGTTTTCATAAGTAAGTTTTTTAATTAGTTTTCAATTTAAATAATGCAAAAATCATGCCTTATTTTATGGTTTTGTTAAGTATATACTGATATTTATATGAATAATTTAAACATATGTTTATGTTTTCATGGCTGCTGTTTTGTAATGTGTTTATGGGTCGTTATTTGTAAATAATAAATTTAGGTAAAAATAAATAATTATTTTTGTAAATCACAATATTATGATTTAATTAATATGTTAAAATATTTAATGCTGTCAGAATTTGTGACATAAAAAGTGCTGTTATGTCAGTTGTTCGGCCTCCTGTGGTAGCTTTGGCAGGTTTCAATAGACAAAAAAAAGCACTGCCATAAGCAGTGCCAATTGAGTAATATGATCTTTTTTTTAACTTTCCAGTAAGAATTCCTTATAGTTACCCAGAAAATCCACTTCCGCATTGATCGATTGAAGCTCCAGAAGAGCATTTCCATGCAAGACATCTTCCCATTTACCTTGTACATTAATAAAAAAGAAATAATTGCCAAGACCCGTTTTTAAAGTTCTAGACTCTATTTTGCTGAGGTTCATTTTACGCCATGCAAAAACAGAAAGAACCTGATGAAGTCCACCCGGATGATCTTCAGGAAGATTGATCAGCATACCCGATTTTTCACCCAATACCTCAAGGTGATCATTATTATATTTGGATTGTTCCTTAGAAATAACAATAAACCGGGTATGATTTTGTTCAAAATCCTGAATATTCCTGTTGACAATTTTTAGTCCATATAAATTGGCAGCAAATTGATTGGCAACAGCAGCAATTTTTAGATCTCTGTTTTCAGAAACATATTTTGCGGCTGCGGCTGTGGATGAAAAATCCTGTCTTGCAATGTTTTTATATTCGGTATCCAGAAAATGGAAGCTCTGTGCCAGAGCCTGTGGATGTGAAAATATCTTTTCAACGTCCTCCATATTATTTTCGGGATGGATCATCAGATGATGGGCGATAGGCATCACGCCTTCTGCTTCTATTTTAATGGACGGTGTTTTGTATAAGTAGTCCAGTGTCATAGAAACCGTTCCTTCAATAGAATTTTCCAAAGGAACTACTGCCTTGTCAGCTTCTCCACGGTTTACAGCATTAAAACAGTCTAAAATATTAGCCTGCGGCAAAAGTTCATCATCCGGAAACAACTGGGTAGCCGCAAGCTGGGTAAAACTTGCATGAGGTCCTAAAAATGCAATCTTCATATGTATTAATATAAGAGTAAATTATATTTGGAATACAAAGATAGTAGTTTTTTGAGTTGTGAACCGAGTTGTCAATGACAGGCAAAACCACAAATACCAGCTGTCAGCAAAAAACAAATTCTGAATAGCTGTTAAAACTACGCCATAAATCCCTGCTGCCTAATACCTTCTATCTTTTCCAATTCTCTTCTATCATTTTCATTAAAAAGTCTGGGCATCTAATGATTTTATTTGTTTTTGCATCCAGAAAGAACAGGGTAGTGGAAGCTTCTGTGATCTTAACCCCATCTTCATTATAAATTTCATACTCAAATTCTATTCTTACTCCCGGAATTTTCTTTATGTATGTATGAATTTCCAATTTTTGGTCATATAAAGCCGGACGGATATATTTAATTTTGTAGTCCGAAACAGGAAGCCAAATTCCTTGGTTTTCAATTTCATCGTATGAGATTCCTATGTTTCTGAACAGCTCTACTCTGCCAATTTCGAAGTACTGTGCATAGTTGCCGTAGTACACATATTTCATAGGGTCTGTTTCTCCGTAACGTACTCTTATTGAGTGTGTTGTGTGTATCATTTTTAGTCCGTATTTATGCATACAAATATATTTTTAAATAATCAATACCTGCAATATTTTTTTTTGAAAAGAAAAAAATCGACCTTTGTCTTCCTTCTACAAAAAGTACTAACAAAGAATTAATCGGGGCATAAATATGGATGAAAATTTAATGATGATATGGCAGAAATGCCTTCAGTTCATGCGTGATAATTTGAACGCAGCTGAAGACAATTCTGACCTAAAGAAGCTTGAAAAATCCTTCGACATGCTATTCGACAAGGTACAGCCACTTTCGTTGGTTGCCAATAACCTTACGCTGATAGTGCCGAGTGATTTTTACAAGGAATATATTGAGGATAATTACCTGTCCCTGCTTTCTGCTGCCCTGAAGAAAAATCTTGGAAAAGGAGTTAAATTGTGGTACTCAGTAATGGAAAACAGGCCTACCGGAGAGGAAAAGCCAGTGACGATGAATATGAAGGGGAAAAGCGTTCCTACACCAAAAATGCAGGAAACAATGCCGCAGGGATTCTCTGCCAATATCGTAAACCCTTTTGTAGTTCCGGGAATAAGAAAAGTAAATATAGACTCTAACCTGAAGTCAGACTATTCTTTTGATAATTATATAGAAGGAGAAAGCAATAAATTTGCAGCTACCGTAGCAAGATCAATTGCTAAAAGACCGGGAGCAACGGCTTTCAACCCATTGTTCCTTCACGGAGGATACGGAGTTGGAAAAACCCACCTTGGACAGGCTGTTGGCCTTGAAGTGAAAAATCAGTTTCCGGATAAAGTTGTTCTTTATCTGTCTTCTGAAAAATTTATCCAACAGTTCATTTCTGCTGCTAAAGCTCATAAACAGACTGAGTTTGCCAACTTCTACCAGATGGTTGATGTTTTAATCATTGATGATATTCAGTTCCTTTCTGGTAAATCTGCCACTCAGGACAGTTTCTTCCATATCTTTGACCACCTTCACCAAAATGGAAAGCAGATCATCCTTACCTCAGATAAGGCGCCTGCAGATATTATGGATATTCAGGAAAGAATTGTTTCCCGTTTCAAATGGGGACTTTCCGCTGAGATCAAATCTCCGGATCTTTCGACAAGAAGACAGATCATCGTAGATAAATTAAGCAGAGACGGAATTGTTCTTCCGGGAGATATGCTTGATTTCCTTGCCGCAGAAGCTAAAACCAATGTTAGAGAGCTTATCGGGGTGATCAACTCTGTTATTGCTTACTCTACCGTTTATAAAACAGACTTAAGTCTTGAATTACTGAAAGACACAATCAATAAGATTGCTGCCAACCAGAAGAAAGTGATCAATATCCCTTATATTCAGGAAGTGGTTTGCGATTATTTTGGAATCAAAAAAGAGCAGCTTCTGTCTAAAACCAGAAAAAGAGAAATTGCTCTTCCAAGACAGCTGGCAATGTACTTCTCTAAGGAGTTAACAAATGCCACCTTTACAAAAATCGGTGAAGAAATGGGCGGAAAAGACCACTCAACGGTAATGTACGCTTGTGATACCATCAAAGATGTTTCGAAAATTGATAAAGAAGTAAAGAAGTACGTTAAAGATCTTGGAGAAAGAATCAAAAAATAGAAATAATTTTATCTGAATAAATTGAAATGGAGAATAGTTGTATTCTTCATTTTTTATTTAGTTTTGCTGCTAAATCTTTTAATCGTTCAATTAAAAAGTGATATGAAAATATTAATGGTCTGCTTAGGCAATATTTGCAGAAGCCCTTTAGCAGAAGGTATTATGAAGACAATGCTTCCTGAAAATTTCTTTGTAGATTCAGCAGGAACCATTTCCATGCATGAAGGGGAACATCCGGATAAAAGAGCAGTAAAGACAGCGGCCAATCATCATATTGATATTTCCAACCAAAAATCAAGACCGATCACCAGGGATGATTTTGATACATTTGACAAGATCTACTGCATGGATATACAGGTCTACGAAGACGTAATTTCAAAAGCTCAAAATGAAGAACAGCATCAGAAAGTATCATTATTTCTGTCCGCTTCAGGAAATTATAAAGATGCTGAAGTTCCCGATCCTTACTGGGGAGATATGAAGGATTTTGAAGACGTTTTCCAACTGCTGAATAGAGGCTGTGAAGAAATAAAGAACCAAATTCTGTCAGCTAATATTTCCTAACTTATTCAAAAGAATTAAAAAATAATAAAATGTTATTCCTACTCCCAGCCTATCTATCTGAAAATACTTCTATTACTCATTTCTCGCCCGTTCTGAAAGACTATATCATGCAGACGGATTACTTTTTTGTAGAAAATGAAAAGACAGCCAGAAAGGTTATTAAATTCTTCGCTCCTGAAAAAAAACAGTCAGACCTAAAGTTGTTTGTATTGGATAAATACACAGAAAATGCAGATATCAAAGAAGCTCAGAACCTGATGCTGCAAGGCCAGGATTTCGGACTGCTTTCCGAGGCCGGTCTTCCGTGCATTGCAGATCCGGGAAATCTAATAGTGAAATGGTGTCATGAAAAAAAAATCAGGGTGGTTCCTGTTTCAGGTCCCTCATCTATTATTCTTGCTCTAATTTCAAGCGGATTCAATGGTCAGGAATTCACTTTCCATGGTTATCTTCCGATTGATAAAGGAGAGAAGAAAAAACAAATCCAGCGCCTTGAAAGTTTAGTACAGCAGACAGGGTATTCCCAAATATTCATGGAAACTCCCTACAGAAATAATCCGCTTTTTGAAGACCTGACGAAATTCCTTGCACCGAATACAAAACTTTGCATCGCCGCTAATATCAACGATCCGGAGCATGAATTTATCCAGACAAAAACCATCAATGACTGGAAAAAAAACAAGCCTGAACTTCATAAGATTCCTGCTGTATTTGTATTAGGAAAATAGCCATTGCGAGCCGCAGGCGAAACAATCTCATTGGATTCTTTATTTTAAAATAATGTTATTGATATTGATCTCCCACAGATTGATCAAATTTGCAGATCCATAGTGTTAATAAAATATCTGTCCAATCCACTCAATTTTCGAGAGCAAAATCACAGTATTATGTGTCATTAAAAACATTTAACAGCCGTTAACATGACCTTTGCACCATTCTTGTCTTTAGTATATTATAACATCAAAAAAATATAAATTATGTCAGACAAGAAATTAGCAGGACTTTGGATTGATACAGAAAAAGCAATTGTAGTAAAAAATCACGATGCCCAGAATGCATTTAAATTCTTTCTATGCAGCCCTGTAAAAGCAGAAATACAGCATGGGAATTCAAGTGAAAATGCAGCCAATAATGCAGAACGTACCAACCGTGTCAAGTTCTTTAAAGAAATAGAACATCTCCTGACCAATTCCCAGGAAGTCTATATTACAGGCCCGGGAACCATTCAGGAAGAACTGAAAAAGTATCTTCATGATACGGCTCAGTTTAAAAATCTTACCATAACATTAGATACAGCACAAAAGATGTCGGACGAGCAGGTACTCGAAACCGTAAAAGATTATTTCAATGCTTAAATTACAGATAATGCAGTGAAAATCCGGATGTCAATGACATCCGGATTTTTGTTTATTACGGTAGCCATTATTTTCTTCTGCCGGACTTCCATTTTCTCCATAAGTAGATAATGATAGGAATGATAAGCAGAAAAGGCCATAGAGAGATAATTCCAAGAAGGAAACTCATAAAACTGTTCCAGCCTTCCGTCACAGAATCTGCAAAACGGCTTCCAAAACCGATCTTTGATGTTGCGGAACTTCTCACTTTTTCTTTATATAAACCAAGATTAAGTGTACTATAATTCACCCGGTCGTCTATAAATCTCAATCTGCCTTCGGCCACATCTATTTCATCCTCCAGTTCACGGATTTTTTCCTGAATTTCAATCATATCTTTAGTGGTAGAAGCGCTTCTCAACATATCACGATACTTTTCCAGGTAGATCTTCTTGTTGGCAAGTTTTATTGAAACATCAGTATATTCTTCAGTGACATCATCGGAAGAAATATTTTTCGACAAAACAGATCCCACACCATCTGAAAATGAACTGATCAGTGCATCGAAATTTTTGTGAGGAACACGAATGACCAGATCCAGGTTATCATCTACATCAGTATTTTGAAACCGTTCGGTTTGAATATAAGCATTATTTTTTTTAAGAATATCAGCCACCTGATTCTGGGCTTTTTTGATATCCCCAACTTGGATTTTCATATTACCATTTTTAATAACTTTTTTAGAAATGGTGTCAGTTTTTTTAGAAACAATAGAAGGTTGGACAGATTTATTTACTGTTTCTGATTTTTCAGAAATAGCGTCGGCAGGAGCCATTTGATAAACTTCTTGTGGTGGTGGAGGGGGCTCCACATCGTATTCAGCGACTGCAACTTTATCAGCAGGTACTGCCGGTGAGGAGTTTATCGCTTCCAGTTCGGATTTCTTACATCCACTTATCAGAAGAAGTACAGATAAAGGTAAAAATAATTTTATCATGGATATTTTTTAATTAAGCTTATCAAAAATTATGCTTAAATTTTTATTTTATTTCAAATTAATAATATTTGATTGAAATGATTGAAGTAATGTTATTTTAATATTGTCAGGAAATGATTTAGAATCTAAATTATTTTCTATTTTTAATAAATGAAAAAAAGTCTTTTAGCATTCGTGTTTTCTCCATTTTTGATGTACGCTCAGGAAGTTCCAAAACTTACTGATGAAATGGCCGCCAAATTATTAGAAAAACCGCTCCACTGTATCAATCAGGAATATCCTAACAAAACAGCACATATTATCAATAACGCAGGAGAAGTTACATTAACTCCAAAGGATCTTCATCCCAGTTTCTATGGCTGTTTCGACTGGCACAGTTCTGTTCACGGACATTGGATGCTGGTAAGATTATTGAAGACAAAACCCAATCTGACGAATGCAAAAGAGATTGAAAAAATTCTTGACAATTCGTTAAGTAAAGAAAACCTCCAGACTGAAGCTGATTATTTCACAAAATTTCAGCTGACCACGACTTTTGAAAGAACGTATGGCTGGGCATGGTTGCTTAAACTTGATGAAGAACTGACAACCTGGGATCATCCTAAAGCTAAAGTTTGGCATCAGAATTTAAAGCCTTTAACAGATAAGATCTTACAATCATGGAAAGCCTATCTTCCGAAACAAACCTATCCAAACAGGACCGGAGTTCATCCCAATACGGCATTTGGTCTGGCTTTCGCAATTGATTGGGCAAAAGCAAATAAAGATCAGGAATTCGAGAGTCAGCTGAAGGAAAAAGCAAAATATTTTTACGCTAAAGATCAGAAGACACCAGCTTATCTGGAACCGGATGGATCGGATTTCTTTTCGCCAAGTCTCGAAATTGCAGACCTGATGAGAAGAGTACTTCCTCAAAAAGAATTCGTGCAGTGGCTGAATAATTTCTATGAGGAGAGGAGTCTGGGAAATATTGAAAAGATGCCGGTTGTAAGCGATCTGAGCGATTATCAAACGGTTCATCTTGTAGGACTTTCTTTTTCAAAAGCATGGTGCATGAAAGGAATAGCCAAGGCACTTCCTGATAGGCATCCCCTGAAAAAGAACTTTAAGAAAACAGCTGATGTATTTTTAGCTAACGGACTTCCTTTATTATTTCAAGGGAATTACGGCGGTGATCACTGGCTTGCAAGTTTCGCTGTTTATTCTCTGGAAGACTAAATATTGCCAACGCAGAATATATTGGCTACATTTGTCTTATGTCAGCTTTAGAAAAATTCGGTGTTGAAATTTTTACCCAGCATAATATTTTCGAGAGAATTTCTGCGGATAAACCTTTCCGTCCGGATAATCCTGCTTTTATCTTTATTAAATCTGGAAGTATAAAGCTCCGTCAGCATTTCAGCGATCTGGAGCTTTCTGCCAATATGTTTATGGTGACGGACCCTCAGACAGTGTACGAGATGGTGTCTGTAAGCGATGATTTCCAGTCCCGGATGGTTTCCTACAAAAGAGAATTTATTTCGGCATTATCGCTGAAATTTAATCGGTTGATCACTTACCGTTACTTCCGGCAGCAGATGAATAAAGGCGTACCTTTTCCTGAAAATGAAATGGAAGTGGTCTGGAAAAGCGTGAATTTCCTGAAATATATTCTGGATTCGGAAACGGAAATGATGTATAAAAAAGAAGTGGTAGAGCACCTTTTTTCTGTTTTCTGCTATCAGGTGGCTGGAATTATTTCTAAAGAAGACAGTAATTCTATGAACCAGATGTCCAGACAGGAAGAGATTGTATTTGTATTTCTGACGGATCTGGCAGAGCATCATTTAACAGAGAAATCTGTTGAGTTCTATGCCGAACGCCAATCGGTTACAACCAGACATCTTTCATCAGTGGTAAAAGCCATTACCGGAAAATCTGCAAGTCAAATTATAGCCTTAATTGTAATGAATGAGGCGAAAGTGCTTTTAAACTCTTCCAGTAAGCCTGTCTCAGAGATTTCTTCAATCCTGGGTTTCAGCGATCAATACTCATTCTCCCATTTTTTTAAAAAACATTTGGAAGTAAGTCCAAGACAGTACAGGCATCAGTTTGAAAACTAAATCTTACATTTGAACATCTTTTTCCAAAATTCAAACATTTGATTGAATTTGTTGCTGCCGTAACTTTGCCTTTGTAAAACAAGGTAAAATGACAAATAATGTAAAAACAGCACTATCACTCGTGATAGCTCTATTTCCTGCGCTGTTTTTTTCTCAACAGATCAAACAGATGACTGCAGATGAAGCCGCCGATATGGCTGTGAAAAATCATCAGCAGTTAAAAGTGGCTGCTCAGAATATAGACATTGCAAAACAAAATACAAATGTTGCAAAACTTCAGAAGCTTCCCAACATTACGGCTTCTACCAGCCAGTTCTATTTAGGGGACGCTGTTGCAATCGATAAAGATTTTTCAAACTCTACGAATATTCCGATGCCACATTACGGAAGTTCTTATGCCGTACAGGCAACTCAGCTTATCTTTAAAGGAGGTCTGGTAAATAAATCCGTTGAAATGGCGGGGCTCCGTGAACAGCTTTCTGAGCTGGATCTTGAAAAAAATAAGCTTGATGTGAAATTTCTTGTGATCTCCAATTATCTGGATGTTTATAAGATAATCAATCAGGAATCCGTTTTTCAGAATAACAAGAAGCTGGCTCAGGAACGTCTGAAAAATATCCAGAAATTCTATCAGCAGGGAATGGTGACCCGAAATGAAGTAATTCGTGGTGAGCTTGCCATCAAAAATCTTGACCAGGGAATTCTGACCCTTACAAATAATAAAAAGATCCTGAATTATAATTTAAACATTGCTTTAGGACTTCCTTCTGAAACAGAAATTATTCCTGTTGAGAGCTTAACAGATAAAGAATCCGGAATCGGTATAGATTATTATATGGATATGGCCCACGATAGCAATCCTCAACTGAAATCAGCAAAGAAAAATATTGATGTTGCTGATAAAAACATTGAAATCATTAAGACGGATCAGATGCCTACAATTTCTGGTTTCGGAGGCTATACTTTACAACGTCCGGTAACCACAAGAAATCCTGTTCTGGATATGTATTCCGGAGGCTGGCAGGCTGGTGTTTCACTGAGCTACAATATTGATAATCTATATAAGACAAAAGAGAAAGTAAAGCTTGGTGAACTGCAGAAAACACAGGCCGGCGATGCGGTGACCCTGGTTCAGCAGAATGTAGATATGGCAGTGAATGCGGCTTTTGTAAAATACCAGGAATCTATCCAGCAGGCTGACATCCTGAATGATGCGAAAAGTCTGGCAGAAGAAAACTACAAGATTACGGAAGCTAAATATCTGAACCAACTGGCAGTGCAGGCTGAAATGATTGATGCGCAAAACCAGAAACTTCAATCGGAACTGGATTATGCCAATGCTGAGATCAATGTACTGTATCAATATTATAACCTGCTGAAAGCTGCAGGAACGCTTTAATTTTTAAAACTGAAAATCAAGATAATGGAAAACAAGGAACAAACCACTCAAAATAATCAGGCCGCTCCGGCACAGTCAGGAGCAGCAGTTAAAAAGAAACAGAACAAAAAAAATAAAATCAGAGCCATCATTTCCAATACGGTTGTATTTCTGGTCATTGGCTTCGGGCTATTCTGGTTAGTACGTGAGTACTTTCATATCGGAGACAAAACTTATACGGAAGCGGCTCAGGTAGAGGAATTCATTAACCCGATCAATACCAGGGTTTCGGCTTACATTAAAGATATTAAATTCATTGAACACCAGAAGGTTAAAAAAGGAGATACACTGGTTATTTTAGACAAAAACGAATTATTGACGCAATTAGGTCAGGCGGAAGCTGCTTACCAGAATGCAATGGCACAGAGATCTGCAACAAGTTCATCCGTAAATACCGTTTCCAATAACGTAAGCGTAATGGAATCCAATATTGCAGGAGCTAAAGCCAGATTATGGAATGCTGAACAGAATTTAAACCGATATAAAAACCTTCTTGCTGCAGAAGCCGTTACCAGACAGCAGTATGATCAGATCAAAACAGAATATGATGCCCAGAAAGCAGCGTATGAAACGTTGGTGAATCAGAAACAGTCTGCGAACCTTTCTACAACTGAAGTTAAAAGTAAATTAGGGATCAATGATGCAGAGATCAAAAGAACAAAAGCTGCACTGGATATGGCAAAAATCAACCTTTCCTATACCATAATTACGGCTCCTTATGATGGTGTAATGGGACGAAGAACGATCTCTGAAGGACAGCTGATTCAACCTGGACAGCAGGTAGCAACCATTGTTCTGAACGGTCAGAAATGGGTCACTGCCAACTTCCTGGAAAAACAGATGCCGAATATTAAAATCGGACAAAAGATGATGATGACTGCCGATGCTTTGGGAGGAAAAACATTTGAAGGGGTTGTAACGGCCATTTCTGCTGCAACAGGTTCAAGATACTCCAGTGTACCAACGGATAACTCCACTGGGAATTTTATCAAAGTACAGCAAAGAATTCCGGTAAGAATAGAATTTTCAGCTTCCAATAAAAAAGAAGATCTGGATAAGCTGAGTGCGGGAATGAATATGAATGTGAATATTAACTAATGTACAACAAAGGATTATATCACGACTGGGTACCCAAACCTATACAGCTGCTGCTCATCGTACTGCTATTGGCTGTAGTGATGCCGCTTGGCGGAGTGTATACCGGAAACATCAGTTATTTGGTGAGTGGTACCGGTGCGATGACTGAATATTTTATTTGGGCGAATTATGCTACCACTATTGGAATGGGAGCCTGTATGCCGATCGTTCTCAGAATGAAGATGAGATTCAAGGTGAGAGATAAAATGACGATGCTTCTTGTGCTTTTAGGATTGTTAAGTTATATCAACGGAACCACAATGCAGCCCATGGTTTTTGTATTTACAGCCCTGTTCATAGGATTTTTAAAAATGATGGTGACGATCGAACTTTTTCTTCCGTTAATGATGATGATTGGAAACAGGGGAATGTTCTACGGCCTGTTTTATACCTTTGTTTTGGCGATGAACCAGGTGGCCGCCTATTATGCCGCAGAGGTATCCATTAATTATAACTGGCAGCATTTCTATGTAATCGCAGCCGTGTTATGTTTTATCCTTGCTCTGATCCACTGGATATTTATGCATAATAAATATTTTGCTTTAAAAGTTCCGCTGCATTACATCGATTGGATGAGCATTTTACTTTTCGTTGCTACATTTATGTTTTCTGCTTATGTTTTCTCTTTCGGGAAACAACAGGACTGGTGGAATTCAAAGAATATTATGAATGCAAGTATTGCTGCTTTTGTCAGCTTTGCACTGCTGGTGGTTCGTCAGTTTACTTTAAAAAGACCTTATTTATCCTTCAAGATATTTAGCCAAAATAACGTTCAGCATGGTTTGTTTATGCTGTTGTGGCTGGGAATGTTCTTAGGAACAACTTCATTGCAGAATACTTTTGCTGTAGGAGTTCTGGGCTACGATCAGCTTACCAACGCAAAATTAAGTTTACTGATGATTCCCGGAATTATTCTGGCCGGAGTGATTGCAGTATTCTGGTTTAAAAAAGAAATACCGCTGAAAATGTTCATTTTTTCAGGATTTTCAGCAATGATGGGATATTCATTGATCATGTACTTTTCAATGGTTTTGGAATTCAATTATGAAAACTGGTACCTTCCCATGTTTTTGAAAGGTTACGGAATGTGTTCTCTCTTCATTTCAGTATGGTTTTATACCTTGGATAAACTTGAAATGGATGATATGCTGGCTGCAATCGGGCTGGTCCTGGTATGGCGAACATTTTTGGCTGTAGGGTTCTTTTCAGCCCTTTATTCATGGTTTCAGTACCGTTTTCAGATAACAGCGGTAGGAGATCTTGCCGTTTATATTGATGGAATGACAGTCACTCCTCAGACTTTGGCCGCCAATATGAAAACACTTCAGCTTAATGCTATCATTGTATCTGGCAAAAAGATTTTCGGATATATCATTTTAACAGGTTTCGGAGTATTATTTTATGTAATGACCCATCACTTCGGAAAAGAAAGATTCCAGTATCTGAGATTCATCAGGGTTCTTGGCGGTAAATCTGTGATCGCAAGAAGGAGACTCCGTGAAAGAAAGCAATTATTAGAAGAGATAAAAGACGCAGCAGGACCTGCGGTTTAAAGATACCTTGTTTTTCATGCGTAAAGCTCTGCTACATTTTGTAGTGGAGCTTTACCTTTTATAATTAATTATTTTTATTTAGACAAAATAAAAGTAAATTTGTAGAGATAAAAATTAGAACAGATGTCAAGAATTTCAACAGGCCGCATTATTGCGGAAATGGCGAGAAAGGAATATATTACAGACCATTATATCAGAGTTTATCTATATTCTCCCGAAGCTTATTTGTTTAAAAATACCACAATCGGTGACAATAATAAGATCGCTGTACCGCCAGCAGGTTTAGATGAGGTTCACTTTCCTACACTGGATGAAAACCGCCAGTGGGTGTATCCTCCAAAAGAAGTGGCTCCATCCATAAGAACTTATACCCACAAAGGAATCGATCTTGAAAAGAATGAGCTGATCATTGATTTTGTAGACCATGGTGACGGTGGTCCTGCCTCAAAATGGGCAAGAGAGGCAATAGCTGGTTCAAAGTTAGGTATTATGATGAGAACTGAAGAAAAGGAGCTTTGTCCGGCAGCAGAATGGTATCTTCTGGTTGGCGATGCTACTGCGATTCCGGTACTGAGTGCTATACTGGAAACGCTTCCTGAAACAGCAAAAGGCGTCTGTATCATCGAAGTTCATGGAAAAAAAGATGAGCAACCCCTTAAAACCAAAGCTGATATTGAATTTAAATGGCTTCATAACGCACAGCCCCATATCAAGAGTGAAATGGCCGACACCGTAAAAAATATTGCGATTCCTGAAACTACTAAATTCGGATATGTTGCAGCCGAATTTTCAAGCGTGAAAGAAATCCGCACCTATCTCAGAAAAGAAAAGAACTGGACTTCAAAAGAGCTTAATGCCTATTCCTACTGGAAAGCTGGCGTTGCAGAGAACGAATCGGAAAAAGACAGACATAAGGAGAAGGATTCGATGGAGTAGGTGTTTGCGGGTTTTGGGGCTTTAAGTCAGAATAGTAAAGTCAATGGTGAATTCTGCTTCGCAAATGAATGGTGAATTTTGAGGTAGGTATGGGATTCAGGCATCAGATTGCAGACGTTGACTCGTGGGCTTAACTACTAAGAACTAGCAACTGGTAACTGGCAACCATCTAAACTTATTACTCTCAAACCCTCTCACTCTTGACCTTTCCTCCAAAAACTCCTATCTTTGCACTTTTAAGACAGCAATGAAAGATTTAATGGGTAAGGCAGTCTGGGACTATTTTCACAACGAAAATCCTGAAGATCTGCAGACAGAAACTTCAATCTCGGAACTGGATGAGCTTCCGGTAGAGTATCTTTTCAGAGATTTTGAAGACATGAATGATATTGAGCAAAAAGCCCTTGAGCTGGCTCACGGAAAAGTACTGGACATTGGTGCCGGTGCAGGTTCCCATGCCTTGTATCTTCAGGATAAAAGAGAACTCGATGTTTTGGCCCTGGACATTTCACCGAAATCTATTGAAGTCTGCAAACAGAGAGGAATCGAAAAAGCAGTAAGTGAAAATATGCTGGATTTTTCCGGAGAAACTTTTGATACGATTCTGCTTCTGATGAATGGAACCGGAATTTTTGAAAGTCTTGAAAAAATTGATACCTACCTTCAAAAACTTCATACTTTATTGAGTGATCAGGGACAGATCCTGATCGATAGTACAGATATTCTCTATATGTTTGACCGTGATGAAGACGGTGGAGTTTATATTCCTGCAGAAGGCTATTACGGTGAACTGGATTATATCGTTCATTATAAAGGGGAATCTGAAGACCCGATCAAATGGCTGTATCTGGATTTTAATACTTTAAAAAATGCTGCGGAAAATAACGGCTTTACCATAGAGAAAATAATGCAGAATGAAGATTCTTACCTGGCAAAACTAACTAAGAAGTAAATATGTTCATCGTCATTGCGAGCGTAGCGAAACAATCTCTTCATATTCTCAATGATTAGACTCTTTCTTAACGATTTTATTTTGAACTATTAAGATCAGAAGTTTAAGACCATTAAGCTTAAACTTTATTTTAAAAGCTAATTCAGTGACAGTAGAAAATAAAAAGACACATGAAAATCATGTGTCTTTTGCTTTATCTGAAATATTAGGTTATCCTATCTCAATACCGTTTTCTACATTAGTGTCATCCGGTGTTACGAAAGACAGTTTTCCGTCTGGTTTTGTCGTTAACAAGAACATTCCCTGAGACTCAATTCCTCTGATCTTTCTAGGAGCCAGATTCAGTAAGATCATCACTTGCTTTCCGATCAGTTCTTCCGGTGTGAAGCTTTCTGCAACACCAGAAACTACAGTTCTGATATCAACGCCTGTATCTACTTTAAATTTTAACAATTTATCAGCTTTTTCTACTTTTTCAGCTTCTAAAATGGTCGCTGTTCTAAGATCTATTTTAGCAAAATCATCAAAAGAAATTTCTTCTTTCATAGGATTGGCGTTAGGGTTTGTTTTTTTATTGTTTTGTTTAGTATCTTCTAGCTTTTGAATTTGTGCTTCAATGACACTGTCTTCAATTTTTGAGAAAAGAAGAAAAGCTTCATTGATTTTATGACCTGTTTCTATTAAAACAGATTGAGTTTCAACATCGTTCCAGCTTACCTGCTCAGCATTGAACATCGTTAATAATTTTTCCGAGCTGAAAGGCATAAACGGCTCACATAACTGAGCCAAAGCAACCGCCAGCTGAGCGCCTACAAATAGAGATTGTGCTGCTTTTTCAGGACTGTCCTTAATCGTTTTCCAAGGTTCTTCAGCCTGAAGATACTGGTTTCCGAAACGGGCAAGATTCATTAATGAAGTTAATGCATTTCTGAATTCATAATTTTCTAAGAATCCTGAGATTTCTTTAGCCGCCTTATTGATTTCTTCCAATTCAGAACTGTTGATGTCTCCCTTAGGAACAGCACCGTCATAATATTTATGGATAAGAACAGCCACTCTATTGATAAAGTTTCCGAAAATTCCTACCAGTTCAGAATTATTTTTAGTCTGGAAATCCTTCCATGTAAAATTATTATCCTTTGTTTCAGGAGCTGATGATAAAAGGGCATATCTTAAAACATCTTGCTGTCCCGGGAATTCTTCTACATATTCATGTGCCCAAACTGCCCAGTTTCTTGATGTTGAGATCTTATCGTTCTCAAGGTTCAAGAATTCAAAAGCAGGAACATTTTTCGGCATGATATAATCGCCGTGAGCCTTCATCATGGCTGGGAAAATAATACAGTGGAATACAATATTATCCTTTCCGATGAAATGAACCAGGTCACTGTTTTCACTTTGCCAGTAATCTTTCCAGTCTTTTCCGTTTTTCTCTGCCCATTCCTGAGTGAAAGAAATATATCCGATAGGGGCATCAAACCAAACGTAAAGCACTTTTCCTTCCGCATTTGGAAGTGGAACCGGAACACCCCAGTTCAGATCTCTGGTCATGGCACGGGGCTTCAGACCGTCATTCAACCAGGATTTTACCTGTCCGTAAACATTTGGCTTCCAATCGTCTTTATGGCCTTCAATGATCCACTCGTTTAAGAAATCTTCATATTCATTTAAAGGAAGGTACCAGTTTTTGGTATCTTTAAGAATCGGAACATTTCCACTTAACATTGATTTAGGATTGATCAGCTCAGAAGGGGAAAGAGTAGAACCACATTTTTCACACTGGTCTCCGTAAGCATTCTCATTGCCACAATTCGGGCATGTTCCTACAATATATCGGTCTGCCAGGAATTCTCCGGCCTGTTCATCAAAATATTGCTCAGAAACCTCTTCTGTAAATTTCCCTTTTTCATAAAGAACTTTGAAGAAATCCTGGCTGGTTTCGTAATGCTTTTTAGAAGTCGTTCTGGAGTATTCATCAAAAGAAATTCCCAGATCTGCAAAAGATTTTTTGATGATTCCGTGATACTTGTCTACGATATCCTGAGGCGTCACTCCTTCTTTTTTTGCTCTGATAGTAATAGGAATCCCATGCTCATCTGACCCGCAGATAAACGCTACATCTTTTCCTAATCTTCTCTGAAATCTTGCGTAGACATCCGCAGGAATATATACACCTGCCAAATGTCCTATATGAACCGGTCCGTTTGCATAAGGCAAAGCTGCCGTAATCATCTTTCTGTTTGACATTTATAGTAAAGTTTAACTGCAAAGATAATGATTATCTCACGAAACCGCCTAATATTCGGTTATAATAAGTTTTTTGGACTATTCGGAGGATAGAATATTATATTTAGTTAAACAATTGTTTAACTTATTGTTAATTTAATAGACATATTATGCGATGCATATGTTAACGTAATGTTATGAAAAACAGATCCTTGGTTTTTGAATAGACAAGCAATTTACATAAAATTATCTAAATTTTCAATAATATTATGGTAATTCTAAATTTTTTATAAATTGCAAAGCTGGTTAGACAGCCTTATTAAAAACGAAACTAAAAAAACGATATTGTGAAAAATTTTACAACGGTATTAAAAATTGCGCCGGCTTTTTTACTGGCCAGCTCAATAATACATGCACAGACCCAGGATTCTCTCACTAAAGAGAAAAAGATCGAGGAGGTGGTACTGATTGGATACGGAAAGCAGAAAAAGTCTGACCTTACGGGGTCCATTACTTCAGTTAGTGCCAAAGACTTCAACGGAGGTGCTACTTCTGCAGGACAGCTAATCCAGGGTAAAACACCTGGAGTACAGATTACTAATAACAGTGGTGCTCCGGGATCGGGAACTAAGATCAGGATCAGAGGTACCTCTTCTCTAAGTGGAGAAAATTCCCCATTGATCGTTATTGACGGTGTTCCTCAGGATTTTGTGGGGATGAATGGTGTTTCTGATCCATTATCACTCATCAACCCCAATGATATTGAAACATTTGACATTCTGAAAGACGCTTCAGCAACTGCTATTTATGGTAACAGAGCTTCTAACGGGGTTATTCTCATTACCACGAAAAAGGGAACTTCAGGGAAATTTAAACTGAATTTTTCCACGGTAACCTCAGTGTCTACCAAGATGGGAAATGTGGATGTATTGAATGCACAGGAATTCAGAGACTTCGTGAATACCTACGCACCGGCCAGCTACAAAACTAAACTCGGAAATGCAGATACCAACTGGCAGGATCAGATTTACCAGGCAGCCTGGGGAACAGATAATAATGTAGCTTTTTCAGGAGGTATTAAAGGTTTGCCTTACCGTTTATCATTGGGTTATAACGAGCAGAATGGTATTGTTAAATCAAATTCGTTCCGAAGAACTTCAGTAGGTTTAAACTTAAGTCCTAAATTCTTTGACAATCATTTATCTGTGAATGTGAATGCCAAAGGAACCTTTACTGATAACCGTTTTGTAGACGGTGGAGTGATCAAAGCGGCTACCTATTTTGACCCTACACAGCCTGTATATTCAGGAAACTCCAAATACGGAGGTTATTATGAGTGGCTGGATGCAGGAGCAGCAACCGGATTTAATGCCAATGCCAATTCAAACCCGTTGGGAATGATTGAAGGGGTAAGAGATGTATCATCGGTGATCAGAGGATTGGGAAATATCCAGTTAGATTATAAATTTCACTTTCTACCGGACCTGCATTTTAACGTAAATGCCGGATACGATTATACAAAAAGTGAAGGGCATAAATTTAAGGATGGCAATTACAGGTCGGGCTTTGAAGACAAAGGCAGCTCAAACTTCTATTCAATGGAAAAGAATAACAAGCTTTTGGAAACTTACTTTAACTATGTGAAAAACATAAGTGCCATCAATACCGGAGTAGATATTACAGCAGGATATGCTTATCAGGATTTCCGTATGAATATTCCGGGAGCTGTTACTTATAGAGGAAACGGGACTACACTGCCACCGGATTTGGATTTTAAAACACAAAACACACTGGTATCCTTCTATGGAAGAGCCATTTTTACGGTAGCCAACAAATACATTATTTCAGGATCTGTACGTAGAGACGGTTCCTCGAGGTTCTTTAACGGAACAAAAGATAATGTATGGGGTGTCTTTCCAGGGGTTTCTTTAGCTTGGAAGCTTAACGAGGAAACTTTCATTAAAAATATTTCATCAATAAGTACGTTGAAACTGAGAGCAGGATGGGGGAAAACAGGACAGCAGGAACTACCAGCCTTGAATGGAAATAAGCCTAACAACTATCCGGCATTTGCCGCATATAATCCAAGTTATCCTGGAGCAGGATATCAGTTTGGAAATGAATTCTATTTTATGTTCAGACCCACGAACTATAACCCAAATCTTACCTGGGAAACCACTACAACAAAGAACATCGGTTTAGATTATGGTTTTGCTAAAAACAGAATTACCGGATCTATTGACCTTTTCAGAAAAGATACCAAAGATTTATTAGTCTATGCTGACGAACCTGCAGGAGGTTTAAGCAATGCCAGCTGGCAGAATGTGGGGGATATGAAGAATCAGGGAATTGAAGGAAGTATTACTGTTATTCCTGTTAAAAACGAAAAAACAACCTGGGAAGTAAGTTTTAATGCTACCCATTATAAACCAGAAATTACTAAGCTGAAAGACAGAGCTGATCAATATTTCAATATGGAAGTAGGAGGAATTGAAGGAGGTTCAGGGAACAGAATCCAGGCTCATGCAGTAGGCTATGCTCCCAATGCATTCTGGGTATATCAGCAGGTATATGATGCTAACGGAAAACCTGTGGACGGAGCCTATGTAGACAGAAACGGAGATGGGGTAATGAATACAAAAGATATGTATTATTACAAATCTACAACTCCGGATGCTATTTTAGGGTTTTCCACCAAGGTTTCTCATAAAAGCTGGGATTTTGCCCTTAGCGCAAGAGCAGTATTAGGAAACTATGTATATAACAATATGGCATCCAACAGTTCTTTACAGTCTGCTTCTACCAATGACTATCTTCAGAATGTATTCTCCACAGCTCCGGAATATAAATTTTCCGTACCTCAATATAAGTCAGATATTTATGTAGAGAATGCATCCTTCTTAAGATTGGATAATATTAACATTGGCTATAATTTCGGGGAAGTTTTTTCTAAAGGAAGCAACCTGAAAGTATATGGTATGGCTCAGAACGTTTTCGTGATTACGAAATATACAGGAGTAGATCCTGAAGTTTTTGGGGGAATAGATAACGGATACTATCAGATGCCAAGAATCTATTCTTTAGGCTTTAATTTTCAATTTTAAATAATAACTGAGATGAAACTAAATACAATCAAACTTAAAAATATAGTACTGCCTCTTTCTGCTGCATTTCTACTGACAGCAGCGTCATGTGTCAATGATCTGGAAAGAGAGCCTATTACGGATGCTACTGCAAAAACGATTTATAAAGATTTTTCAAACTATAAAAATATTCTTGCAAAACTGTATGGAGGCCTTGCCATGGGAGGACAGATCAGTGGTGACGGTGATCAGCCGGATAGTGATATTAACGGAATCAATGGAGGTTTTTCACAATACACAAGATTACTGTACAATCTGAATGTACTGACTACAGATGAAGCTGTCATCGGCTGGAATGACGGAAACCTTCACACACTTCATAAAATGACCTGGGATTCTTCCAACGAATTTATAGCAGCGATGTACTACAGAGTGTATACGGAAATTGCTTTCTGTAATGAGTTTTTAAGGAATGTGACCGATGCAAAATTAGCAGAAAATAATATTACCGGCGACAATCTTGCGCAGGCTAAACTGATGAGAACAGAAGCCCGCTTCCTGAGAGCACAGTCTTATTATCACGCCATCGATATGTTTGGAAATGTTCCTTTTGTGGACGAAACTTACGTGCCGGGATCTCTTACTCCTCCACAGAGGATTGAGAGAAAAGCATTGTTTAACTTCATTGAGTCTGAACTGCTGGCAGTAGCTGGTGAACTAAAAGACCCTAAAACCAATGAATATGGAAGAGCAGACAAAGCCGCAGCCTGGTCATTGCTTGCCAAGTTATATCTGAATGCGGAAGTATATACGGGAACACAGAGAAATACAGACTGTATCACGTACTGTAACAAAGTAATTGCAGCAGGCTATTCTTTGAAACCAAAGTATGACGAATTATTCCTAGCGGATAACAATATCAATAACCCTGAACAGATTCTAAGTGTAAATTTTGACGGAATCAATACCCAGACTAACGGTGGAACTACTTATCTGGTTCATGCTGCAATAGGCGGTGATATGAAGGCTTCCGACTTTGGTGTCAATGGCGGATGGGGTGGTTTAAGAACGACAAAGGCATTCGTAGGTTTGTTTCCTGCCGATGGAAGTGATAAAAGAGGTAGATTCTTTACTTCAGGGCAGAATCTGGAAATTAATAATCTGGGTGTTTTTACCGATGGATATGCATTTATCAAGTTTAAAAATATTAAAAGCAACGGCGCAGAAGGAGCTCATAAGAATTGGGTAGAAGCCGATATTCCTTTGTACCGTCTGGCAGATATTTACCTGATGTATGCGGAAGCTGTTCTTAGAGGTGGTACCGGTGGAAGTGTTGCAACTGCAGTTACTTACGTTAATCAACTGAGAGAGCGTGCTTACGGGAATACCAACGGAAACGTAACTTCTATCAACCTGAACTTCATTTTAGATGAAAGAGCAAGAGAACTGTCATGGGAAACAACCAGAAGATCAGATCTTATCCGTTTCAATAGATATACGACAGCGGATTATTTATGGCCTTGGAAAGGAAATGTCAAAGAAGGTAAAGCAGTAGAAAGCTTCAGAAACCTTTTCCCTATTCCAAACAGAGATATTGTAGCGAATCCTAACCTGATCCAAAATCCTGGTTACTAACCTTTAAATACCGTTAAAAAATGAAAAATCTATTCAAAATATTAGCTGCGGTTTTCATCGGGATACTCATGGTTTCCTGCGAGAAGGATGAGGATAAGGCAGTGCTTGAGGTAAAGAAAAATCCTACCTTAACAGCAGATGCCACCACATTGGTCATGCTTAAGATCAATGAAAATGATAAAGCTGTAAAGTTTACCTGGACCAATCCGGAATTTAATCTTGCTGTAGTAAATAATAATGCTCTGGAAGTAGCAAAAGCAGGAACAGGTTTTAAAGATGCTAAAAGTACAGATATAACTGCTGCAGACTTATCTGCAACCTATACTGTAAAAGATTTTAATAAAATTATTATCGATGCAGGATTTCTTCCTGAAATCGCAGAAAATATTGAAATTAGAATGAAGGCTTCCGTAGGAAACGCAGTATCTTATTCCAATGTGATTTCAATGAAGGTTACGCCATACCTTACGACTTATCCTTCTTTTTACCTTGTAGGAGAAGCGTCTGTTGTAGGTTGGAATGCGGGAACTGCCCAGTTATTGTATAAAAACGAGAATATCTCTACCATATACACTTATCTGGAAGGGTCTAAAACATTCAGATTCCTGGGGCAGAAAGACTGGAATCCGCTTAATTACAGTTTAGACTTTGCCGGAATGAATGCCTCAAACAGATATTTTAAAACCTGGTCTTCCAACTTATCGGCTGCGCCGGCGGAAAATATTAAGTTTAACGGAACTACCGGAATATATAAAATTGTTATTGATGCAGAAGCTGCACAAAAATCAATCACAGTATCTCCATCTCCGATCGCTGTCTGGAATCCTGCCAACTTATATCTGGTAGGTACGGTGAACTCGTGGAACGCTTCAACGGCTATTGCGATGGCTAATAAAGGTGACGGTAAGTTTGAGCATATCATTGCACTTCCGGCCGGATCTCAGTTTAAATTCATCGGTCAGCTGAGTTTTGGAGAACTTGACTGGGGAAATCTTGCAGGAGATGGCAACACAGGCTATCTGGCTCCGAAAGGAAGTAATGGAAATATTACATTTAACGGAAACGGAGGGAATTATAAGATTTCTGTAGATCTGAAATTAGGGATTTACAGTATTCAACCACAATAATAATTAAGATGTATTATATAGTAAAGTGTTGCTTTACCGCAGCACTTTATTTATTTTTAAGATTATAAATAGTCATTATGAAGAAAATTACAGTTGGAGCGCTTTTGCTCTCAATGATGTTCGCAGGTGTTAATGCACAGTCTTTGAAATCGCCGGATGGAAAGTTCGAAATGAACTTTCAGTTGAAACAGGGAGTACCTTATTACAACCTTAAATATAACGGCGCCGTTGTGGTGGAAGATTCTAAGCTGGGATTACGATTATTTAAAGACTCAGCTATCAAATTCGCTTCAGAAATTGCAAAAGCGGAAGATGCTAAATTTGATCTGAACAATGGTTTCACGAAAACAGACGAAAAACGTGATGCTAAAAACGAAACCTGGCAGCCGGTTTTAGGTGAAAAGAAAAACTATATCAATCATTACAATGAACTTGCGGTTACGCTGGATCAGGCTTCTACAGACAGAAGCATTGTGGTGAAATTCAGACTGTTTAATGATGGTCTTGGATTCAGATATGAATTTCCACAACAGAAAAATCTGAATTATTTTGTCATCAGGGAAGAAGATTCTGAAATTGATTTTCCAACCGATATGAAAGCTTGGTGGATCGTTGCGGATTATGATTCCCAGGAATACCAGTATCAGGAAACAAAAATCTCTGAAATTCCTGCACAGTGGGGCAAAGCATTCGATGCCAATGCATCACAGACTTTAGTTAAAAATGCAGTTCAGTCTCCATTAATGCTTAAAAAAGAAGGCAAAGATCCTTTATATGTAAATGTGGCAGAAGCTGCTGTGTTAGATTATCCTGCTTCTCATCTGGAAGTGGATGCTCAGAATTTTAAATTCAAGACACACCTTACTGCAGACAGACAGGGAGCAAAGGGTTATATTCAGACCCCTTCTGTAACGCCCTGGAGAACTATTATCGTTTCGCCAAAAGCAGAAGAGGTAATGGATTCTAAAATGATCTTCAACCTTAATGAACCTACAAAATATACTGATACTTCCTATATTCACCCAACGAAATATATGGGAGTATGGTGGGAAATGATTATCGGGAAATCACAGTGGGCTTATTCTACCGCAGAAAATGTTCACCTGGGCAAAACCGACTTCTCAAAACTGACACCGAACGGAAAACACGCCGCCAACAATACTAAAGTCAAAGAATATATTGATTTTGCGGCTGAAAACGGCTTTAAAGGATTGCTCATTGAAGGTTGGAATACAGGTTGGGAAGACTGGTTTGGCCATTCCAAAGAATTTGTTTTCGATTTCATTACACCATATCCGGATTTTGATATCAAAATGCTGAATGACTATGCCCATTCAAAAGGAATTAAGCTGATTATGCACCACGAAACTTCTGGTTCTGCCACGAATTACGAAAGATGGTCAGATAAAGCCTTCCAATTGATGAATAAATATGGTTACGATGCTGTAAAAACAGGATATGTAGGTGATATTATTCCAAGAGGGGAACACCATTATTCCCAATGGACCATCAACCATTTCTACAGAATTGCAGAGAAAGCAAACGAGTATAAAATTATGGTTAATTCCCACGAATCTGTGCGTCCTACAGGAGAAAGTCGTACGTATCCTAACTATATTTCTGCCGAAGCGGCCAGAGGAACAGAATATGAAGCATTCGGAGGAAACAAGCCGGATCACCAAACGGTTCTTCCGTTCACAAGATGGATGGGTGGATCTATGGACTACACACCGGGAATTTTCCAGACTAAATTAGACTATTATTTCCCTGGTGATAAACGTTTTGTAAAAACTACATTGGCCAAACAGCTTGCTTTATACGTAACGATGTATATGCCGCTTCAAATGGCAGCGGATCTTCCTGAAAACTACAAAAAGCATATGGATGCGTTCCAGTTTATCAAAGATGTTGCAGCAGATTGGGATGATACCAAAATTTTATCTGCTGAGCCGGGAGATTACGTGGTCACAGCCAGAAAAGCAAAAGGTACCGATAATTGGTTTGTAGGAGGTATTACCGATGAAAATAAACGTGAATACACCGTAGATTTTTCTTTCCTGGATAAAGGGAAAAAATATGAGGTAACAGTATATGAAGATGGTAAAGATGCAGATTATATTGATAATCCTCAAAGCTATAACATCTACAAAAAACAGATTACCAGCAAATCTAAATTGAATTTCAAAATGGCAAGAAGCGGCGGTTTCGCAGTTTCTGTTAAGCCAGTCAATTAAGATTTAATTCATAAATTGGTTATGCCCCGGTTCATTATACATTCGGAAAATGGCCGGGGCATATCTTTTTAAACCCAATCACTGACTAAAATATGAAACACACTGACCTCAAATATAATTATAAATGAAAAAAATATATACAATTTTTGCTCTGTCAGCAGCTGCCTTAGCTTTTGCCCAGATACAGAAGGTAGAACCTGCTTTTTGGTGGAAAGGAATGAAAAATCCTGAACTTCAGATTTTAGTTTATGGAAAAAATATAGCCAATAATGAAATTGAGCTTTCAGATGGAATCAAAGTAAAAAATATTCAGAAAGTTGAAAATCCGAATTATGTTTTTCTTACGGTAAATACAAATGAAATCAGCGTTCCGAAATTCAAAATCAATATTAAAAATAAGAATAAAACCGTCGATTCTTATTCGTATGAGCTCAAACAAAGAAGCACAAATTCTGCCAACAGAAAAGGATTTAACAGCTCGGATGTGATTTATCTTGTTGTTCCGGATCGTTTTGCCAACGGAAACCCAAAAAATGACAGCCAGCCCGATGTTTTTGAAAAAGCCAATAGAAATTTCGATGGAGGAAGACATGGTGGAGATTTGCAGGGTATTATTCAGAATTTAGATTATCTGAAAGAGCTTGGGGCCACAACATTTTGGTCAACTCCCTTAACTGAGGATAACGAAAAAACTTACTCTTATCACGGTTATGCCTCAAGTGATTTATATAAAATAGACCCACGTTTTGGGACTAATGAAGATTTTTACCGCCTTTCTGATGAACTTCACAAGAGAGATATGAAACTCATTATGGATTTTGTTCCGAACCATTGGGGGTTACATCACTGGATGATCCAGGATTTACCCTCTAAAGACTGGATTCACTATTGGAGTGACGGCGAAAAAGGATTTAAAAGAAGTAATTACCGCCAGGCTGCCCATTTTGACACAAATGCTTCAGAGTCTGATATAGAAGGCTGTGTAAACGGCTGGTTCGATACCACAATGCCGGATATGAATGACAGCAATCCCCTGGTAGTAAATTATATGGTGCAAAATGCAATTTGGTGGACGGAATCTGCAAACCTTGATGGAATCCGTGTAGACACCTATCCATATAATAACCGAAAAGGTGTTACAGAATGGACAAAACGGGTGATGAATGAATATCCTGATTTTAATATCGTAGGCGAGACCTTAATGCACAGTCCTGCTCATATTGCCTATTGGCAGAAAGACAGTAAAGTGGGAGCAATTGAAGGATTTAATTCATACTTACCTTCTGTCATGGATTTCCCCTTACATGATATCATGGCCACCGCAGTTAATGAATCAAAAGAAGAGTGGGACAAAGGAGTTGTGAGGATTTATGATGTACTGACCAACGATTTTTTATATCCTGATATTAACAATTTGCTGGTTTTAGTTGGAAACCATGATGTAAACAGAATAAATGATGATTTTAAAGGTGATGTTGGAAAATACAAGCTTGTGCTTTCGATGATCATGACAATGAGAGGGATTCCGCAAATTTATTATGGAGACGAAATAGGAATGCAGGGCAGTAAAACAGTGGGCGACGGCGACATTCGCAGGGACTTTCCCGGAGGATGGAAAGATGATAAGCAGAATGCCTTTACCGAAAAGGGAAGAACTGCCGTTCAGAAAGACTATTTTGATTTTACAAAAAAACTGTTGAACTGGAGGAAAAATAAAACCGTTATCCACACCGGAAAAACAAAACATTACGCACCGGAAAATAATGTATATGTTTATTTCCGCTACAATGAAAAAGAAAGTGTAATGGTAGTTGTAAATAACAGTGATAAAGAACAGACACTTAGCTTAAAGCGTTTTGCTGAATCTTTGAGTGATAGTACAAAAGGAAAAGATGTAATTTCCGGAAAAGAATTTTCTATACAAAACAGCTTGACTGTTCCCGCAAAAACCTCATTGATTATTGAACTCCAAAAATAATTATTATACAATGAAAAGAATAACACTAATCTGTACTTGGATGCTTTTAATATTCGGCTTTACAGCAATCAAAGCTCAATCCAACGGTGCAAAATTTGAAAAAGATAAAACAGAAATAGAAACGATGCTTGATGGTTTCAATGGAGCTGCAGCAAAAGCAGATTTTAATACCTACTTCAATTATTTCGCAGATGAATCTACCTTTATCGGTACCGATGCGACGGAAGTTTGGGACAAAAAAGCTTTTATGGTTTGGGCAAAACCCCATTTCGACAAAAAGAAAACCTGGAACTTTACTTCCCTTAAAAGAAATATCTACTTCAGTAAAGACGGTAAACTGGCTTGGTTTGACGAGCTTTTAGACACTCAAATGAAAATCTGCAGAGGTTCAGGCGTTGTAGAAAAAATAAACGGAGCCTGGAAAGTAAAACAGTATGTACTTTCTGTAACCGTTCCTAATGATGTTGTAGATAAAGTTGTTGTGGAAAAAGCACCAATCGAAGATGTATTAATTCAACAGTTAAAGACACAAAAATAAATGAATCCACCGCACAGTACTTTATCAAGAAGAATAAAACCCAACCTTACCATGCCTCAGATTATCAATATGAGTATGGGCTTTTTGGGAATCCAGATGGCTTTCGGTCTACAGAATGGAAATGCGAGCAGAATTTTAGCTAATTTAGGGGCTGATGTTCATGAGCTGTCATGGTTCTGGCTGGTCGCACCCATCACCGGACTCATCGTTCAGCCAATTATCGGACATATGGGAGACAATACCTGGAGCCCCTTGGGAAGAAGAAAACCCTACTTTTTAATTGGAGCGGTTTTATGTGCTCTCGGGCTGGTACTTCTTCCCAATGCAGCTACAGTAACCCATTTATTTGCCGCTAATGCACTCCTGCTGGCTGTTGTATTTCTGGCGATGATGGATGCGTCTGTTAATATTGCGATGGAACCGTTCAGGGCGTTGGTAGGAGATATGCTTCCAAAACATCAGGGAACCTTAGGGTTTTCAGTTCAGACCATTCTGATCGGAATAGGAGCTGTAGTTGGATCATACATTCCAAGCATACTGACTTCCCTGGGAGTTTCCAATGAAGCGCCTGCAGGTTTTGTGGCAGATAATGTTATTTATTCATTTTACGTTGGAGCCGGCATTTTATTGCTGACCATATTGTATACTATTTTTACAACTAAAGAATATTCTCCGGAGGAATTTGCAGCATTTGAAGATGCAAAAGATATTCCTCAGGAACCTTCAAAATTTACGGATATTTTTAAAGATTTTGCAGGAATTCCGGCGCAGATGAAAAAGCTTGGTGCAGTGCAGTTTTTCTCATGGTTTGCCTTATTTACCATGTGGGTATTTACTACAAGTGCTTTGGCTACACACCATTTTGGACTTTCTCCTCAAGATACCCATTCAAAAGCGTTTAATAATGCAGGAGATCTCACTGGGAAACTCTTCGGAATGTACAACTTGTGGGCTATCCCATTCGCATTCCTACTCACCCCAATTGCAAAAAAGATTGGAAAAAAACAGACTCATGCATTAGCACTGTTATGTGGTGGGCTAGGTTTGATTTCTATGTATTTTATTAAAGATACCAACCTTTTATGGATATCAATGATAGGTTTGGGCTTTGCCTGGGCTAGTATTCTTGCAATGCCTTATGCGATGCTTATTGAAGTCATTCCACAGCATAAAATGGGAGTGTATATGGGAATTTTTAACTTCTTTATTGTTATTCCGCAGATTATCAACGGATTATTTGGTGGAACTATTGTAAGCAATATCTTTGGAAATTATGCCATAGATTATATTGTAGTCGGTGGTGTCTGTATGCTCATTGGAGCGGTTGTTACCATAATCTTTGTACAATCTGAAGACGAAACGCCTAAGGAAATAGAAGAAGAGATCAAGCAGGTACATTTTTAAAATATAGAAGTTAGATATCAGAGGTTAGAATTTAGATGAGGGTAGTCTAAATGACTTATACGCTTATAACTAACAGATAACGATAGAAATTCAATAGGAGCGGGCTTTAGCCCGCTTTTTTTAATAAATCACTTCAATAATGGCTTCAGCCAAAATTTAAAATTCAAGATTGTTTATTCTGTACCCAACAATTTTATCGAAAATAATCCTTATGCCTAAAACATACAACTGGAATAAACTCTTGCGCCTCTGCGCTTACCAACAAATCTAAAATTGAATAAAAATTCGCTTTAAATATAATAGCATAGAAGACTCTACCAAAGCTTAAGAAGCATTCGTGCAATAAAAATTCATCAATAATTAACCACTCTTTTATTTATACAATCAATTGAAATTTAATTTTTTATTAAGCTGCTCCATCCTTTAATTCTTTACCTTGAGATAGATTAAAATAGTAAAAATGTATGACATTATCATTATAGGAAGCGGAGCGGGTGGAGCAACGATGGCGTATCAGCTTGCAGACACCGGGAAAAAAATTCTGGTTGTAGAAAGAGGAGATTATGTGCCGGTAGAAAAAGAAAACTGGGATTCTGTAGAAGTTTTTGAGAAAAACAGATATACTACAACAGAATTATGGCTGGATAAACATGGGAAACCATTTCGCCCCGGAATGCATTATAATGTAGGCGGGAATACCAAGTTTTACGGAGCAGCCTTGTTTCGTTTAAGAGAAAAAGATTTTAAAGAAATAAAACATTACGGCGGAACTTCACCAGCCTGGCCAATTCAATATCAGGATTTAAAAGATTACTACCTCGAAGCAGAAAAACTGTTCCACGTTCATGGGAAAAGAGGATCAGATCCAACAGAACCTTTTGACGCAGAACCATATCCTCATCCGCCTTTACCTCATGAGCCGAGAATTCAGGAAATCGTTGATGAATTGCTTGATTACGGTTTACATCCTTTTGAATTACCGGTCGGAGTTAATTTTAAAACTCATGAAGCAGCAAATGCCCCGTATACATTAGATCGTTTTGACGGATTTCCCGATGCCGCCGAGAGAAAAGGCGATGCTCACCTTTGTTCACTGGCGAAAGCTCTACAATATTCCAATGTAGAATTGATGGCCAATACCAAGGTAGTAAAAATCAATACCGATGATTCAGGAACCAAGGTTTCCGGAATTGTAACAGAACAAAATGGAAAGACTACAACATTGAGCGCAGATCTGGTGATACTTTCCGCCGGTGCTATTAATTCAGCAGCATTGCTTTTGGAAAGTAAAAATGAAAAATTTCCCAATGGCCTTGCCAATACTTCAGATCAGGTTGGAAGGAATTACATGTTTCACCAGAATACAGCTTTAGTGGCTTTATATACGAAACCCAATCCTACTAAGTTCGGAAAAACTTTTGGGATTAATGATTTTTATCACGCCAATAGAGGATATGACTTTCCTTTGGGGCATATTCAGATGCTGGGAAAATCAGATGAGCATCAGATTAAAGCAGATAGTCCTGTGGCAGCGCCTGGCTTTACTTTTGAATTAATGGCTGAACACGCCGTTGATTTCTGGCTTACCTCAGAAGATCTTCCGGATCCTGAAAACAGGGTGACGGTAGAAAACGGACAGATTAAAATCAGCTACAGTTCCAATAATGAAGAAGGACATCAGTTCCTGAAATCCGAACTCATCAAAGCATTGAAAGCTTCAGGAAAATTTGAAAGCTTTCTGTTTAAAGGAATTTATTTCAGCAAAGGAATGGATATTGCCTCACCCGCTCACCAGAACGGAACGACTAAGATGGGAACAGATCCGAAAACATCGGTAGTAGACACCTACTGCAAAACACATGATCTTGAAAATTTATACATCGTTGATGGCGGATTTTTTGTCTCCAGTGGTGCAGTAAATCCAGCTCTTACCATTATTGCAATGGCATTGAGGGTAGTAGATCATCTTAAAAATCATGTTTTGACATCATGAATTCCAAACTAGCCAAAATTATTATCGTCTTTTTATTAGCTTTTTTTACCGGAGTTAATTTTGTTGTATTTCCGGCATTGGGAACAGCTTTTACAGATTCCTCTCTTTTTGGGCTTTCATCCTCACAGTTTGGAAATTTATTTATTCCCCAGGTGATCTGTATTATTATTTCCTGCCTTGGAGCTCCGTTTTTGGTTAATAAATGGGGCCCAAAAGTTGTTTTGGCTATTGGATTATTATTAATGATTATATCGACCGGAGTCTTGTGGACGCTTCAGTTTTTCATCAATGATTCATCCTTGCTATTTCCGGTATTAATGATTTTGGTAGCATTTACGGGTTCTGGTTTTGGACTTTGCATCACCACTTTGAATCCACTGGCAGCAAGTTTATTTGAAAATAATAAATCTTCAGCCATCCTGATCCTGCAGTTTCTGGTTGGTTTAGGAACATCTACCGCTCCACTGATGATGAATCTGATAGGAAATGTAAAAAACTGGATGTATGTTCCCGGATGCATATTTATTTTAGTAAGCATAGCGTTCACGGCCTTTTTATTATTGAAACTGGAGAAAGAAACGTTTTTCGAGCTTCCCGGGCATTTTAAGATTCCGCCAAAATTATGGCTGTTTTTTGTAACAATTGTTCTGTATGGCTGTACTGAAGGAACGTTTGGTAGCTTTGGAGCCATCATTCTTAAAAATCAGGGACTTGATAATAATAAAGCCAGTCTGGGATTATCCCTGTTTTGGGGAGGAATTGCTTTAAACCGTTTGCTTTTTGGGATTTTTTCAAAAAACAAAGATCTCTCTTATCTGTTCCTTTTTTCACCTTTAATCGTAGCCGGATTGCTTTTATTCTTACTGCTATACCCAAATGTAAATAGTATTGTATTAATGATGTTTTTGATTGGATTTTTTATGGGAAGTATATTTCCGGGATCTATTGGCTGGGGAACCGTAGAATTTCCCACACTCTCAGTCGTAGTTTCCGGGTTCCTGATGGCTGCCAACCAAGTGGGAACAGGAATTATTACCAATGTTTTGGGAAGTTTATCAAATCAAACCAACATTATTTTCCAATTTCTAATTGTTTGTATGATTCTTATCTGCCTTTTACTTTTCTATTTAAAGAGAAACTCCAAAATAAAAGAAGCCTTTTAAAGTGAATAGAAGTTGAGGTGTAGGTTTGAAAGTTGGAGTGTTTGAGAGGTTTAGAGTAAATGAGTTGAGAAGTGTTGTTAGTTGCTGGTTGCTCGTTCGTAGTAGTTAAGTTAACGAGTATTGTCTAATATATCTGAAGTCTTGGCTCTTGGTTCTTGGCTCTTGATTCTTAAGAGAAAAGTAAAACTGTCAATGATGCTTGATACAAATTCACCATTGACAATTCACTATCTACGCCAGAACTGTTTCAATTTCTGCAACAGTCTTAGAAAAATTTTCATCTTTCAATTGAGGAATCATCATTCCCTGGGATTTGAAAACCTCCACATCCGTAATTCCAATGAAACCGAATAAAGTTCTTAAATAATGCTCCATATTCTCGATAAGTCCGTTTTCATAAATGCCGCCAACAGCAAAATTTAAATATAATTTTTTGTTTTCAAGAAGACCTTTTGGTGTTCCGTCAGCATAAGAAAATGTTTTTCCTGCAACTGCAATATTGTCGATCCATGATTTTAAAGTGGAAGGAAATGTGAAATTATAAAAGGGAACACCAATAACGATAATATCAGCTTCCTGAATTTCCTTCAATGCTTCTTTAGAATATTTTGAGGCTTCCTTCTCCTCATCGTTTTTTTCTTCATCCGGAATTCTGGAGGCACTGAAATGATGAATTTCCAGATGGGGAATAGGATTTAAAGCAAGATCACGGACAGTAACTTTACTTTCAGGATTTTTATCCAATAATTGATTGATCACTACCTGAGAAAGCTTGTTGCTGACAGAGTTTTCTCCGCTGATGCTGGTTTGGATATTTAAAATGTTTGCCATTTTGTTTAAATTTTTCGTTTTTATTAATGCCAAAATTATTGTAAATTTACTTTCCAAAGTATAGCAGTTACCTAAAGGAAAGTGAGAAAATGGAAAAGCAACATAATCATAAAGATTGTATGCAGGCATTAAAGCCTGTCCGGGATACTTTAGATGTTATTAATGGAAAATGGAAACTCCAGATTATTATTTCTTTAAATGCAGGAAATAAGCGTTTTACAGAAATTGAAAGGAGTATTCCAAAGCTTACATCAAAAGTTTTAGCCAAAGAATTAAAAGAATTGGAACAAAACGGTCTTGTCGAAAGAATAGTTAAAGACACGTATCCCGTAAGCATAGAATATTACCCTACACCATATACCAACACCTTACACTCTGTTGTAGAATCTCTAAAAGATTGGGGCGAAAACCACCGCAAACACATCTTCGGAACCCCAATAGAGACAGAAATAACTGGAAAAGCTAAATAAAGGCTCATTAACATTAACAAATCTGCTCAATCCGCAAAATCCGCACGAGATAAAAAATAATGCATTCCAGAAATCAATATCCCCATCAATTTTATCTTTGATGAATCCTCGCGCCTTAAAAATATCCAAAGAGTAATAATCTTGCGTCTTATGTTTAACCAAAAACAACCCTAAAATCCTTTCTTACCCTACATCAACATTTTCAAACACCCATATCCACTACATTTGTACCATAAATAAATCACAATGAAAACAGTATATCATAAAGCAGATTCAAGAGGTCACGCAGACCATGGTTGGCTAAACAGCTACCACACATTCAGTTTTGCCAATTATCAGAATAAAGACCGAATGAATTTTGGAGTGTTGAGAGTATTGAACGACGATACCGTTTCACAGGGAATGGGATTCGGGACACATTCACACAGGGATATGGAAATTATTTCTATCCCATTGGAAGGAGACCTGGAACATAAAGATTCAATGGGAACCACTGCTGTTATCAAGAAAGGAGAAATCCAGGTAATGAGTGCGGGAACCGGAGTAATGCACAGCGAATACAACAAAAATAAAGATGAAGCGGTGAAATTCCTGCAGATCTGGGTGTTTCCTAAAGAACAGAATGTAGAGCCTAGATATGATCAGAAAAGCATCAAAGAAGGTGAGAAAATTAATGGTTTCCAACAAATCTTGTCTCCTAATAAAAATGATGACGGAGTCTGGATTCATCAGGATGCATGGTTTAATATTGCAAACTTCAAGGCAGGGAACGGCAAAAATTATATGCTTAATAAAAAAGGAAATGGGGTGTATGCTTTTGTTCTTAAAGGAAGTGCTAAAGTAGGAGACAGAATTCTGAATGAAAGAGACGGATTGGGCATCTGGGATACCCAAAGCTTTAACATCGAAGCTGTGGAAGACTCCGAGATCTTATTAATGGAAGTACCGATGGAATTACCGGCTTATCTTAAATAAAAATTTAAATTTGTACATTAAAAACAGATAAAGAACAATGAAAGTTTTAGCAATAGCAGGAAGCAATTCAGAAGCTTCAATGAACAGACAGTTGGTGGCCTACGCTTCATCACTTTTTGAAAATGCAGAAATAGAAGTAATAGACCTGAACCCTTTTGAAATGCCTATTTATAAGCATGAAAGAGAATTGGCAGGCGGGGTTCCTCAGGAAGCAAAGGATTTTGCGGCAAAAATAGACAGCGCCAGTCTTCTTTTGGTTTCATTACCGGAACACAACGGAACGTACTCTACAGCATTCAAAAATGTGTTCGACTGGGTATCCAGAATCAAAGACAGAACCGTATGGAATGAAATACCTATGTTGCTGATGTCCACATCCCCGGGAGGAAGAGGCGGAGCGGGAGTGTTAGAAGCTGCTTCCAAGCGTTTCCCTTTCCACGGTGGAAATATTGTGGAAACTTTCTCTCTTCCTTTCTTTAATGACAACTTTGATAAAGCTGCACAAAAGATTTCTAATGAGGAGAAAAATAACGAATTAAAAGACAAGATTAAAAAGATTGCAGCCATTGAAACGATCCTTGAAAAATAGAGTTTGGATATTAATTTAAAATTACTATTTTTGCAAAAAGAAAAAAGATGAAAATTCAGACCACTTTTAAAGAATGTTTCTCCGAAAAAGGGAAAACTGTGGGCTCTGAAATTCTGAGATAAAATAACGGCCGATAATCTACCAAGATTGTCGGCTTTTTTATTTTCTAAAATCGATATAAAAAGTAATTATAGAAATAAAATGTAGCAATATACGAATGTATCAATATACCAGTTTTTGGTTTTCCCAACAAGATGATTGTTACATTGTTAAACTGATACATTGCTACATTAATAAAAATTATTAAACATGAGCAACACTTACAAATCAGCAGGCGTAGACAAAGAAGAAGGATACAAAACGGTTGACAAGATCAAAAAAGCGGTAGGCGAAACCCACAACTCAAATGTATTGAATCATTTAGGGAGTTTTGGAGCTTTTTATGAGATCGGAGGATATAAAAATCCTGTGCTTGTTTCAGGAACAGACGGAGTGGGAACGAAGCTGAAAGTAGCTTTGGATACCAAACAATACGATTCTATCGGGATCGACTGTTTTGCAATGTGTGCCAACGATATCCTTTGCCATGGTGCAAAACCTCTATTCTTCTTAGATTATCTGGCTTGCGGAAAGCTTGATTCAGAGATTGCTGCAGAGATCGTTCTTGGAATGGTGAAAGCTTGTAAGGACAACAACTGTGCATTGATTGGTGGTGAAACTGCTGAAATGCCGGGAATGTACAAGCCTGGAGATTACGATGTTGCCGGATTCTGCGTAGGAATCGTTGAAAAAGATCAGATTATTGACGGTTCTACAATCAAGGCAGGAAATAAAATTATCGCATTACCAAGCTCAGGATTCCACTCTAACGGATTTTCATTAGTAAGAAAAGTATTCCCGAATTTTGAAGAAGAATTTGAAGGAAAACCTTTATACGAGACTCTTTTAGTACCTACAAGATTATATTACAAAGACATCCATAAAGTATTGGAGGAAGTAAAAGTGGCCGGTATTGCCCATATTACAGGTGGCGGTCTTTACGAAAACGTTCCAAGAATTATTCCTGAAGGTTTATGTGCTTCTATTGATGCTTCAAAAGTAAGGATTCCAAGTATCATGCTTGAGCTGGAAAAAAGAGGAGAAGTAAGCCGTGAAGAAATGTACGGAACCTTCAATATGGGAGTGGGGATGATCATTGTGGTAGATGCAGAACATGCCGAAAAAATTACTCACCTTTTAGATGATGCTTACGAAATCGGTGAGATCACAGAGGGAAGCGAAAAAATAAATTTAGCAATATAACAGTTGATCAATGTACCAGTGTACCAATTAAATCCATTGTTACATTGTTAAACTGATACATTGTTACATTAATAATATGAAAAACATCGTTGTACTCGTTTCAGGGTCCGGAACCAATCTGCAGAGAATCATAGATACCATCGAAAGTGGAGAGATCCAAAATGCAAAAATATCTCTGGTAGTGGCAGACAGAGAATGTTACGGTCTTGAAAGAGCAAAAAAACACCATATAGAAAATATTCTGATCCCAAGAGGAAAGAATTTCAGCAGTGAATTGGCGAATGTGATTCCAAAAAATACAGATCTTATTGTATTGGCGGGATTTCTATCCATTTTAAAATCTGAATTCTGTGAAAATTGGAGCGGAAAAATAATCAATATCCATCCTGCTTTACTGCCAAAATTTGGAGGAAAAGGAATGTGGGGACATCACGTTCATCATGCGGTGATTGAAGCTGGGGAAAAAGAAAGCGGAGCTACTGTACATTTTGTAACCCCGGGAATAGATGAGGGAGAAGCCATTCTTCAGAAATCATTTGAAGTAACAGCGGAAGATACCCCCGAAACCATTGCAGAGAAAGTACATCATATTGAATATGAAATATTTCCAAAAGCGATCAATAAAGTCTTGGGAAATTAAATAATAATGTATCATATAACAATTTAACAATGTACCAATTATACCCATTATTATATTGCTAGACTGTTACATTGATCCATTGTTACATTAAAAAGAAGAAATCTAAGTAAATAAAAAGTAAGACCGGGGGTGAAAGACCGGGCTACAGTTTGAAATAGCTGTAAAAAGTAAAAAATTGAAAGTAAAATGAGTAAAAAGAGAGTTTTAATCAGTGTTTCTGACAAAAGCGGATTGATCGAGTTCGCTCAGTTCTTAGAAGCCCGGAATTATGAGTTGATTTCTACAGGAGGAACATTCAAACATTTGAAAGACGCTGGTTTAAATCCCATTCAGATTGATGAGGTAACTAATTTCCCTGAAATGTTGGACGGCAGAGTGAAAACCCTTCACCCGAAAGTGCACGGAGGTCTTTTAGCAGTCCGTTCCAATGAAGAGCATATGAAAACCGTTCAGGAACACGGAATAGACCTGATCGATATGGTAATCGTGAATCTTTATCCTTTCTTTGAAAATGTAAACAAAGACATTTCTTTACATGAGAAAGTAGAGTTTATCGACATCGGAGGCCCTTCAATGCTTCGTTCTGCCGCTAAAAACTTCGACTCTGTTACCGTAATTACTGATGTGGAAGATTATGCAACGGTAAGATTGGAAATGGAACAGAACGGTGATACGTACATCGAAACCCGTAAAAAGCTTGCAGGAAAAGTATTCAACCTTACTTCAGCGTACGACGGTGCTATTTCAAGAATGCTTTTAGATGAAGAATATCCTACCTATCTTAATGCTTCATACAAAAAAGCATCAGATTTAAGATACGGTGAAAACCCTCACCAGACCGCTGCTTACTACGTTTCTACATTTGAAAATGGGGCTATGAAAGATTTCCAACAGCTGGGCGGTAAAGAACTTTCTTTCAACAACCTTCGTGATATGGACCTTTGCTGGAAAGTAGTAACGGAATTCAAAGAAGAAATGGCTTGTTGCGCTGTGAAGCACTCTACACCTTGTGGCGTAGCAATCGGAACTTCAGCTTTAGAAACTTACCAAAAGACTTTCGAATGTGACCCTGTTTCTATTTTTGGCGGAATTGTTGCAATGAACTACAAGATCGATGCAGCAACAGCTGAAGAACTGAACAAAACATTCCTTGAAATTGTAATGGCTCCGGACTTTGATGAGGCAGCTCTTGAAGTTTTAAGAAAAAAGAAAAACCTAAGAATTATAAAAATCGTTAACCCTGTTTCTGACAAGCAAACATGGGTAAAGATCGATGGTGGTATCCTGGTTCAGGATAATGACAATCATTTCTCTGACGATATCAAAGTAGTAACAGAAGTACAGCCTTCAGAAGAGCAGAAAAAAGCCCTTCTTTTCTCCCAGAGAGTTGTGAAGTATGTAAAATCAAATGCTATTGTTGTTTCCAATGGTATTCAGGCCTTCGGAATCGGTGGCGGACAGGTGAACAGAATCTGGGCTACTGAACAAGCCATCGAAAGAGCAAAAGAAAAATTCACAGGAGATCTTGTTTTAGCTTCTGATGCATTTTTCCCTTTCCGTGATGTGGTAGATTTCTGCGCTAAGGAAGGAATCAAAGCAATCATCCAGCCAGGAGGAAGTGTAAAAGATGGAGACAGCATTGAGGCTGCTAATGAGCATGGTATCCCGATGATGTTTACCGGAGTTAGACATTTTCTACATTAATTAAAATAGAATTAAAAAATAATTGAGGATTGTATTTATAGCATTCAAAATTATATATTTGTAAAATAGACTAGATAATAAATAAGTATGAGAATATTAATCATAGGTGAAGGCGGTAGAGAATCTGCTCTAGCAGTAAAGCTTCAGAATGACTCAAGAATTTCTAAAATGTTTTTTGCTAACGGTAATGCTACCACCGATGTAATAGGGAAAAACGTTCATTTAACAGAGATTAAAGAACTAAGAGATTTTGCTATCAAAGAAAAGATAGATCTTACGATTGTAGGTCCTGAAGCACCTCTTGTAGCCGGGTTGAAGGATGAATTTAAAAAGCACGATCTTAAGGTTTTCGGTCCCAACCAAAAAGTAGCAAGTCTGGAAGGAAGTAAAGCTTTCTCTAAGAAATTTATGCAGACCTATGATATCAAAACGGCTAAAGCTGTAGTATTTGATTCATACAATGATGCTAAAGAATATGTTCAGACACAGCAGTATCCTTTAGTGGTTAAGGCAAGCGGTTTGGCAGGTGGAAAAGGAGTTGTTATTTGTGACAACCTTGAAGAAGCCGAAGCTACGATTCACGACTTCATGATCAGAAGAATTTATGGAGATGCCGGGATCCGTCTGGTTATTGAAGAATATTTAGAAGGTTTTGAAGCTTCAATCATTGCATTCTCAAACGGAGAAAAGATTTTCCCTTGTGTGGCTGCAAAAGATTACAAAAAAGCCGGAAACGGTGATACAGGACCAAATACCGGTGGTATGGGATCTGTAGCCCCAAGCCCAGAGTTTACTCAGGAGCACTACGCTGATTTTGAAAAAAATATCTTACAAACTACCATCAATGGTCTTAAAGGAGAAGGATTCAGCTTCAAAGGAATGATTTTCTTCGGATTGATGGTGACTAAAAACGGAACTTACCTTCTTGAATACAACATGAGATTCGGAGATCCTGAAACTCAGGTATTGTTGGCATTAATGGAGAACAATCTTCTTGATGTGATTCAGGACTGTATGGACGGAAAAGACATCGAGCTTAAGTTTAAAGACGAAAAAGCGGTATGTCTTGTGATGTGCTCAGGAGGTTATCCTAGAAATATCGAAACAGGATACGAAATTGTAGGCGAGGACAAACTGAAACATTCAAAACTCCTTTACGCAGGTGCAGTAAGAAAAGGCGACAAAGTGGTTTCCAACGGAGGACGGGTTCTGAACGTGGTAGCTACCGGAGCTACTTATGACGATGCGCGCAAAAAGGTATACGAAGATGCAGCCCACATTCATTTCGATTACGGCTTCTACAGAGAAGACATCGGAAAGTTTTAAAATAAATCATGAAAAAAGATTTGGAACCTTCCAAGTCTTTTTTTGTAAAACAGTCAATATTTAGATACCAGATCTAAGATTCAGATATCAGGCTTAAAATCTGATGGCTGATGTCTGACATCTGATATCATTTAAAAAACAAATCATTTATAAAATGAACAACGGTATTATCATATTAGATTTCGGATCACAGTACAACCAGCTTATCGGAAGAAGAATCCGTGAGATGGGTGTATATTCTGAAATCCTTCCTTTCAACACCCCTTTACAGGATATTTTAGCAAAACAGCCAAAAGGTATTATCCTTTCCGGCGGACCAAGCTCTGTAAACGCAGAAAATGCTCACTTAGTAGAAAAAGAACTATATGAGCAGGGAATTCCTGTCCTAGGAATTTGTTATGGGATGCAGCTTACGGCTCACCTTTTAGGAGGAAAAGTAAACAAAGGTGAAAAAGGAGAGTACGGAAAGGCTCATTTAGACATCATTAAAGAAAGCTCATTACTCAAAGGAGTTACTCAAAATTCTATCGTATGGATGAGTCACTTTGACGAAGTAGGAGAATTGCCTGCAGGTTTTGAGTTAAACGCAAAATCAGGAGTAATGGCTTCCATTTCCAACGAAGACAAAAAGATCTACTGCGTACAGTTCCACCCGGAAGTTTCTCATACAGAAGAAGGTGGAAAAATGCTTGAAAACTTTGTTTTTGCCATTTGTGATGCTGGAAAAAACTGGAAACTGACAAATTACATCGAAAAAACAGTTGAAGAAATCCGTGAAAAAGTAGGAGACAGCAGAGTGATCCTTGGACTTTCAGGAGGAGTTGATTCTTCTGTAGCCGCGGTTTTAATCCATAAAGCGATCGGTGATCAGCTGACATGTATCTTCGTAGATACAGGTTTATTGAGAAAAGAAGAGGGCCAGAAAGTAATGGATAACTATGGAGAACATTTCCATATGAACATCAAAATGGTTGATGCTAAAGAAAGATTCCTTTCAAAATTGGCAGGAGTAGACGATCCGGAACAGAAAAGAAAGATCATCGGAAACGAGTTTATCCATGTTTTTGATGAAGAATCCCATAAAATTGAAGGTGCTAAATTCTTAGCTCAGGGAACCATTTATCCTGACGTTATCGAAAGCCAGTCTGTAAACGGACCATCTGCAGTAATCAAGTCTCACCACAATGTAGGAGGACTTCCTGAAGATATGGAATTTGAATTATTAGAGCCGTTAAGAGAACTTTTCAAAGACGAAGTAAGAAAAGTAGGTGAGGAGTTAGGTATTCCACATCATTTGGTACACAGACACCCTTTCCCTGGACCTGGATTAGGAATCAGAGTATTGGGCGCTGTAGATGCCGAAAAAGTGAGAATTCTTCAGGAAGCTGATGATATTTTCATCGAAGAATTATACAAAAATGATCTTTACGAAAAAGTATCCCAGGCTTTTGTTGTATTACTTCCTGTAAAATCTGTAGGTGTAATGGGAGACGAAAGAACTTACGAATATACTGCTGTAGTTCGTTCTGCCAACACCATCGACTTTATGACGGCAACGTGGAGCAGGCTTCCTTACGAGTTTTTAGATACGGTTTCAAGCCGAATCATCAACGAAGTAAGAGGAATCAACAGAGTAGCTTACGATATTTCGAGCAAACCACCCGCAACGATTGAGTGGGAATAATTTCACTGAGATTTAAAATATTAATCCTGCTCTTTATTGGGGCAGGATTTTATTTTTCTTTCAAATAATTAAGTGTTACACAGTTGAATTATAAAAACTTATAAATTTTTTCTTCTGGTATTTCATTGTTATTTTCATTGGTGTATTTTACATAAGTATCTACTTCTGTTTATTTTCCTGATTATTTTTCACTAAATTTAGGTAAAATTACGTCAAATGCAAATAGAAACGAGACCCCTGACTGTTCAGGATTATGATGAACTAGTAGTAACAATGAAGCGTGCATATCCACAAATGTCAGAATCGATATGGTCCAAAAAAAGCATCGAAAAACTTACTAAAATATTTCCTAAAGGTCAGATATGCATTACAGTAGACGGGAAATTGGCTGCCGTAGCCCTTTCCATTATTGTGAACTATGATGAATTTGGGGATGACCATACTTATGTGGATATTACTGGAAATTATACCTTCAATACCCATCTTTCAACCGGAAATGTACTTTATGGAATCGAAGTTTTTGTAGATCCCGAGTTTCGTGAGCTGCGTCTGGGAAGAAGATTGTACGATGCCAGAAAAGAATTATGCGAACTGCTTAATCTGAAGTCCATTATTCTTGGTGGAAGGATCCCGAACTACCATAAATACAGTGACGAACTTTCTCCAAGAGAATACATCCGAAGAGTAAGAGATAAGGAAATTTACGATCCTGTACTGTCTTTCCAGCTTTCCAATAACTTCCTTCCCATAAAGATTCTGAAGAAATATCTTCCCGAAGATGAATCATCACTGGAAAACGCCGTTTTGCTGCAATGGAATAATATTTATTACAGTAAAAAGCCTAATACCATGCAGGACAGCATCATCCGTCTGGGATTGGTACAGTGGCAGATGAGACATTTTAAAAATATTGATGCCTTCTACGAACAGGTGGAATTTTTTGTGAATGTAATGGGCGACTATAAATCAGATTTTGTACTCTTTCCTGAACTCTTCAACACGCCTTTGCTGGCCCCTTTCAATAAGCTTTCGGAAAGAGATAGTATGATAGAACTCGCAAAACTAAGTGAAGAGATCAAGAATAGAATTTCCGAACTGGCGATCAGCTATAATGTTAATATTATCTCAGGAAGTATGCCTGTTTTCGAGAGCGAAACGAATGATCTGTATAATGTAAGTTACCTGCTTCACAGAGACGGCCGCATCGACGAATACCGTAAAGTTCACATCACACCTAACGAAAGAAAGTATTACGGAATGAAAGGCGGAAACGAGATCAGAGTTTTTGATACCGACTGTGGAAAAATAGGTCTTGTGATCTGCTATGACGTAGAATTCCCCGAACTTCCGAGAATTCTCGCTGATCAGGGAATGAAAATCCTTTTTGTACCTTACCTTACCGATACACAAAATGCCTACATCCGGGTACGTCATTGCGCAGCGGCAAGAGCGATCGAAAATGAATGTTATGTAGCGATTGCAGGATGTGTAGGAAACCTGCCGGGAGTGAATAATATGGATATCCAGTTTGGACAGGCCGCTGTATTTACCCCTTCAGATTTTGCTTTCCCGTCCAATGCGATAAAAGGAGAAGCAACTCCTAATACGGAAATGACCCTTATTGTAGATGTTGACCTTAATTTACTGAAAGATCTTCATCATAATGGCTCTGTACAGGTGATGAATGACCGTAGAAAAGACCTTTATGAAACCTACCTCAGGTAAGTAATATATTTAAATAGAATATCCTGTCCGTTAGGCAGGGTTTTTTTATGATTTGATCTGGATTAAAAATAAAAAAGAGCAGATGAAGAATCTGCTCTATATTTAAGTTCATTACTGTGGGCATATAACTGCCGGACAAATCAGTCTCGGACATCTTGGCCTTCCGTCAGTAGGGCAGCATTCATTTGAACAGTTGCCGATAATGATGCCACTTCCTGAAATTCCTTTTAATTGTTCTCTTGATAATTTGTTGTTACGTAAATTTTTCATTTTCTAATATTTTTAGGTTAGCTTGTAATTTGTTGGCTACTAATATAAAAAAATATTTTTAATAGCCTGCTTTAAATTTTTTTCCTAATATTTTTATCATTTTTTTTTGATATTCCGCTGAAATTACTATCTTCACTAATCAATTTAAATAAATAATAATGACAGGAACAGTAAAATGGTTTAACGAGACAAAAGGTTTTGGTTTTATCACACCAGACGGAGGCGGAAACGATATTTTTTGCCATCATTCAGCCATTCAGGCTTCAGGCTTAAGATCTCTAAAAGAAGGTCAGACGGTTGAGTTTGATATCAAAGAAGGTAAAAAAGGACCTGAAGCAGACAATGTTAAAGTAGTAGGTTAATCCCTTATTAAAATATTGTTAAAGTATAACCGCCATATTTTGGCGGTTTTTTTGTGATTTGTTATCACGCATAATGTTTTTACCGGTAGCATTTATAGGTATCCAAATTAAAAACATCAATAGGAACAATTTTTGGAGTAATTTGCACCAACTATTTACAAATATATGTTTGACAAGCAGCAAAGAAAACTGAAAAGATCAGCCAGACTTATCTCCGTACTGAGCAAATACGGCTTTAAAGATATGCTGGCAAGAATGAATACCGGAAATAAGCAGGAGCAGATCTCCACCGATCCGGATGAGATCATTTCCAAAGGAACAGTATATGAGAGAATCAGACTGGTATTGGAAGAGCTTGGGCCTACCTTTGTAAAGCTTGGTCAGACATTCAGCAACAGGGAAGATCTTCTTCCGCCCGAACTGATCCAGGAGCTTCAGAAGCTTCAGGATAAAGTAGATGTGATAGATATGGATGTAGAGGAAATTCTCGAAAATGAATTCAATATATCAGTCAAAGACCACATTCAGGAAATTCAGAAAAAACCTTTGGCTACTGCATCTATTGCACAGGTTTATAAAGCCATTCTCAAGGATGGAAGTCCCGTGATTCTGAAGTTTAAAAAACCTGATGTTCAGGCCATTATAGAAGACGATTTGTTACTTATAAAGGACCTGGAAAAATTAATTTCTGCTTATTCGGAAATTGGTGAAAAACTCAATCTGAAACAGGCCATTTCCACCTTTGAAAAATCTTTACTGGAGGAAGTTTCCCTGATCAACGAAAAAGATAATATTCTTCAGTTTGCCCGTAATTTTAAAGGAAATAAAGAAACTTATGTTCCGAAGATCTATGAAGATTTTTCGAATAATAATATCCTCTGTATGGAGTTTATTGACGGCATTAAAGTCACTGATAAAGCTGAGCTTTTAGCCAATAATATTGATCCGGTAAAGGTTTCCGAAGTGGGATTGAGGCTATTTGTTTCTCAGATCCTTGATTACGGTTTTTTCCATGCAGATCCGCATGCCGGAAATATCTTAGTGAAAAAGGATGGAAAAATTGTTTTTATCGACTTTGGTGCCGTAGGAAAGATTCAACCTAATGATAAAGAAATCCTCGAAAAGCTGATCGTAAGTTTTGTAGCCAAAAATCCCCATAAAATTGTCAGGTATCTTAAAAAAATGGCTGTGAGCTATGAAATTCCGGACGAAAGACGATTTGAAAATGATGTGGAAGATATTCTGAATTTTGTTCACAGTTCCTCGCTGCAGAACATCAATGTTCAGGTGATCATCAATAAGATGAAAGATATTCTAAAGGACAACAGGCTGCACATGCCGGATTATTTTTATCTTCTGTTTAAAGGAATCAGTCTGATAGAAGGCGTTGGAAGAACCATCAACCCCGAGCTGGACATTGTGAAAAGCCTTCATCCATATACCCGGAAGATTTTAACTAAAAAGATCAGTCCTAAGAATCTTTTGAAAACAGGGATGGACAGAATGATGAATTTCACAGATAATGTAGATGAAATTCCTAAAGAACTCAGATCTGTTCTTCAAAAACTGGATGACAATAAATTTACGATTTCCAGTGAGATCAAAAATATTGAGAAAACAAACCAGCTGATCAAATCAAGCATAATCAATTTAATTTTGGCGATGATTCTCGGAGCCAATATCATTGCTACTTCTATTGTTTTCGCTTCCGAATCCGGACCGCGAATAGGAGAGCTGTCTTTAGTTGCGGTGCTGGGGTTTGTCTTTTCTATAATTTTGGTTTTAGTACTTTTACTTAGGGTAACAAGAAAATAAGAAGTTAGAGGCTAGAATTAGCTGTTGAATATGAAATCCACATTCCGAAACCTAAAAACGACAACCTATGAAAAAACTTATTCTAATGGCCCTTAGCATCTGCAGTTCAATACTTATGGGTCAGAAAACGTCCGAAGAAGGAGTATTAGGAGATTTTGATGGTAATGGCACAAAAGAATATGCTTATACAAAAGTGAGTGACTGCAGTGACGAATGTGACGGGAAATGTGAAACAACCATTTATTTCAGTGATAAAAAAATAAAAACGTTTATAATTTTACCTGCCAATGACGGTGCATTATATAACCTGGGAGATCTTAACGGGGACGGAAAAGATGAGATCGGTTTTTATCCGGGCTGGTGTACAAGCTGCTGGCACGCTTTTCATGTATATACGCTTAGTAATAACAGCTGGAAGCCTTTAGTCCCTTCTATTTCCACACACTGTTCACAATGGGAAGAAGAAAAATTTCCTATCAGAAAAGACCCTAAAAAGAAAGGCTATGTGATTATTACATCAAGCAAGTGGGAGGATGATGATATCAAAATTAAAAGTGAAAGTGTAAAGGTGAATTAAGTTTTGATATGGATTTTTGTGATGCTGGATTATAAGTTTCGAGTCTGGAAACTGAAATCTTACGTCTGATATCTAAGTATGATTCATAACTTGCTTCACGTGAATGAGTTGTATATTGTTCTGTGTAAATAAACCTAAATACCTATCTTTGCACCATGGAAAAACTCACTTTTGCAGATTTTGACCTTCCGGTTAAAATTCTTGATGTTTTAGCAGATCTGGAATTATTCGAGCCTACACCTATCCAGGAGAAGAGCATTGGCCCTATACTTTCAGGGAGAGATGTCATGGGGATCGCACAAACCGGAACCGGAAAAACATTAGCCTATCTTTTACCCGTTCTTAAAACATGGAAATATAACAAAGCAGGGAATCCTACTGTTTTGATTCTTGTTCCTACAAGAGAATTGGTAGTACAGGTAGCTGAAATTGTTGAGAAACTGACAGAAAATATCACTGCAAGGGTGATCGGAATATATGGAGGAAAAAATATCAATACACAAAAGCTGTTATTTAATGATGGTTGCGATATTTTGGTAGGAACTCCGGGAAGGGTAATGGATCTTGCTATTGACAATGCGATTTCATTAAAAGAAGTACAGAAGCTGATTATTGATGAGTTTGATGAGATGCTGAACTTAGGTTTCAGACCGCAGCTTACCCATATTTTTGAAATGATGAAGCCGAAGAGACAGAATATTCTTTTTTCAGCTACCATGACGGAAGCTGTAGATGAAATGCTGGATCAGTACTTTGCTAATCCAATAGAAATTTCACTGGCAAAATCCGGGACACCTCTTGAAAAAATTGAACAGACCGCTTATAAAGTGGAAAATTTTAATACCAAAATCAATCTTCTTGAGCATTTATTGAAAACTAACGAAGACATGTCTAAGGTCTTGATTTTCAATAACAATAAGAAACATGCCGATCTTTTGTTTGCTAAAATTGATGAACTTTTCCCTGGGCAGTTTGATGTGATCCATTCCAATAAATCTCAGAACTACAGGCTTAAAGCTATGAAAAGCTTTGAAAACGAAGAGGTTAGAGGATTAATTACCACCGATGTAATGGCTAGAGGTCTTGATATTTCAAATATTACCCATGTAATCAATTTTGAAACTCCAGATATTCCTGAACAATATATTCATAGAATAGGAAGAACGGGTAGGGCAGACAAAGATGGTAAAGCGGTGACGTTTGTAACCAAAAAAGAAGAAACTCTGATTCTGGACATTGAATTATTAATGGATAAAGCTTTAAAATTCAATGATTTCCCTGAAGAAGTTAAAATAAATCCTAAAAAAATCGCCTCTGAAGAAGATCAGATCGTGATGAAAAATCCGGCACAGGTAAAACTGAATGACGGAGGTGGAGCTTTCCACGAGAAAAAGGATAAAAATAAAAAAGAAAACTGGGGAGGCCCTTCAAAAAGAAAAGCACCCAAGAAGTTTGGAGCCAACAGAGCCCAACAGAAAACAATTTCAAAGTCTAAAAGAAAAAAATAATAGAAAAAGGTCTGGATTTCCAGACCTTTTTTATTGGTATCAGTATGTGATATTATTTCATATAAGGTTTCATGACCTTCGCCCAAACTTCATATCCTTCGGGAGTCAGGTGAAGCATATCTTCCACAAAAAGATCTCTTCTTACATTCCCATTAGAATCTTCCATGGCTTTAGTAATATCAATGAACGCTGCATGAGGTTCGTTTTTCATGAAAGCGGCGATCTTTTTATTTGTTTCTTTCATCTGCGGCCATAGAATTTCGCGGCTCGGAGAATATTTTATTGAAATAAAATCAACCTCGATATTTGGAAACCTTTTACGAATCTTTTGATAAAAGGTTTTAAATCTGTTAACCACTACTTTGGCTTTCAGATCATGGTTGTCTGCAAAATCATTATCGCCGCAGTAGATAATAATCTGTTTAGGCTGATAAGGACTCAGTAAGTCATCAGCAAAATCATTCAGGTCCGTCATTCTTGATCCTCCAAACCCCCTGTTGATAATTGTTTTGTCAGGGAAATAGCTGGCAACATCCGTCCATTTTGTAAAAGAGGAACTTCCAATCAGAAGGATTGCATCTTTAGGCGGTGCATTCTCTTGATCAAGTTTTTTGAAATTCTGAATGTCCTGCCAGAACATAGGCTTTTTTTCCTGTGAGAAGGATAGGGCAAAATACAGCAGCAGAAATGCTGAAAGAATCTTCTTCATTGTAATCAATTTAAAAATAAGTATAAATTTAATGAAAAACTCCCGATAAAATCGAGAGTTTTGGTTTATCTTCAAAATAGAAATCTCTATTTATCTTTTTTATATGTAATATAGGTCAGGTCAGCTATCTCATCACCATTAAAGTCGGAAGCACCGAACAGCTGTGCTATTTTCAGATCCTGATTCGTTAAAATTTCTACTCTATAAGCTCTTTCGCTGTCGTTGTCATATTTAATGCCTAAAAGCTTGGTCTCTTCAGAATAAGTATATTTTCCTTCGGTTTTTCCGCTTTCATTACATTCCAGGCCTGTCCCTGAATAAGAGGTGTAGCTGGTAAAATAGTCAGATCTGAAGTGCAGTGTATTTTTAGCCGAACATCCGGAAGGAACCTCGGTACTAATTACTGTTTTATTGTCTTTTCCGGAAATAATTTCTGTTTTGATCACCTTCCAATCCCCGCTCATCATTTCCAACTCATAGGCTTCAATGTTGTCATCTTTACAGGAATTTAGGGCAAGAGCAGAAAAGGCAAATAAAAGTAGCTGTTTTTTCATTATCACAAATTTTAGAATATGCTAAAATATAAATAAATTTGAAATATCTATAATGAAATCATGCTTTTTTAAACGAATGTTTATAAATAAAAGAATTTTACATTATCAAGCCGGAGGAGAAAGCGGATAATCTGTTTTTTAACGAATTATTGCCAATGATGAATCTTTGCTCCGCCAGTAAAAGTGAATATTCCCATACATTATAAGCCTATCATTCACATTTCATCATCCATCTCCTCCTCCGATCTTTTTAATAGCTCATTTCCACAATCTTATAAGCATCCTGAGGCGTTAATTTTTTATACTCCCCAAGACCAGTCCAGTTTCTGTCTGTGAATGCTTTTTCTACTCTTTCAGCGGTCCCTTTATAATCTTCCGTATATTCAGAAAGTTTGGTTTTAATGTCAAGGCTGTGGAAAAATTCCTCCATCTTTTTAATTCCAAGTTCTGCTTTTTCTTCTACCGTTCCATCCTTGATTCCCCAAACTCTTTCAGCATATTGAGCTAGTTTTCCTTTCTTCGTTTCAAAGTTATAGCGGTAGTGAGAAGGAGCAATAACGGCTAAAGTTCTTGCGTGGTCAATTCCGAAATAAGCAGTCAGCTCATGTCCCATAGCATGAACTGCCCAATCCGTGATCACGCCTTTCTGGATAAGCCCGTTCAGCGCCATTGTACAGCACCACATAAAATTCCCGGCAGCATCATAATTAAAATCATCAGCCAGCACTTTTGGAGCCGTTTCCTGAAGGCTGATCAGGATGCTTTCTGCAATTCTTTCCTGAAGATCCGCAGAAGAAGGTGCCGTCATATACTGTTCCAGCACATGAGTGTAAGCATCTGTAATTCCGTTCACGATCTGGTTTTTAGGAATTGTTCTGATCACTTCAGGATCTAAAACTGAAAACTGTGGGAAAAGCCCTGGTCCGCCTGAAGATAATTTTTCATTGGTTTCTCTTCTCGAAATCACATATCCTGAATTCATTTCAGAACCAGTTGCCGGCAATGTCAGGATACTTCCGAAAGGCATTCCCTCGCCTTCAAATGTTCTTACTGAATTTTTAAGAATTTCCCAAGGCTCACCGTCATAATTGGCAGCTGCTGAAAGGAATTTAGTTCCGTCGATTACAGATCCTCCGCCAACAGCAAGAAGATAATTAATATTTTTTTCTTTGATAAAGCTTAAAGCATTCACCAGAACTTCATATTCAGGATTGGCAGGAATACCTCCGAACTCATACAGATCATGATCTTTCAAGGCTTCTTTTACCTGATCGTAAACCCCGTTGTTCTTGATGCTTCCGCCACCGTAAATCATTAATATTTTGGCATCTTTTGGAACCTCACGGGAGATTTTAGCGATCTCACCTTTTCCAAAAAGTATTTTTGTCGGATTTTTAAATTCGAAATTAAGCATTGTTGTAAATTTATTAGATTCAAATTTACGCATTGCATTATGAAAATTGAGTTAATGAAATTCTAAAATTACTATCAGAGTCTTTTATAATAACAATTTAAAATATACCTGTTTTTGCTTGGGGACAGTGTTGATTTTTATTTACCCCTTTATTGTATTGGGGAAACACTTGGATTGCAATTTTCACTTTTAAAATAGACACCCTTATTTGTAGATTCCAGTTTTCCGGTTCTTCTGTTGATTTTTATAAAGTAAGATTCTTTCATTTCCGGACAGCCTTTAGACTTTGAGACATACAGATAAATATGCTTATCCTCAATCTTATAGGAGCCACTCAGTTTATTGCTGGTATCTATTTTAAAGCCATAAGTTTGGGCCAATAAAATAGCTTCCGGAAGGTTATCAACCGTTCCGATGAAATCTCTGAGTTGCTGTTCGTTGGAGAAATAGACGGACCGGTCTTTTTTGCAGGCAAGAATATAGGAAAAACATCGGTTGCCCATACATTGCTGGAAGAAGCCTTTCTCAGGAAGAGGTTCGTTGATGGTCATAAAATCCGGCATCTGACTTTCATAAATCACAGCCTTTTCAGGATCGGGATCATTGGTAAGGACTCTCCAGTAACCATATTCTTTATCCGGAACAATGAACGGATACAAATATTCAGCATTATCCAGAATATCCGGAATCTTCCTGTAATCACCGGGAATTGTGGTCTGTGCAAAAAACAGATTGGATAGAATCAGGGAAGCGAAGACGATGATTTTCATAAAGAAGTGCTTTGAGGCAAATTTACAAAAACGGATGAAGATTTATTTTTTATCCTTTAAATAATTTACTGCATTGATATTATCGGGATTGAGCAGCAGTGATTTTTTATAATTCACAACAGCTTCTTCTTTGCGTCCCAATGCATCTAATATTTCACCATAACTGTCAAAAACATTGGAGCTATTGGGAAATAATTCTGTATTTAATTTGAAAACAACAAGTGCTTCATTTTTAAGGTTACGCCCGACCATCTGATAGCCCCATGAATTGATCTCATCCTCAGACACTTTGAAGTTTTTATTTTTCTTTTTGATTTTCTGATAAACCGAATCTACATTTTGATAACCGTCTGCGATAGTTTGTAAGTACAGCATTTTCATATAAGGACTAAGCCCAAAACCATTTTCAGCTTTCATACCGGGAATGTAGTATCCTGCAATTTCATCAATGAACCATTCAGGATTTGAGCCCTGCAGATTGGTTAACACTACAATGGACAGATGATCCTGAGGATATACAAATAAAGTAGAACGCATACCACCAACGGGGGCAACGGCAGGGTGTTCAGATCTTACAACGGTAGGCCATCCCAGAGCGTAACCATTCGTTAGTTTATTGAAACCGCCTACATCACCGTTATTGAGTTTTATAGTCGTGAAAAGTTCTGTGATGCTTTTTTTATCTTTAAGGAGTTTTCCTTCCTGTAAAGCAAGAAGCCATTTACTTAAATCTTCTGCTGAAGACATAATTCCTGTAGCGGTTCGGAAAAAGACCGGAAAAGTCGCAAAAACATGGTGGAGTTTTCCGTCGTTGATCCATTTGCCTTCGTTATTGATAATGATGGAATAAGCACCTGCACTATTCTCAATAATATCGTTGGAATCTCCAAATTGAGTCACGAGCAGTTGGGAAGGTTTGAATTGATGGTCTTCAATAAATTTTGTGAAATGTATTCCACTTAACTGCGTAATTATTTTTCCCAATATAAAGTATCCTGTCTGGTTATAACTGAATTTTTCACCAGGTGAAAACTCCATTGGAAGGGTTTTAACTATTTCCCAGTTTTTACTTTCAATGCCTTCCCCAAAAACCTGTTCTTTTTGATCAATATTATTGGGAAGGCCGGATGTATTGCTTAAAAGTTGTTTGATGGTTATTTTTTTCCAGCTTTCAGGGATATCAATGAGGTATTTGGAAATAACATCATCTGTCTTTAATTTTCCCTGTTCCTGCAACTGCATAATGGCAACCCCAACAAATGCTTTTGTCATTGAGTTGATTGAAAAAACAGTGTTGTTTTTAGTTGGAATATGATGTTCAATATTGGCCAGGCCATAGCTGCTGAGCTGATCAATTTTATCATTTCTCACAATGGCCAATTGAAGTCCTGGGATTTTCAATTCCTGCATTTTATGCATAATGAAAGTATCAATGCTGTCTGAGCGCTTTTGTGCGGTATAATCTTTAGGGAAAATAACAACGATAAAAAGTAGAATTGATTTTAATAAGATTTTCATGGGACTGTTTGTTGTAAAACATGGTAAGGTAGCTTTTTATTACATGTATTATAATCTTTTCTTTCTTTAACTGAATGGTTGAGAAGTTATGAGCTATTAGTTTCGGGATTCGGCGGTGAGTTGAGTGTAAACAGGTTAAAAGGTTGTCAGCTGCTGGTTGCCTGTTTGGAGTATATTAAGTTTAGTGAGTTATTGTCTAATGTCTGATCTTGATGCTTACAACTAAAAACCCGCTATTCACTTGCAAAGCAAAATTCACCATTGACATTTTAACATCAAGTCTCAGCCTTAACCTAAAAGTTTCTCGTGTCTGATATCTAAAATATTTATTAAATTAAACTATTGCAGTACAATTTTATAATATCCTTTTTCGTCTGTTACATCAATACCTACACCGGTAAATGTTAATTTATTGATCTGATAGCCATCACAACCTCCTTTAAATTCTGACGACTGTATAGAAAAATCAAAACTTTTAACGTTAGATTGGAAAGTATATTTTTTTATCCCGTTATAAGCACCAACATTTTCTAAAATAACCATATCCTCGGATGTTTTGGTTAATTGTACCCCCACCTGATTTTCATCTTTAATTGAATACATAGTAAGTGTTCCATTGGTGATCAGATTTTCATCATTAACATTAACAAATTTAAAGGCTACCGTTTGAGGGGCATTATAGCAATCTTCGCCGCAAGCCGTTAAGGTAAAGGTCATTAAAATAAATATGAATATATTTTTCATTGGATTAGTTTCTGTGAAAAGTAAAACTAATCATTAAACTTCTGTATTCAAAATTATTATAAACTTGAATTGTTATAACGGGTTCTAAATATTTTTAAAACCTGAGCAAGCTGATAATCCGTAATATCAAAATCGTCTATGTTAACTTCTATTTTTTCTTTGTTATGGAAAAAATATAAATAATTAACTTCAGGTTGGTAATCATGCTTAGACTCACGACTTACTAAACGTTTTACAATAATTTTTTCAAGCTGAATGTCTTTCCACAAATATCTTGGGTTATCTTTCATTTGAATTCCTTTCCCATTGATAGAAATCATGACTTTAGATATTTTCTTAATTTCTAAAATAATCTTCACAATAAAATAAATTGTAAATGCAGCTAACAATGTCAATATAAGCATTGTCATAAAGTCGGACTTCATAATGATGCAGGAAAGAAAAAATATTCCCAGAATCATAAAAATGCTATAAACAGAAATAGCAATGATTCTTCCTGAACAAGAATATTTAATAATAACTTCATCTGAAAGTGTATTCTCATCATATTCAATCTTATCATTTTTGTGAATGTTATATTCTTTATAAATAAAAACTCCATTAATAAAAACTCCAATAAAAAATATAATGGAAAGGATGAAAAAATATTGAAGTAAATAAACTCCTATTAATAAAGCTAAAATTCCTAAAATTGAATAGAAAATAATTCCAAATTTCATTTGTGTTATAAATTTTTTGCAAAGATATATTTTAAACTCAATGTATAGGAAGTCAATAGAAAATATTGCTTTTTTTGTCATTTGTCAATTCATTTAAAACCAAAATCCATTACATTTGTTATATGATACACGACCAACGAGCAGAAAAATTCAGGCAGATCGTGGAGAATAAATTCCAGATCTACAATTCATTATTTATGAGCCTGCCTTATGATAAAATGACTAATATCGGGATGCTTCTTCCCTTCCTTTATGAGGAAAGCCGAAACGGATATGAAGAAGGCAAGACCCCTGAGGGAATTGTCGAAGATTTTTTTAAAAACCATACAGACCTTCAGACTGAAGAGCAGAAATTAGAGCTGCTTTTTAAAATCATACAGTATATAGAAAGACAGGTGGTTTTGTTTGACAGTATTGAAGATGCTGCATTCCCGAACCTCCACTCCGAAAGTGATAGCGGAACAGTGACTAATCTTTTTGAGCGTTCATACCAGGATCACAAACTTGAAAAAGTACGTGAGAAATTGAAAGATTTTACGGTGAAAGTTGTGTTTACAGCACACCCAACGCAGTTTTATCCAAGTTCCGTGCAACGGATTATTCAGGATTTAAGAGGAGCCATTACCGGTGATTCTGTGACGCAGATCGATATGCTTCTGCAGCAGTTGGGGAAAACACCTTTCGTTAATAAAGAAAAGCCGACTCCCATCGATGAAGCATTAAGTATTATCTCTTATTTAAGATATGTTTATTACGATACCATCGGAGAGCTGTTTACTAAGATCAAAAAAACCTTTGGAAACGGTCATTTTCATCTCCATGAAGATATTATCCAGCTTGGTTTCTGGCCGGGCGGTGATAGAGACGGAAACCCGTTTGTAACCGCTGATGTTACCAAAAGAGTGGCTGAAGAACTCCGTTCAGCGATCCTGAAATCCTATTACAGTCATTTAAAATTCATCAGAAGAAGATTAAGTTTCAGGGGCGTTTCTGAAGTTCTGACACAATTAAGTGATGAACTTTATGGTGCAATCTTCAACGGTAATATAATCACAGCAGAAGATATCCTGAAAAAAGCAGACGAAGCAGAAAAAATACTGATCAATGAACATAATTCTCTGTTTTTAGATCTTCTGTCTAATTTCAGAGACCGTGTAAAAATTTTCGGGACCCATTTTGCTACATTGGATATCCGCCAGGATAGCAGGATCCATCAAAAAGTGATTGATGAGGTTTTCACAAAAGTATACGGTGCCATTGAGGCCAGTGAAGAAGAAAAATTCAATAAACTGATCCAGATTGGTGAAAAAGTAGATGCAGATCAGTTTGAAGATATTGTAAAAGATACTTTATTGACTGTTTGCCAGGTTTCCGAAATTCAGGATCTGAATGGACAAAGAGGAATGAACCGCTACATTATTTCTAATTCCGATGCTGTAAAAGATGTCATGAATGTATATGCATTCTTTAAAATCTGCGGTTATCAGGATGAAGAGATCAAAATGGATATTGTTCCGCTTTTTGAAACGATGGAAGGTTTGGCCAATTCAGAAAATGTAATGAACGAGCTGTATCAGAATCCTGTCTACAAAAAGCATCTTCAAAGCAGAGGAAACCAGCAGACGATCATGCTTGGATTTTCAGACGGAACGAAAGATGGAGGCTATTTGAAAGCAAACTGGGAAATTTATAAGGCTAAAGAGGTCTTAACTAAACTTTCCGTTCAGAATGGAATTAAAGTCGTATTTTTTGACGGCAGAGGTGGTCCGCCGGCAAGAGGAGGAGGCAAAACACATGACTTCTATGCTTCACAGGGAAATACCATTGCCAATAATAAAATAGAACTCACGATTCAGGGGCAGACGATCACAAGCATTTTTGGAAATAAAGAACAGGCCAAATACAATTTTGAACAGTTGCTGACTGCCGGTGTTGAAAATGATGTTTTTAAAAATTCTAAGAAAGACCTTACAGAAAAAGAAAGAAAGCTGATTGCTGAGTTGGCAGATATTAGTTATAAAAAATATTCAGACCTCAAAGCGCACCCCATGTTTGTCCCCTATCTTCAGGAGATGAGCACACTGGAATACTATGGGAAAACAAATATCGGAAGCCGACCGTCCAAAAGAGGAAACGGCAGTGAACTGAAGTTTGAAGATCTTAGAGCAATTCCGTTTGTAGGCTCATGGTCTCAGCTGAAGCAGAATGTTCCCGGATTTTTCGGGTTTGGATTTGCTATGCAGCAGATGAAAGAGCAGGGAAGAATGGAAGAAGTGAAAGAACTGTATAAAGGCTCGGATTTCTTTAAAACTTTGGTGCTGAACTCAATGATGAGTATGAATAAATCTTATTTTCCACTGACGTATTACATTAAGAATAATCCAAAATTCGGGGCGTTCTGGAATGTGCTTTTTGATGAATTTACACTTTCCAGAGATATTATGCTTGAACTTACCGGATTCAAAATGCTGCAGGAAGAAGATCCGCTTTCAAGAAAATCGGTGAAGATCCGTGAGAAAATAGTACTTCCATTGCTAAGCATCCAGCAATATGCACTGATGAAAATTCAGAAAGGAGAAGGAAATAAAGAAGCTTATGAAAAACTGGTGACCAGATCATTATTCGGAAATATTAATGCGAGCAGAAACTCAGCTTAAATACACTTAAAACGCCTTTCAATGAAAGGCGTTTTAATTTTTTAATACGTTCACAAATGTTTAATGAACCAGCTTCAATAAGAAACTATTCCTTCAGGAATTTTTCATAAAAAACCTGATTCTTCGCCTGGATTTTCAAATAATAGGTGCCTTTTGGAAAATCTTCTACATTTATTGATTTTAAACCGGTGTTTTTTCTGATCAGTTTGCCTAAATTATCATAAACTTCAAGCCGTTGAACTTCACTTTCCGAAGCTATATTTAGAATGTTTTGGACAGGATTCGGGAAAATGGCAAACTTTTCTTTTTTTACGATCTCAGAAGTATTCAATACCTGATTGTAAAGGCCTCCAAAATTGAGGATACCATAGCCCATCTGGTCTGTATGTCCCGGATAAAGGGAAGCGGTCTGTCTGAGTTTTGTTCTCATCAATTCCCTGTTCATCGAAGGAAAAGCCTGCATGAAACATGCAACACCGCCAGCAGCAATAGGGGTGGCAATAGAAGTTCCGCCTACTGAAGTTAATGTACTGTTAATAACCGTTGCAGAAGCTGTTCCTCTTGCGCTTCCGTCAGGTTTTACCACACCCGAAGCATTTGGTCCGTAAGATGAGAATCCTGAAGAATTTCCCGTTGAGTCCACAGAGCCTATGCTGAATACTTTGGCATTATCTGCCGGAGTCATAATATAATGCCAGGTCTGAAGTCCTGAATTGCCGGCTGCTGCCAGCACAAAAATCCCTTTATCGGCAGCTATGCCAGCTGCTCTTGCAATGAATGAAGTATTTCCGTTCATATCGGAATAGGTATAGTTATACCTTGTGTCATCAAAAATATTATAGCCAAGAGAAGAGGTGATAATGTCCACACCTTTTCTGTCTGCTTCTTCAGCTGCTTCTATCCAGTATAATTCTTCTTCCGGAATTTCACCGACAGAATTTTCACTGCGGTACAGGTAAAAATCGGCATCCGGAGCCGATCCTACAAAAATATTTTCGATGTAGCCTCCCATAGCTCCCAGTACTGCAGACCCATGATTACTAATGGAAGTATTGTATACATTATTTGTCTTGGTCACAAAATCATACACCGCTTTAATGTGATTATTGTTGCGCAGCCTTTCAAAAGCTGATCCTGTATTCACATAAGGAAAGCCGGCATCAATAACAGCAATAGAGATTCCTGTTCCTGTAAATCCTGCCAGGTGAAGCGGTCTCAGATTGATCTGATCGATCTGTTCAGATCCTGAGCCATAATCAAAAATGGTCTGTGTTTTTTGAGTGTCAGAAGAAAAGTTCCATTTATTCTCATGCCCATTTTTAGGAACTGAAGAAGCATTTCTGGCAAAACTTCCCACCGAAGATACATAAGGCAAGGCCTGCAAAGTTGCTATCTGTGCTTGTGTTGCATTTACAGCTGCTCCGTTAAGCCATTTAGAATAATCGGTAACGGTAAAACCCAGATTTTGAAGATTCTGAATGTAAGACTGTTCAATAGGAGCATCCTGATCGTTTAGCGGAATACCCAGAGAAGTCCGTCTGTTCAGGGATTTTTGAGTCAGTTCAGAAAGTGGATTGGCGTAAAAAGCTGCTTTATTCGGCTTGTCTGAAAAATAAACAAAAACAAGTTCTGTCTGTGCTGTGACGGCAGAGTAACCCGTTAGAAAACAAAAGAGTAAAAGTTTTTTCATGAAGTTATTTTATATAAAGATAAAACAAAATCAATAAAATTTTTGATAGGATTTTAAATTCCTTATTTTTACACAAATATTTGTTTATGAAAAAAATTCAGATGGTTGACTTGCAAAGTCAGTATTACAAAATAAAGAATGATGTAGATAATGCAGTTTTAAATGTAATGGATTCTGCGGCTTTTATCAATGGCCCTGAAGTAAAGTCTTTCCAGAATGAATTGGAATCTTATTTAGATGTAAAACATGTGATCCCGTGTGCGAACGGTACAGATGCTTTACAAATCGCACTGATGGCTTTGGACCTGAAAGAAGGAGACGAAGTAATCACAGCTGATTTCACTTTTGCCGCGACAGTAGAAGTTATTCATTTGCTTAAACTAAAATCTGTTTTGGTAGATGTAGATTACGATACATTCACGATTTCTCCTGAAGAAATTAAAAAAGCAATTACACCTAAAACAAAGGCCATTATTCCGGTACATCTTTTCGGACAGTGTGCGAATATGGAAGAAATCTTAAAAATTGCTGAAGAGCATAACCTTTTTGTGATTGAAGATAATGCCCAGGCAATAGGTGCACAATATACATTCTCTGACGGAACTGAGAAATATGCAGGAACCATGGCAATTGTGGGAACGACTTCATTTTTCCCTTCAAAAAATTTAGGATGCTATGGTGATGGAGGTGCTATTTTTACCAATAATGATGAATTGGCACACCGCCTAAGAGGAATTGTGAATCACGGGATGTATGAAAGATATTATCATGATGAGGTAGGCGTGAATTCAAGATTAGACAGCATTCAGGCTGCGGTTTTGAGAAAAAAACTTCCTCACCTGGATTCTTATAACGAAGCGAGAAGAAAAGCTGCGGATTACTATGATGAGGCTTTTGCAGGTATTGCAGATATTGCAACTCCAAAAAGGTCTGAAAATTCCACTCACGTATTCCATCAGTATACTTTGAGAATCCTAAACGGAAAACGTAACGAGCTTCAAAAATTCCTTACGGAAAAAGAAATTCCGGCAATGATTTATTATCCGGTAGCATTAAGAAAGCAGAAAGCTTATTTTCAGGAAAGCAATGATGCCGATTTTGTGAATACGGATAAGCTTCTTGATCAGGTGGTATCTCTTCCAATGCATACAGAATTAGATGAAGAGCAGCTGAAGTATATTACAGATGCGGTATTGGAGTTTATGGGATAAAATCGGATGAATAAAAGACTTTTTGAAAAGAAGGTAGTGTTTTATTTAGCAGTAGTGGTTAGTTTTTTACTACTTCTGTTTTCATTCACTGCAGTAATTTCTACATTTAATAATTTTACAGTACTTAAATTATTATTTACTTCTTTATCACTGATTCTTAATTTATTTGCTTTTATTAATTTATTAGAAAAATATAACAGAGCTATTTTATTTCTTAATATTAGTTTATGCTTATTTATTATTTTATCTGGAATGGCTGCATTAACTGAGATTTTAGCTCATGGTTTCTCTCGTGGCTATGGTAGCTGTAGATATGCATTATTATTTATAGCAGTTTTAATAATTGTTAATAAATATAAAGTCAAAAAAGGTAAATCAGAAAACGAAATAGAAGAAATAGGACAACACAACGATTAAAAAAATTACAAAAAATGGCAGTACTTGTTACGGGAGGACTCGGATATATTGGTTCCCACACAGTGGTAGAGCTTATCAATAACGGCTTTGAAGTGGTTATTGTTGATGATCTGTCCAACTCAGAAAGGTTTATTTTAAAAAATATTGAGGAAATTACAGGCAAGAAACCTGCTTTTTATCCTTTTGATTTAAGACGCAAGGAGCTTCTTACTCAGGTTTTTGATGCCCATAAGATCGAAGGATGTATCAATTTTGCAGCTTCCAAAGCAGTAGGAGAGAGCCAGGTAAAACCTGTAGATTATTATGAAAATAATTTATTTACCCTGATCAATATCCTTCAGGAATTTAAAGAAAGAGGAATTTCAAATTTCATTTTCAGTTCTTCCTGCACCGTGTATGGACAGGCAGAAAAAATGCCTATCGATGAAAACACTCCGTTGAAAATGCCTGAAAGCGTTTACGGAAAAACAAAACAGATGGGAGAAGAAATTCTGATTGATTTCGCAAAAGCATATCACCGGAAAATTTCTCTTTTAAGATACTTTAATCCAATTGGAGCACATCCATCAGGGAAACTGGGCGAACTTCCAATAGGAGTTCCCAATAATCTCATCCCTTACGTTACGCAAACGGCAGCAGGAATCCGGGAGAAACTAAATATCTGGGGAGATGATTATGATACAGTAGATGGAACTGCGGTTCGTGATTATATTTATGTTGTAGATTTGGCTAAAGCTCACGTAAGTGCACTTCAAAAACTAATGCAGAGTAATGAAGAAACGTTGATCGATATATTTAACCTGGGAACAGGAAAAGGCTCATCCGTATTGGAAGTGGTAAAAGCTTTTGAAACAGCTAATGATGTTAAAGTTCCTTACCAGATCTGCCCACGCAGAGAAGGTGATATTACCATAGCTTATGCTAATGCTGATAAGGCTGAAAAAGAACTTCAGTGGAAGTCTGAGACTTCTCTGGAAGAATCTTTGAGAACAGTCTGGAAATGGCAGGAATATTTGGCTGCACAAACCGTTTAAGAAACATAAAAACAGCTATAAAATAAATCACAAAATAACCTTCCTCTCAATCTATAATGATTGTTGCAGTGGAGTTTTAATTTAAATTTTTATTAATATGAAAACAGACAGAATAGGCATTACATTTTCTTCATTCGATCTGCTGCATGCAGGACACATTAAAATGTTGGAAGAAGCCAAAACAATATGTGACTACTTAATCGTAGGACTTCAGATTGATCCATCCCACGACCGCCCGAACAAAAATAAGCCGAGCCAGACCATCGTAGAAAGGTATATCCAGTTAAAAGCTGTCAATGCCGTTGATGAGATTATTCCTTATTACACGGAAGAAGATCTGCTGGATATTTTAAAGTCCTTTGTGATTGACGTAAGAATCATTGGTGATGATTATATGGACAAAGATTTTACAGGCAAACAGTATTGTGAGGAGAAAGGTATTGAGATCTTTTACAACAAAAGAGATCACAGATTTTCCACCAGCGATCTGAGAAAAAGAATCTATGAAGCTGAAAAAGAAAAATATGAAAAGGCTGAATCTATAAAATAAAAAAATCCCGAAAATATATTTTCGGGATTTTTTGTTTGTTACATTGGAGCTTGCTGGTCGTCACCACTTTCGTTAGCATTGATGTCTTTCTTCTTTTTAGGCTGTTCTATTTTTTCGCCTTGCTTAAATCGATACGTTAAAGCAATTGAGAATTGTCTTGGCTGCCATTGCATATAATTTCGGCGGGTATAATCACTATTGTAGCTATATACCTCTCTACTTCTGGTATTAAATATATCCTGAATATTGAAAGATATTGTACCATCGCCTTTCCATATTGTTTTAGATGCTCCTAAATTTAAAGCATACATATCTTGAGAATCCTGATTCGCTGACTTCTGTGCTCCTCTATAGAATCCTTGTAGCTGTACACTCAGTGTCTTATCAAGTTTAAAGGTTGTATTTAAACGTGCTCTTGTTGAGAACCCGTCACCTGTAAAATCCATTGTGCCAATTTTAGCATTACCTAAAGCATCTTTTGTCTCGTAAGAAGCAATACCGGTAGTTTTATAACCAAACACGTCTAAGCTACCCATAATTTTTAACCAGGCAAATGGATCATAGGTAAAATTAAGATCCAAACCATAACGATCGTCATTACCTAGGTTAATTGGTTTTGTATAAAAAATACTCTGGCCTTCATCTGGTCTGTAAACAAGCATTTTAGTGTCATCTGTTGAATGTCTGTAATAAAGAGTAGGGTTGATTGTAAATTTCTTTCTTGTAATGTTATAACCTACTTCATATGAGTCTACATACGATGGGTTCAGGTCAATATTTCCTTCAAAAACGTTTTGGCTGTTGCTGTAATTAGGGAAAGGAACCATAAAGAATGATCTAGGCCTGTCTATTCTTCGGGAATAATTTACTAGAATCTGGTTGTTCTTTGATACATCATAACTTAAGAATATACTTGGAAATAAATTGTTGTAATTCTTATTTTTATTAATTGGGGCCTTGTCAGGATTTTGATTAACATAATCAATCTTAACATTTGAAAGCTCATCTCTTAATCCCAGCTGATAAGCAAATTTTTCTCCTATTTTACTTTTAAACTGCAAATAGAAAGCATTAAACATTTCTCTGTAATCCGTTTTGTTATTATAATCCAGAATAAACGGATTATTAGAAGTACTGTTTACAAAATTATCGTAATTGTTATTATTAACATCTATTCTGTATCCTGCTTCAAGTTTGGACTGCTCACCGATAGGTAGCTCATAGTCTGCCTTTCCAATAAGGGTCTTGTTTACAGAATGTCTTTGGGTAATATCTTGCTGAACAGGGATGGAATCTTCAGTTTCCAGAATATTAGAATTGTTATTACTTCTATTTCTCTGTAAACTAAGTGATACGGATAAATTTTGCCCCTTATCATCAAATTTATGGTCCAGGCCGATATCTCCCTGAAATGCAAGATTGGTGTTTCTTCCTTCAGAATCTCTTTGTCCGTAGGAATCCATCAAATTCCATGTTTTTTGATCGCTGTATCTGTAAAAACGATTATAAGTACTCAATAATTCATTACTATCTCCTTCAAAGGTTCTTACAACTCCAGATAGATTTAATGATGTTTTATCAGAAATATCATAGGTAAATCCTGCGCTGGCATTATAATTTTTGTTATAACTTTTATTAGTGGAATTTTGTAATTGATAAGTCGGAACATCATTAGGTTGTTGATTAGGCAATATACTTGGGAAGACAATGTTATGATAGGTGGTCTCCGTATCATTTTTGCTTTTATTTTCAGAATAGCCACCACCACCATTCACAAACCATGTCCAGTTATTTTTTCTCCAACTTAGATTTGTATTAAGAGCTGTTCTCGGAAGATAACCCAAAGTACCAATTACACTACCGTTAAAGCCTATTTTTTTATTCTTTTTAAGAATGATATTTAAAATACCTGAGGTTCCGCTTGCTTCAAATTTTGAAGAAGGGTTGGTAATCACCTCAATTTTCTCAATTTGATCCGCCGGGATACTTTGAAGTGCATTGGCGCCATCATCAATTCCTAACAGAGCAGAAGGTTTCCCGTTGATCAGGAATTTCACATTAGAGCTTCCTCTCATCGAAACAGTACCATCAGTATCTACAGAAACAGAAGGAACGTTGGAAAGGACATCCTGAAGGTTTCCTCCCTTACTTACAATATCCTGAGAAGGGTCGTAAGTCTTTTTGTCAAGTTCAACTTTATAAGCTTTCGTCGCTGCTGCAGTAATCACAACGCCTTGTATTTCCTGGGTTTTTCCGTCTAAAGTAGTGGTGGCCTCAGGTTGGATGGATAGTGCACCAATATTTCCAGGACCTGAAATGTTTTTATTAACTATACTTTTCTTATAGTCGATTGCTTCTACTGTGATGTCATAATTTCCGGGAGCTAATTCCAGTTTGTACTGTCCCTTTTCATCGGTCAATACGGCATCGCTTAATGTTTTATTCGCTTTATTGCTGAATGTCACAGAAGCATAAGGAACCGGCTGATTGTTTTTGTTGACAATCATTCCCGTAACACCTGCTTTCTCCTGGGCAAATGCCATAGCAGCTGCTGAAAGTACAAAAGTAAGTGCTAACGTTTTTCTTGTGAAAATATTGACAATTTCCGTCTGATTCATAAGGTATTTTTTTGTGTAAAATCGTAAGAGTATAACCTATAATATTATGAAATCGTTAATTGGGCTGATTTTCAAAATACTATAACTTATGTATTATTTATAGATGTATAAGTCGTATGTAAGTGTTAAATGTTAATTATTGTATTGTTAAATAAAAGTTAAATTAATTTTATTTTATATTTTTTGAATTCAGCCAGTCCTGATAAGCTTTTGCATTGATGGCATGTTGCTCTGGACTGTCTGTAAATTTATGGTACCCAAACCTTGCTGGATCGGCACACATGAATATATAATTGTTGTTTTCTGCATTTAAAACTGCGTCTACAGAATTTTTATCAACTACACAGATGGGGCCCGGCGGAATACCTGCATTAGCATAAGTATTGTATGGGGATGGTGTAGAAAGATGTTTATATAAAACTCTTTTGATTGGTTCCTTAAAATTAGTCTGCTTATTGATCGCATAGATCACCGTAGGATCAGACTGAAGTTTCATCCCTTTTCTGAAACGGTTCAGATACAGTCCGGCAATCGTTTTCATTTCATCTTTTTTACCTCCCGATTCCTTATAAACGATAGATGCCAGAGCATAGATCTGATCTCTGGTCAGGCCAGACTGCTGTTCCTTACTTTTTCTTTCACTGGTCCAGAAATCATTATACTGCTCATCAAATTTTTTGAAAAATTCTCTTGGGCTTACCGTCCAGAAAAAATTATAGGTATCGATGAAGAAATATTTTTTAAGATCCTCCGCATTTTTATACCCTTTTTCCATGGCTAGCTGATCCAGATCATTCACGAAATGTAAAGAATCCAGCTCTGTCTTTTTCGTCACCTTTCCTATCATCTGGTACATATCTCCAAAATCTCCAATTCTGAAGCTGTTCTCAGCCTGGTTTCCTGCCTTGATCATATTCACCAGATTAGTGTTTCCTGCCCCTGACTGGAAGTGGTAACGTCCCGGTTTAAAATACTGGTCAAGATCTTTATCTTTAGCCACAGCCTCAAAAGTTTCCTTATCTTTCACATACGGAGCTACGGAGTCAAGGATCTGTTTGAAATCAGCCTTATGGGGAATCAGGGCATAGCCATCCTTTTCCACGTTGTTTCCGTAATATTTATTATAAAATCTCAAACCAAAAAATCCGGCTGCTCCGAAAATAACAAGAGCGATAATGAGAACAGTTTTTTTCATTATTAAAAAAGTTGATTAAAAGTTTTGCTTTTAAATAAGATCTGTTTTACCTTTAAAAACTTGCTTCGCAGGACCTTCCAGCCAAATATTCTGAAAAGAATTTCCATTTTTCTCAGCATACACTTTAAGATTGCCTCCTAAGGTTTTAACTTTTACAGAGATTAGATTATTTTTTTGCAGAAAAGTTAAAGCAGAAGCGGTAACTCCTGTTCCGCAGCTGAAAGTTTCATCCTCAACGCCTCGTTCATAGGTTCTTACGAAAATTTCATCATCCGTAATTTTTTCTACGAAATTTACATTGATGCCTTTTTCTTTATAATTTTCAGAATTTCTGATGCCGTTTCCTTCTGCAAAAACATTGTAATTCACCAAATCCTCCACATATTTTACATAGTGAGGTGATCCGGTATTCATCACCGTATCTTCACCGTCTCCGGAAACCGTATTTACATCGATCATTTTTAATTTAATGATCCCGTTATGGATCTCGGCTTCATGTTCACCATCAATCGCAATGAACTTACATTTGTCCTCAAAAATATCGAGAAAGAAAGCAAATGCTACCAAACATCTTCCGCCGTTTCCGCACATCGTACTTTCGCCACCGTCAGAATTATAATAAACCATTTTGAAATCGTAGGTATCATCATTCTCCAGTAAGATAAGTCCATCAGCGCCTATTCCGAAACGTCTGTCGCAAAGTTTTTCTATATAGTCTTTATCCTTAGGAAACTGAAGATCACGGTTGTCTATCATTACAAAATCATTTCCGGTTCCCTGATATTTATAAAATTCCATATTCTTTTAGTCTAAAATTAACGAGCAAAATTAATATATTTAAAATGAAAAACGAACAGTGTTAGCTGTCCGTTTTCTTATTTATAATTGTTTTATCTAAATCCGCCTCCGCTCGATTGCTGTCTCGTTGTACCGCTGCTCTGTGGAGTGCTGCTCTGGGAGCTTGAACTCCCTCTGAACCCACCGGAAGATTCCGTTCTGGTGCTATTCTGATTTTGCTGTGGCTGCGAATTTCTAAAACCGCCACTGTTTTGGTTATTCTGAGTTCCTTGATTATTCTGGTAATTACCGCTTTGACCTCTGAAGCCTCCATTATTCCGATTGCTTTGTGGTCTCTGGTTATTATTGGAATTGCTGTTAGAATTTCTGAAGCCTCCGCTGTTCTGGTTACTTTGTGGTCTTTGGTTGTTGTTATTGTAACTGCCGTTTGAATTTCTGAATCCATTTCCGTTATTGTTACTACCGTCTACCGGCTGACCTCTGAATCCGTTATTCGGTCTTTGGGAGGTTACAGTGGATTTTCTTTCTACATATACCTTTCTTCTGTTATTCCCTGAGTTATAGTAATAATATGGAATACCGTTATCATAATAATAATTCACATCATTTCTATAATAATAACCGTCATTTCCGTAATAGCCACCGTTTCCGTAATATCCCGAAGGTGCATAATAAGCTCCGTTATTATAATATGGATCACCATAACCACCATTATTAGCATATCCGTCTGAATAAGCTAAACAAGAAGTTAGGCTGGCCATAGCTGCAATACTGAATGCTATTTTAAATAAATTTTTCATGACTTTACTGTACTTTTTTCTTTTAAACTTTTTTTCCAATTAAGGTATCCTAAGATAGCCATTATAGTAAATACCAAATATTGAACCGAAGTGATTCCCAGCTCCTTAAAAATCATCATCGGGATGCATATAAAATCTCCGATGATCCAGAAGATCCAGTTCTCAATGCGCTGTCTGGCCATAAACCACATCCCGACTAAAAATATTGAAGTAGTCAAAACATCCAGCCAATTCGCCCAATCCAGGTGGTACAATCCAAGGCTTATACCATCCATTAAAAATTTATTGTCAATATAAGGTTTGTAATAATAAATAAGAGTGACCAGCGCTAGGCTGATGAAAAAAAGAAGCCCTGCAAATATTCTTTCTCTTTGTGTAGCCCAAGTAACATCCACATGAACATGATCTTTGGAGTTTTTAGACCACAGGATCCAGCCATAAATACTCATTGCCGTATAATAAACATTGATCATGCAATCGCCAAGCAACCCAAAATTAAAGAGAATGTATACATAAATCATTGTAGAGATAATACCCGTAGGGTATACCCAGATATTTTTTTTAATTGAAAAATACACGCTTAAAATTCCGAAAAATGCACCTGTGGCTTCAAGTAGAATTTGTATTACACTGTAGTTTTCATAGGGTTTTACAAAAAGATCATATAAATTCATGCGATCAAAAATAAGCAAAAATTAACACTTTTGAAAATAAATTAAATAAAGTGTAAATCAGTTTTTTAAACCTTTTTATTTAAAATAAATTCGGAAAGTTTATCAATAAACGTTAAGGTTTGTAAAATTTTTATATTTTCGTAAATCTTTAATTAAATAAAAAAACATGTCTAAAATTTGGGTTAAGAAACCAATGAGTGCGTATGAAGCGGATATCAAAAAAAGCCAGCTGAAGCGTGTTCTGGGAAAATGGAGCCTTACTGCTATCGGGATCGGAGCAATTATCGGAGGAGGAATTTTTGTACTTACGGGAACGGGTGCTTATTATAATGCAGGGCCTGCGCTGGCACTTTCATTCGTGATTGCCGGAATAGCCTGTGTATTTGCAGCACTTTGTTATGCAGAATTTGCTTCCATTCTTCCGGTAGAAGGATCAGCATATGCTTATGCGTATGGAACCGTAGGGGAAATTTTTGCCTGGATTATTGGATGGGGTCTGATATTGGAATACGCTATGGGGTCTATGACCGTCGCCGTATCCTGGTCAGGCTATTTTGGAAAACTCCTCAAAATGTTTGGGCTGCATTTACCTGCTTATCTTACCACGGATCCGCAGACCTATATGGCTGCAGGAAACTCAGGTTTTTCAATGAACTTACCTGCATTTTTAATTGTTTTCTTAGTCATTTCTATTTTAGTTAGAGGGACAAAAGGTGCTGCTAAGGCGAACAATTTTATTGTTGTACTTAAAGTATCTGCGATTATCTTTGTAATTATTGCCGGATCATTTATTATTTTCGGTTCTGCTAATCCTTTCCAAAACTGGGTTCCTTTTATTCCTGAAGCAACCACGATTACAGAAAACGGAGTCTCGCATTCCGCTTATGGGATTAGTGGAGTAGTGGCCGGAGCATCAGCCATTTTCTTTGCTTATGTAGGTTTTGATGCGGTCTCTACCCAGGCAGGTGAAGCCATTAATCCTAAAAAAGACGTACCCTTTGCAATCATCGCTTCGTTGATCATCTGTACCCTTTTATATATCCTTGTTTCTTTAGTATTAACAGGAATGATGCATTATACAGACTTTAATCCTCTGGGTAAATATCCGGATGCAATTAAAGCTCCTGTCGCTTATGCATTTGATATTGCAGGATATGCTTGGGCAGGATATATTATTACCATTGCAGCTACGGTAGGATTGATTTCCGTATTAATGGTAATGATCATGGGACAGTCAAGAATTTTCTTAGGAATGTCTAAGGATGGACTGATTCCTGCTACTTTTTCGAAAGTAAATCCTGAAACAGGAGTACCTACCAAAAACCTTCTTATTTTGGGGGTTGTAATTGCTACTATAGCCTCTCTTACACCAATCAATGATCTTGCACACATGACAAGTTTCGGAACTTTATTTGCCTTTACTATGGTATGTGTTGCAGTTTGGGTATTAAGAGTAAAAGAGCCGAATCTTCAGAGAAACTTCAAAGTACCGGCACTTCCATTGATTGCTTGTTTAGGTATTGCCATTAATGTTTATCTGATCTTTAACCTGAGCAAAGAAGCGCAAATGTATTCTTTCGCATGGCTGATCATCGGATTCTTTGTGTACTTCCTTTACAGTAAGAAACACTCGAAGCTTCAAAATGGAGGTTACGGAGAAACTTTCAAAGCTGAGCAGGAGCCTTTAGAAAAACCTGATATCGATTTATAAAAAATATAAAACTAAAATCCACAGAACTCTGTGGATTTTTTATTTTTGCTATCTATGAAAAGAACTTTTTGTATTTTATTTTTAAGCTTGGGAATATGGATGTTTTCACAGCAGATAGAAAGCTTCAAAACGATTTTGAATGACAAGATAAGCATCAGAGCGCTTGAAATCTATGATAACAAAGTATGGTACACCGGAACAGATTCAAAATTTGGCTTTGTGGATCTTCAGAACAGTAAAAACCAGAAGCAGATCAGTTTGTCGGATAAGAAACTTCAGTTCAGAACCTTGGCGCAGGATAAAAAATCATTTTATGCGATTAATATTGAAAGTCCGGCTTACTTTTTTAAAATTGATAAAAAAGATCTGAAATCAGAAATTGTTTTTACAGATACTGTGAAAACAGCTTTTTATGATGCACTGCATTTTGCTAATGATCAGCTGGCTTATACTTTTAGTGACGCCGATACAGATAATCTACTGAAACTGGCTGTTTACAAGAGCGGAAAATGGAGCATGTATAAAAACAACACAAAACTGAATAGCGGTGAAGCCGCATTTGCAGCCAGCAATACCAATATCGCTTCTTCTAAAAATTTTTTATGGATTGCAACGGGCGGAAAAGCATCAAGAATCCTGAAAATAGACCTGAAAAATGAAAATATTGATGTTTTTTCAACCCCTTTTATCCAGGGGGAATCTTCCCAGGGAATGTATTCTATTGATTTTTACGGGGATAACTTCGGAGTTGCAGTAGGTGGAGACTATACCAAGCAGGATGAAAACATAAACAATATCGCAACAAGTATCGACGGTGGGAGAACCTGGCAGATACAGGCTTCCGGAAAAAATGCGGGCTATTCGACCTGTGTAAAAATTAAACCAGGCTCTAAGGGTAAAGAAATGATCTCTGTCGGTGACAAGCATATCAGTTATTCTTCTGATTTCGGTAAAACATGGAAGAAAATTTCTGATGAGAAAGGATTCTTTGTTTGCCGTTGGATAAATGGAAATACCATTGTTTTTGCAGGAAAAGACAGGATTTCTGTGATGAAATTGAAGTTTTAACCCTATTGAAATATAACTGCATCAGGATTTTAAATCTTACTCATAGAATTTATCATTTTTGAAGAATTTCCAGTAACCACCATATTTAGACTTATTATAAAATACGGCCTAATATATTTCATGGTTTAAAATTCATAACTAATGGTTAATTTTGCAAGATGAAATAGGTCCAGCCTAATTTCAGTATTCAATAATATTTTAAATTTTGAAATGAATTCTTTAATAGATAAGTATAATATTCCCGGGCCACGTTACACGTCTTATCCTACCGTTCCTTACTGGGATGAATCTACATTTTCGCCTGAAAAGTGGAAGGATACCGTGATCAGGTCGTTTCATGAGAGTAATGCAGAGGAGGGAATTTCTATTTATATTCACCTGCCTTTCTGTGAGGCCTTATGTACATTCTGTGCCTGTCACAAGCGTATCACCAAACAGCATAGCGTTGAAATTCCTTACCTGGAAAGTGTGTTAAAGGAATGGAAGCTTTATCTTGAACTTTTTGAAGAAAGACCGAAACTGAAAGAACTTCACCTTGGAGGCGGTACTCCTACATTTTTTTCGCCAAAAAATTTAAAAACCCTATTGGAAGGTATTTTTGAAACGGTGGAGATAGCGGAACATCCTGAGTTCTCTTTTGAAGGACACCCGAATAATACGACAAGAGATCATCTTCAGACTTTATATGACCTTGGATTCAGAAGAGTAAGTTTTGGAGTTCAGGATTATGATCCTAAAGTTCAGAAAGCAATCAATAGAATTCAACCTTTTGAGAACGTGAAGAATGTAACTGAGTGGGCCAAAGAAATTGGATATAGAGGCATCAGCCACGATTTAGTATTCGGACTTCCTCATCAATCCTGGGAGGCTATGGAATACACCATCAGAAAAACAATGGAGCTGAAGCCGGATAGGCTTGCCTTCTACTCTTATGCACATGTTCCATGGGTAAAAGGAGTAGGTCAGAGAGGGTTTGATGAAAATGACCTGCCCAGCGGTGAAGAAAAACGTCGTCTATATGAAGATGGCAAAAAGCTGCTTGAGGATTTGGGATATATTGAGGTAGGAATGGATCATTTCTCCCTTGAACATGATGATCTGTATCAGTCTTTGATCCATAAAAAGCTTCACAGAAATTTTATGGGTTATACTTCAAGCAATACGCAACTGATGGTAGGTCTTGGAATGTCTGCCATTTCAGATTCCTGGTATGCTTTTGCCCAGAATGTAAAAACGGTGGAAGAATATCAAAAAATGGTGGAAGAAGGTAAAATTCCTGTAGTAAAAGGACATATTCTCGATCAGGAAGATCTTACCGTGAGAAGACATATTCTGAATCTGATGTGCCAGCTTGAAACCACTTTTACAGATAAGAACTCTTTCCCTGAACTGGAAAACGCATTTGAAATGCTGGAGGAAATGGAGAAAGATGAACTGGTGGAAATTTATGATAACCAGATTAAGATCACTGAAAAAGGAAGAGCATTTACGAGAAACGTCGCAATGGTATTTGACCTCAGAATGATGAGAAATAAGCCGGAAACGAGAATTTTCTCTATGACGATATAAGACAAAGGCGGTTCAATTTGAACCGCCTTTGTTATTTAAAGTAATAATTTGCCATAATATGCAGGGTAGAATATACTTTATTTAATGATTAATTTCTGGCTGTAAGACTTCATGTCATTTGATTTTATGATCAGGTAATAAGCTCCCGCGGGAATTCCTGTAATATCTACACTGCCGTCATTTTCAATTTTTGCTTTCTCTAAAACTATTTTCCCTTCTGTACTGATCAGGTCTGCTGTACTGTTTCCGTCTGTAAGTCCTTCAACGAAGACCTTTTCAGAGGCTGGATTAGGATGAATGTAGATAGGATTAAACTCAGAAGTCTCCTCTGTTCCCAATGTTCCTGTTGTGATTTTGAATATTTTTCCGCTGTTCACGGCTGCTACAAAAAGTTCTTTCTGGGAATTCTGCCCGAAAGTAGAAAAATTATTTCCGGAACTTGCAGGAGTCCATACAACAGAATTATCTGTATTTAAAATTCCGATTTGGGTAGAACAGTAATCGGCAAAGAAATATTTCCCCTGAAGCGCAGGGTATTGAGTTCCCCGGTAAACATAACCTCCGGTGATGGAACATTTCCCTCCGGAATGATCATAGACTGCAATTGGAAAGGTCATTGTACTCATGGCGGCACATCCTGCTGTATTGTAAGCATTATTACCTTCATAGCATCGCCATCCGTAATTGATTCCAGCTTGTGTAACGGGCATTTTGTTAATTTCTTCAATCGCTCCCTGGCCTACATCAGCAATCATTGCATTTCCAGTAACGGTATCGAATGAAAACTTCCATGCATTTCTAAGTCCGTAAGCCCAGATCTCATCAGCACCGTCAACTCCCGTTCCGGCAAAAGGATTTCCGGCAGGGATATTATACGGTCCTGTAGCATTTACATCTATACGAAGCATTTTTCCTAAAAGAGAATTCTTGTTTTGAGCATTGTTATTAGGATCTCCGCCACTTCCGCCATCACCCGTAACGATCCACAGATTTCCGTCCGGAGCAAAATGAATGCTTCCACCATTGTGATTATCAAACGGTTTAGGAATACTCAACAGTATTTTTTCAGTAGTAGGGTCTGCAATGTCAGGATTGGTAGGATTTACAGAATATCTGGCCACTGTGATATTTCCATTGGCAATGTTGTTGTAATAGATAAAAAAATAGCCATTGGTAGAATATTGAGGATGAAAAGCGAGTCCCAAAAGACCTCTTTCTCCTCCGTACAGAACTTTGGAACTGATATTCATAAAATCGGCACCATTGATGGTTCCATTAGGCTGGATGATCTTGATGATTCCGTTCTGCTGGACGACGAAAAGCCGGCTGTCATTGGCGTTCGTGATTTCTACCGGGGCAGTAAGCCCCGTTGCAAATTCTACTAAATTGATGCTTTGGGAATTAACAATTAAAGAAGAAAAGATACTTAAGGTAAAAAATAGATTTTTCATAATATTTTGATATTTAGTGTATTGGTAAACGAATGAAAATTTTATACCAATCATTATTTGAAAATTCCATTACGATAAGGAAGAAAAATTATTAAATCTTAAATAGAAATTAAAACCCCGATATATCTGAAAATAAACCGTTTCTGCTGTTAAAAACTTCATAAAATAATAATAAAATCATTATATTTGCCGACTTAATTTAACGTAGTTATAACAAAATGCAAGGAAAAGGACTTATTACAATTGTTGCTATTGTACTAGGGTTAATTTGCTTAAATGAGCTATTACCAACTTGGTACGCCAGCAAAATTGAAAGGCAGGCGACTGCTGTTGCAGGAGACAATCCGGAAAAGTATCAGAAAGAAATTACAAGACTTTCTAAGGATACTTTGAACCTGGGATTCACAAAACTTTATTACACTAAAGCCAAAGACAAGGAAATGAAACTTGGTCTTGACTTGAAAGGTGGGATCAACGTCCTTTTGGAAATCAACCAAAGAGACCTGGTAAATGATTTAACTAATTATTCTACCAATCCTATTCTGATTGAGGCTTTAAACAAAACGGATGAAGCTCAGAAGAATTCTACAAAATCTTATATCGATAATTTCTTCGATCAGTTTGAAGCGATCAATAAAGCAAAAGGAACCAACCTTAAGCTTGCAGATCCTGAACTTTTCGGGAATACCAATTTATCGGAGATCAAGTACAATACGACTGATGATCAGGTAAAAAGTATCATCAAAAGAAGAATTGATCTTTCAGTGGGAACAGCTTTCGAGGTAATCAGAACCAGAATTGATAAAATGGGTGCTGTGCAGCCAAACGTTCAGAGAGTACCGGGTACGGCAAGAATTTCTGTTGAAATGCCAGGTATGAAAGATATCGATAAGGTGAAGAAAATGCTTCAGACTTCTGCAAAACTTCAGTTCTGGGAAGTACAACAGGTTCCTGAAATTGCCCCTTATTTCCAGACATTGACTACAATGGTGGGTATTAAAGGTGATTCTATGGGAGTTGCGAAGAATACCAACTTCATGAAACTTATCAACCTTGACAAATTAAGAGCAAACGGTGTTGCAAGCGTAAAACTTTCAGATACTGCGGCCATCAATAAAATTTTGAGCAGCAAAGTAGGTCAGTCATTACGTCCGGCCAACATTAAATATACTCAGTTCATGTGGGGTTACAAGCCTGAAGCTACGGATGCTGAAAGTTTAGTATTGTATGCAATCAGAGGTAACATTAGCCAAAAAGCTCCTGTAGACGGTGCTGTTGAAACTGCGAGCATTGGCTATGATGAGCTAAGCAGAGTAGTGGTAGACATGCAGATGGATTCTAAAGGTGCTAAAGAATGGAAAACACTAACTGAGAAAAACGTTGGTAAACCGGTTGCTGTAACATTGGATGGTAGAGTGTATACTGCGCCAAACGTTGTAGGCGCAATTCCTAACGGTAGAACTCAGATCTCTGGTAACTTCTCTCAGGAAGAAGCTAAAGAATTGGTTGACGTTCTGGGAGCGGGCAAATTACCTGCAGGTGCAAAAGTAGTTCAGGCTACTGTAGTAGGACCTTCATTAGGACAAGAGTCTATTAATGCAGGGGTTATTTCATTTGCTATTGCATTCTTAATCATTATTGTTTATATCATTTTCTATTACGGTGGTGCCGGTGTGTACGCTGTAATTGCAATGATTGTTAACTTATTCTATATTTTCGGAATTATGGATTCCGGAGACTTTACATTAACGCTTCCTGGTATCGCAGGTATCGTTCTTACAATGGCCATGGCCGTGGATACGAACGTAATCATCTACGAAAGAACGAAGGAAGAATTATTCGCAGGAAAAAGCATTTTAGAAGCTTATAAAGATGGTTTCAAACATGCACTAAGCGCGATTGTTGATGGTCACTTAACAACATTACTGACGGCAGGTGTACTTTTCTTATTCGGAACGGGACCTATTAAAGGATTTGCCTTAACATTAGGAATTGGTATATTAATGACGTTCTTTACTTCAGTATTACTTTCAAGAGTAATGATCTTCTCAAGACTGAATAAAGGAAAACACCTTTCTGTATGGACTCCTCCAACCAAAAACCTTTTCAGAAATACCTGGATCGATTTTATCGGAAAGAGAAAATATGCTTATATCATTTCTGGTATTTTAACGTTGGTTTGTGTTGCATCTATAGCCATGAACGGATTCAAATACGGGATCGATTTTACAGGAGGTAGAAACTATGTGGTAAGATTTGATAAAGCGGTTAATGCTGAAGATATCGAACAGAACTTAGTTAAAGTATTCAAAACTGAAGATGGGAAAAACTCTTCTGTTGAAGCTAAAACTTTCGGAAACGATAAGCAGTTGAAAATTTCTACAGATTACCTTATTGAAGATGAATCTTTAAAAGCTGACCAGACTGTAGAACAAAAACTATTTGAAGGGTTAAAAACAAGCTTACCGGCTAACACGACATTGCATGATTTCAAATCTGCAGATAAAGAACACGCAGGAATTATCTCTTCTGAAAAAGTAGGACCTACGGTAGCAGATGATATTAAAACTCATGGTATGCTTGCAGTTGCAGCTGCTTTGGCGGGTATCTTTATCTATATCTTGTTAAGATTTAGAAAATGGCAATTCTCACTGGGAGCTGTTGCAGCATTGTTCCATGATGCGGTGATTATTTTAGGAGCTTATTCATTGCTTCACAAATTTATGCCGTTCAATATGGAGATCAACCAGGATTTCGTTGCAGCAATCCTTACGGTACTGGGGTACTCAATCAATGATACCGTTATTATCTTCGATAGAATTAGAGAGTATTTAAGAGAGAAGAAAGCTTTAACACTGGCTGGATTATTTGATGACTCTATCTCAAGCACATTAGGTAGAACATTCAACACTTCATTCACAACGATCCTTGTGATCTTGGCGATCTTCATTTTTGGTGGAGATAACCTTAGAGGATTTATGTTTGCCATGTTGATCGGTATCGGATTCGGTACTTACTCATCTATCTTTATTGCGTCGGCAATCGCATACGATTTCCTTAAGACAGGTAAAGAAGGCGAAGTACACGGTAAAACGACCACTACCAAAGAAGTACTTGCTTCTAAATAAGATAAACTACAATAAATAAGTAAAGGCCGTTTCGAGAGAAGCGGTCTTTTTTGTACAGTAAACGAGATTTTGGTTTGAGAGTGTTAGAGTTTTAGGGTTTGAGAGTTTTTGGAGTATGGGAGTATGAAGGGTTGGGGTTCACGTTAAAAAATTAATATTTAATATTCAGGGTTTAAATTTATATTTGCCAGTTTAATATCTGAAATCTGATGTCTGTCATCTTGGTTCTTGAATCTTGGTTCTTGAATCTTAGTTTTTTAACTCTCTTTCTTCAAAACCAACAATTTAGAATCATTATATTTCAGATTTGATTAATTTTGCAGCACTATGGAAAATTCAAGGAAAAAAGCAGCCATTGGCTTTATATTTATCACTCTGCTCATCGACATTACAGGATGGGGGATTATTATTCCAGTAGTTCCCAAATTAATTGAGGAGCTTATTCATGCAGATATCAGTGAAGCTGCGAAATATGGTGGCTGGCTTGGTTTTGCCTATGCATTTACACAGTTTATTTTTTCTCCGGTTGTAGGGAATTTAAGTGACAAATACGGAAGAAGACCTATTATCCTGATCTCCCTTTTTGGGTTTGCAGTGGATTATATTTTTCTTGCGCTTGCCCCAACCATTTGGTGGCTGTTCCTGGGACGGATAATTGCCGGGATTACGGGAGCCAGTGTCACAACGGCTAGTGCTTATATTGCTGATATTTCCACAGATGAAGACCGAGCTAAGAATTTTGGTCTTATTGGGGCTGCATTTGGTTTAGGGTTTATTATAGGGCCTGTTTTGGGTGGTGTTTTAGGACATTATGGAGCCAGAGTGCCTTTCTATGCTGCGGCAGGCTTGTGTCTTTTAAATTTCCTTTACGGTTACTTTGTTCTTCCTGAAAGTTTGGATAAAGATAAAAGAAGAGAATTCGACTGGAAACGCGCCAATCCTATTGGTTCATTTAAATTTTTAGGTAAACACCCGGAAATTTCAGGATTGATCTTTGCCCTTATTTTAATCTATATTGCTGGGCATGCCGTACAGAGCAACTGGAGCTTTTTTACTATGTATAAATTCAACTGGACAGAAAGAATGGTTGGGATTTCGCTTGGAGTAGTGGGGCTGCTGGTAGGCTTGGTTCAGGGTGTTCTTATCCGGTGGACAACACCGAAACTGGGTGAGGAAAAAAGTATCTATTACGGGCTGGCTCTTTACGCATTAGGGATGCTGCTTTTTGCTTTTGCTACAGAAGGGTGGATGATGTTTGCATTTTTAGTCCCTTACTGTTTGGGAGGAATCTGCGGACCTGCACTTCAGTCAGTGATCACGAAAAGTGTTCCGTCCAATGAACAGGGTGAACTTCAGGGAGCATTAACCAGCTTAATGAGTGCTACGTCCATTGTAGGACCACCGTTGATGACCAATTTATTTTACTTCTTTACCCATGATGAAGCTCCCTTTGAATTTTCAGGGGCTCCGTTCTTCCTTGCGTTTATTTTAATGGCTATCAGTGTTGTGATGACCTATTATGCTTTTCAGAAGAAAAATAAAAAGTTTATCAAAAAACTTTAATCAGGTCTAAAAACTTGGATTAGTTTAATGAAACAGATCGTATGAGTCGCATTCCTCAATATAAACCTGATGATTTCAAACCTATCCTGGATATAGATTGGAATGCCAAAAGTACAGAGAAAAAAGAGCTTAATGATTTTTTCATAGAACCGCTTCAGGAACTTAAAGATACTAAGACACCTTCCCAGCCACACCGTAAAACAGTCAATGACTTTGTATTTATAAAGAAAGGCAGTATAGAAAAGATGGTTTGTTCCAGCTTATTTGAAGTACAGGAGGGTATGATTATGCTTCTCCCTCCTTATAAAATCAGGACATTTATTCATCATACACCCGACGTCGAAGGATTTTACTGCCACTTTTCTAATGAATTTATTGCAGATGGGCCCGGCCTCAAATATCTTCAGGATATATTGAATCATGCCGATCTGATTTATAATCCTACTTTATTTCTTGATCAGGAACATCAGGAAAGGGTCTTTATGATTCTCCGGCAGATGGAAATTCTTTATCAGCAAGATCAGAGCCTTGATCTTATCCGGCTTTACCTTATTACCTTGTTGGGAGAGATTCGCCATTTTATAGAAAAGATTCCCCGTTCAATTCTTTCGGCCAACGATACACTGGTATTACGGTTTCGGAAACTTATTACCAATCAGATCCAGAACATCCATTCAGTAAAAGAGTATGCAGACCTGCTTGGTGTTTCCCCAAATCACCTGAATAAATCTATTAAAAGTGCTACCGGGAAAACAGCTTCTGAAATTATCAGTGAATCGCTCTTGATGGAGGCAAAGGCTCTGCTGTCCCTTCCCCGTCTTTCCGTTTCAGAAATTGCCTTTACTCTCGGCATCGATGACATTTCATATTTTTCCCGTTTTTTCAAAAAGCATAGCGGGATAAGTCCTTCAGATTATCGCAAAAGGATTGATTTGTCCTAATAACAGATTCATCTGTTCTAACCTTATTGTATTGTATTTCAGAATTTTGTAAATATAATTAAAGACGGTTAAAACATGAAAAAAATAGTATTCTTCACAGTAGGTTTCATTCCCATGCTGTTTGTTTCTCAGGCCCATACACAGGCGGCAAATCCTCCGGTAATATTTGAAGCTTTGGCAGGAAACAAGGGATTTGCTTCCCAGATGATGGTCAATAAAGCATTTGAGGGAAGCGGTAAGTTTGGCTTTTTCAGTGTAGCCAATATTTCTTCCAGATGGTCTGAAAATAATTCCAAAGACGCCATGATCCAGGCCAATCTTACCTTTGAGATCATCAAAAATCTACGGGTGCTGGGAGGTTCTCATTATACGCCTACGACAGGACTAAGACCTACGGCCGGGTTTATCTATTCCGTAAGTTTCAATGATTTTCTATTCACTGTAAATCCCAGATTTATAGGGTTTTCCAAAAGCAGCATTGCTGAAGGCTTTGCCATGATGGAATACAAACCTGAGATCAAAGAAAACTGGCGTGGATATTCCAGGATCCAGGGGCTTTATTCTCAGACTATACAGAATGGAGAACATGCCCGCAGCTATTTGATGTTGAGACTTGGGATCACCTATAAATCAATAACCTTTGGGGCAGGTGCTAACTTTGACAGTTACGGCCCTTTTAAAGAAAGCAAGCAGAATTACGGGATATTTGCTTCTGCCAGATTATTTAACTAAAAACATACTGCATTACATTTATCAAGACCATTAAATCTTTAATATGAAACATTTAATTTTTAAAACAAATAATACCTGGACAGGAACCTTACTCAGATGGACTTTAAGCATTATTTTTATCCCTCACGGACTTCAGAAAATATTTGGGCTGTTTGGAGGAATGGGATTTAATAAGACTCTGGAACTTTTCACACAGAGTTTACATCTTCCATTTATAGTGGCATTAACCGTTATTCTGGTAGAATTTTTGGGCTCATTTTTGCTGCTTGTGGGGTTGGGAACCAGATTCTGGGCCTTATTATTTATTGGGCTAATGGTGGGAATCATGCTGACAGCCCATCTTCAGAACGGTTTTTTTATGAACTGGTTGGGAACCCAGAAAGGGGAAGGATGCCAGTTTGACATTCTGGTTATAGGAATTGCAGCTGCTCTTCTGATGGAAGGAAGTGGAAAATTCTCGGCGGATGAATGGATACTTAAAGGAAAAAAATAAATTAAAAGATCAATCATGGACAAAATCAAACTTGGAAAATATTTAGAAAGGATCCATTATTCGGGTGAAATTCAGGCTGGAATTGAAATGCTTGGGCGGATCCATCAGCTTCATCCAAAGTATATTCCATTTGAAAATATAGATCCGCACACCGGAAAAGTTCCGTCTTTGGATCTGGATGATATTTTTGAAAAGCTGGTCGTGCAGTCCAGAGGTGGATATTGCTATGAGCAGAATCTGCTCCTGAACGATGTTTTGAAAACCTTGGGATTTAATCCGGAACTTCAGCTGGCCCGTGTATTATGGAGAAAAGATGAAAACAGCAGAACGGCAAGAACGCATCTTCTTCAGACTGTAGATCTTGACGGACAGAAATACCTTGTTGATTGTGGATTTGGAATTGTTACCCTTACTGCTCCCATCCTTTTAAATGACGACAGACCACAGAAGACTCCTAACGGCTTGTTCAAGATCTCGAAAAAAGATGACGGATATATCCTTTGGTTCTGGAAAGAAAAATGGCTCCCTGTTTACCGTTTTGTCTTGGGAAATGTAGAAATGGCAGATCTGGAAATAGCCAATTGGTACCTTTCTACCCATCCGGAATCTAATTTTAAAAAGAACCTGATTCTTTCAAAAGTTGATGAAAATAAGCGATACACCTACAGTGATCGGATCTTAAGCATAAGGTATAATAATGGCGAAAAAGAGTTGGTAAATATTGACAATGACAAACAGCTGTTTGAAATACTAGACAATACTTTCGGATTAAAGGAAAATGCAGCAACTCTTTTGAGACAGAGAACGAATGAAATTTAATAGGATTAGGCTTATGGTTTAATTCATTTAGATAAAAAATAAAACAGGGAAGCCATTAAGCTTCCCCATTTCTATTGAAAAATTTAATAATGAGTTCTCTATTTTTTATGGATAAAGTGATTTGGTCCCGTTGCTTACCACATTACTTCCCAAACCTGAAAAAGATACAGAGAAATTACTTGTATTAAAGCTTAAAGATCCTACAGGCGTACACAGTCCAAGTGCATATCTGCATTGACCGTAAGCACCCGTTCTTTTCGTTACTTTACTTTCACTTTTAGCTTTTCCCAGGCTGATATTCCCCCAGTCGCTTACATCTACGTTAGAAACAGTAGAACCGGAGTAATAGATCGTGATTTGATATCCTATCTCACCTCTTTTAGAACCCCAAAGCCAGTTTGCCGTCCACCATTGTTTGTGCCATTTTGAAAGAACTTTTGCCTGAGCATCTGAAGGGGAAACTTCCGTATTTCCTCTTGTATCCATCATTACAAGTCCGGCAAATACATTGTCCCAGATAATTCCGGACTCATTGTAGAAACAAAGAGAAGTGAATGCTTCGCCTTTATAATTCCAGGAAATTTCAATAATTTCAGTGCCCATTTTTATCTGCTCAGAAGCGGCTTCCTTAAGGCCTTTTTGAGCTTCAGCTAGCTGGTCTCCGGAAAATAAAGTCACGATTTTACCCACTTTTACTGTTTCAGGAGAAAGAATATTTCCTTCCGCTGTAAACTGTTCCTTGTCAGCAACCAGATTCTGAGAGATCTCAATACCTTTCTGTGTTGAAAGCTTTCCCAAAATACTCATCCCTGTGATCTGAAGATCATTTTTCAGATATTTTTCAAGGTTCTTCTTGGAATCACTGATCTGGTTCAATACATTTTCTGAAACAGCATTTGATCCCGGACTAATCTCCTTTTTAAGATCAGCTGCTGCAACCTTACTGGAAGGAGTTTCCTGTATAGCTTCACTGTTTTCATCCTGACACCCGGCAAGCGCCATTACCGATAAGACGGCAAAAAGCTTAAAAGTAGTTACAAGTTTTTTCATAGTTAAATATTTAATGATTTTGTGTGTATTAAATATAATAAAATTAATCATAACTCCCGTTTATTTGAATTAAATATTTGTGAACTGAAAATTACGGGAAAGGGAGAGGATTTAGAGCCAAGAGTCAAATGCCGGGAGCCAAAATGACTCATTTTAGCTTGGAAGCCGACGCTCCAAACTCTCAAACACTCAGACTCTCAAACTCGTTTATGGTCTAAAACTTAAAATTTGTTTAAAATTTTAGTTTACAGTAAAATAAATGTGTAAACTTTCGTAATTTTACGCCATGGAATTAAGCATTGGAGAAATGGCACTGATCGCAGTGGCGATTGTTGTATTATTCGGTCCGGATAAACTTCCTCAGATAGCACGTGATTTAGGAGCAGGTGTTAGAAAAATGCGTGGTGCAGTGGAAGACATCAAAACCGAGATCATGAAAGAGACTGACAATCCGGTTTCCGAGATCAAAAGAGAAATTGAGAAGGTAAAAGATGCGGCAAAAGATTTCAATCCCATGAAGGACATCGAAAAAGATATCGTGAAAGAACCTTCTTCAATCAATAATGAACCTCCAAAACCAAAGCCTGCCGACGACGAAACCTACGAAGGGCCTGTAAGCAGATAATTCATGGAGGAAATCATTCAGGAAGATAAAAAGGTTTTTCTATACCTTAACAATTTGGGCGATACTTCCTTCGACCAGCTTTGGATGCTCATTTCCAGCACATGGATCTGGGTGCCCCTTTATATTATATTTCTTTACTTTTTATACAAAAATTATAAACTAAAATCTTTAGTTTTCATCCTTATATTCATTGCACTTGGTGCTACAGTTTCAGACCAGTTGGCCAGTGTTTTCAAATATGGTGTCGCCCGTCTAAGGCCTTGTCATGATCCCAGTTTGGAACATTATATGAGGATTGTGAAGTGTGGCGGACAGTACGGGTTTTATTCTGCCCATGCTTCCAATACCTTTTTTCTTGCTGCTTATTTAAGTATTTTATTGAAAAAGAAGCTCAATTGGTTTCCATATGCTATATTTGTATGGGCTGTAGTAGTTTCTTATAGCCGAATATATTTAGGAGTGCATTTCCCGGGAGATATTTTGGTGGGGGCGTTTGTTGGATCTTTATTGGGAGTGATATTTGGAGTACTCGCCAAAAAAGTCATCAACAAACAAACTATAAATTCATGAAAAAATCTTTATTACTTACAGCATTAGTATGCTCTTCATTTCATCTGTACGCACAGGACAAAAAAACAGCCGAAGAATGCTTCAAAAAAGCAGACTATAAATGCGCCGAAGAGCAATATTCCAAACTCGCAGAAAAAGAACAGATCCAGAAGTACCAGTCTGAATATTATAACAGTCTGGGTACTGCCCAGAGACGGTTGGGGAAAACTGCGTTGGCATTGAAATCTTACGAGTCAGCTCTGAAATCCAATCCTTTGTCCGGATCGGTATATGCTAACCTTGCCTCACTGAACAGCCAGAAAGGAAACAAAGCCAAAGCACTGGAATACATCTCCAAAGGTCTTACAGTAGATGCTGAAAATCCGGAATTCTATCTTACCCGCTCTAAAATCTATGACAGCCAGGGAAAAAAAGATCTTGCCCTGGATGATCTCAAACAGATCCTGACCTTTGCGCCGGATAATATTTTTGCAAAAACCGGAATGGCCAATCTCAAAAAGAATAATGGGGATCTGAATGGTGCCTTACAAGATTATAATCAGCTAATCTCCGAAAAACCGGAATCTCTGCTTTACAATGGAAGAGCAGATGTATACTATAAGATGAAAAAGCCAAAAGAAGCGCTTAGCGACATAGCCAAAGCCATTTCTATCGATCCGAAATTTGCACAGTCTTATGTTACTAAAGCACAGGTTTTATTTGATACTGCAAAGCCTAAAGAAGCTTGTGAGAATCTGGATAAAGCAGTAAGCTTAGGCTATGAAAAAGCTGTGTTGGCGGAGTATTATGCCAAATGTGTGAAGAAATAATCTAATAAAGTTTTTCCTGTAAAATAGGGAAACCTACTCAGTGACATCATTTTGTAGTAGATAATATTTTGATCCGTTTAAAATATAACAACCTGTCTTTTTAATTAAAAATTAACTGTAAAAACAGAAATTATAAACCTTCCTTAAAGATATATAGATGTTAAATATTGTTCTTGTAGAACCTGAAATACCCAACAATACCGGTAATATAGGACGATTATGTGTAGGCACGGATAGCAGATTGCACTTAATCCATCCCTTTGGATTTGTCATCAATGATAAAAATCTTAAACGGTCCGGTTTGGATTACTGGGTACATCTGGATGTTTCTGAGTATGCAGATATTGAAGAATGGGCCAAAAATATTCCCGATCCATCCCGTGTTTTTCTAATGAGCTCACATGCTGAAAAATCATATTTGCAGAATGATTTTCAAGACGGTGACTGGCTGGTTTTTGGTAAAGAAAGTGTGGGTTTGAGTAAAGAAGTTCTGGAACAGTTTGAAAATCATTTAACAATCCCTATGTCAAAACTTATCCGAAGTTTTAATATTGCGAATTCCGTTGCCTTTGTGATTGGAGAAGCCAAAAGGCAGATAGGCCTAAAATCTTAGCATGTCATTTAATGGTAATATTGATAAGGAATTTTTAATCATTATGATAAGGTTTCCCCTGCAAGATCTGATCAGCACGGTAAAGCTGTTCAACAATAAATAAACGGATCATCTGGTGCGTAAATGTCATTTTAGATAATGACATTTTTTCGTTAGCTCTGCTATAGATTTCCTCAGAAAAACCATAAGCACCTCCGATCAGAATATGAACTTTTTTAACGGAAGAATTCATCCAGGTATCAATTTTCTGGGCAAATTCGCGGCTGGTAAATTGTTTTCCTTTTTCGTCCAGGATCACTACCAGGTCATTCTTGTCGATATGACTTAGAAATAACTTAGCTTCCTCCTTCTTCAAAAGATCGGGAGAAAGATTTTTTGCATTCTTTACATCAGGAATTTCGGTGATCTCAAAGTTCCAGTGTTTGGGAAGGCGGGTTAGATAATAACTGATCAGAGAAGTGATCTCTTTGTCATCTGTTTTGCCGATACAAAGTAAGCTGATTCGCATGGTTCGTGAAAATTTTCGAGAAGCAAAGATACCATTTTTTGTAGCTGAAAGTAGGGGTAACACAGTTGAAATGTTAAATTAAAAGAAAGTATTTGTTTTGATGATTTTTAATGTTTCCGTTATATCATTTTAAAATTCTTTCATTTTATATCTTTCCTGTTATTGGATGAAGGTAAAGCGAATATTCTCTTAAATAATTGCTATTTATTCCTTTCTATGGGATTTTATCTGCATGGGGAAAATGTTTATATTTGTAGTAAGACTATTTAAAAACAGCTGATTTTTGAAGTTTTTTTAAGTAAAAAGCACCAAATAGATGAGTATAAAAGTTCCCAGATTTATCTTGAAGATTCAAGAGTTTTTTGAAGGTATCCATATTCCTGTTTTGGGGATATCCCTTTGGCAGATGTTCCAGATCTATATTTCCGGGATTTTCAAAGGGAATATCGGCAGAAAAGCAGCTGCCATTTCCTGGAGCTTTACCATCAGTTTGTTTCCGTTTCTCCTTTTCCTGCTTTCCGTTCTTCCGTATATGCCACACTATGATAAGCTGCAGTTTTATATTTTTGAAGTTCTGATGCATAATGTTTTTCCATCCAATATGGAAGGCGATGTGAGGGGCTATATAGAAACCAATATCATCCCTAATATGAAAGGGATCAGCAATCTTACGATCGTATTGGCACTGGTTTTTGCAACCAACGGAACGTTTTCGCTCATCAATGGATTCAATGAAAATTCGGATGAAAAACTGACTGATGTAAAGGAATTTATTCTTTCCTTTTTTATAACCATAGGTTTTATAACTATCGTTTTTCTGGCCCTTTTTGGGGTTTATTATGTGGAAGTTGTTATGAAGCTTTTTACGCCGGCTTATGATATTTCGTGGCTTGTAAAAAACCTTTCCAAGATCATTGGATTTGTATCCTTTCCACTGTTTTACTTTATTCTTCTTACCCTTTTCTACTGGCTGGGAACAGTAAAGATCGCCAGATTCAGACAGGCGGTTCCGGGAGCGATTTTAACGACCGTACTGTTTGTGCTCACCACTTTTATCTTTGCAATCTATGTGAAAGATATTGCCCGGTATAACGTTCTTTACGGATCCATCGGAAGTATGATCCTGCTGATGGTTTGGGTGAATGTGAATGTATATCTTCTCCTGTTTGGGAACGAGCTGAATATGGCTCTCCGAAAGCTCAGAATCGAAAAGCTCCTGTCTGATGAAATCAAAAAGGAATCAGTCCATTACCAGTCGGCGGTTACAGAGCCAAATCTGGAAAGTGATGAAGAGCACATAAGAAAGCTGGAAGAAAGAAACAAAGATTAATTTTCTTCAGCGTTCATATCCTTTTTAGAGCTCATGCTCAAGATTACAAATCCTAAAATGGCAGCCAGAAAAGAGGCGATCAGGATAGCAAATTTTGCTTCATCCTGAATAGCGATATCATCCTTAAAGGAAAGTAACGCAATGAAAATAGACATGGTAAATCCTATTCCTGCCAGTAATCCTACACCAGCCATTTGTGTCCAGGTGCTGTTTTGAGGTAGCGAGCTAAGTTTTAATTTAATGGCAACAAAAGAAAACAGGTTAATTCCGATCAGTTTTCCTAAAATCAGTCCGCAGATAATTCCCAAGCCTAACGTACTTGTCACTCCCGCAACCATTTCGCTGGAAAAAGCAATATTGGTATTTGTTAATGCAAATATCGGCATAATAAAAAAGCTTACCGGAATATGAAGGGTATGTTCCAGCTTTTCAAGAGGTGAAATTTCTACATTTGAAGCATTTGTTGGAATAGAGAATGCCAGCAGAACCCCGGCTATGGTAGCATGGATCCCGGAATGATGCAGAAAATACCATAAAAATAATCCCGGAATGATATAGAAAATAAGTTTTGTAACTTTTAGATAATTTAAAAGGAATAATAAGGCTGCTGTCCCGAAAGATAAAAGAAGATACGTCCAATGAATCTGTTCAGTATAAAAAACAGCAATGACGAGAATGGCACCAAGATCATCTACAATAGCCAGTGCCGCCAGGAATATTTTGATCGAATTCGGGATTTTTTTTCCAAGCATTGAAATGATAGCCAGTGAGAATGCAATGTCAGTAGCCATGGGAATTCCCCAACCGCTGCCATATTCCGTTCCGGAATTAAAAAGACTATAAATTACGGCCGGAACCAGCATTCCGCCTACTGCTGCAAAAATAGGCAGCGAAGCGTTTTTAAAAGAGGAAAGTTCACCTTCTACCAGTTCTCTTTTGATCTCAAGTCCTACCAGGAGAAAGAAAACCGCCATCAGCCCGTCATTGATCCAGATGCTGACAGGGTAGGTAAGGTGAAATAAGTGTGTACCCACTTCCTTATCCAGAAAGTTCTGAAAACCTGCACCTGCAGATGAATTGGCAATTAATAATGAAACCAGCACACAGAAAATAAGGATAATTCCCGATGACTGGTTGCTGCTGAAAAATTTTTTGAAATATAAAGATAAATTCATGTTTAGGATTGTAATCGTCTCACTCTTGAAACTCCGTCAATATTTTTAATTTTTTTAAATGTTTCTTCCAGCTGGCCTTTATTTTTAACTTCAAGAATGATGTTGCCCATAAAGACGCCGTTATTGGATTCTATGGAAAGGCTTTTCATATCCATTCCCATACTTGAACTGATCACGGTAGTAATATCATTGATCATTCCCATTCTGTCCAGACCTTCAATTTCAATCTTTACCCTGTTTTTAAAGCTTTCTGCATTCACCCATTTGGCTGGGATCACACGGTAGTCATATTGAGCTCTAAGGTTGATCGCATTCGGGCAATTATCGCTGTGAACCTTTATTCCGTCAGAAATTGTTATAAATCCGAAAATTTTATCTCCGGGAATAACGGTACAGCATTTGGCATAGCTGTAATTCAGCTTTTCTTCATCTTTTCCGAAAACAATCATGTCAAGGTTCTGCTCTTTAGGCTCCTCAAAATGAACATTTTTAGACGGAGATTTTCTGAATCTGGAAAGTAAGTTATTGAATACGTTTTTACTTTCAATATATTTTCTCAGGCTGCTGACATCCAGTTCGTTGCTTTGGAACTTAAGAAACAGTTCCTGCGAACTTTTAAGATTAAAGAATTTCTGAAGTTTGTTTATTTCTTCATCATTAAAATTGATCTTGGCATGACGCAGTTTTCTCTGAAGTATTTCTTTTCCATCTTCCACCAGCTGATTCTTCTGGGAATTCAGGTAACTTTTGATCTTGGATTTGGCTTTGGAGGTTACTACAAATTCCAGCCAGTCAGATTTTGGTTTCTGATTTTGAGAAGAAAGAATGTCTATTTGGTCGCCATTCTGAAGAACATAAGAAATAGGAACCAGTTTCCCGTTAATCTTAGCTCCAAGGCATTTCATTCCCAGGTCTGAGTGAACGGCAAAAGCAAAATCCAAAGCGGTTGCATTGGTCGGCAAGATTTTTATTTCTCCTTTTGGAGTAAATACAAATACTTCTTTAGAATATAAATTGAGTTTAATGTTATCTAAAAGCTCAGAGGTAGTAAGATTCTGTTGCTGTTCAAGCACATCCCGGATCTCGGTGACCCACTTTTCAAAATTCCGGTCATCGGAACTTTGTTTATACCCTTCTTTGTACTTATAGTGAGCGGCCACCCCTTTTTCTGCGATCTCGTCCATTCTTTCCGAACGGATCTGTACTTCGATCCATTTTCTGTCCGGACCGAGAACCGTTAAGTGAAGACTTTCGTATCCTGTAGAACGCGGTTGTGTGATCCAGTCCCTCATTCTGGATGGGTTACTGTGGTAAACATCCGTTACAATAGAGTAAATCTTCCAGGCCAGGAACTTTTCATTTTTAGCATCAGATTTATAAATAATCCTGATGGCATAGTTGTCAAAAACTTCCTCGAAGGAAACCCCTTGTTTGAGCATCTTTCTATAGATAGAGGAGATTGCTTTTGCACGGCCTTTTATGGTGAAATTTAAACCTTCTTCTTTTAATCTTTCGGAAACTTCTGTCTTAAATTCTTCAATATATCTTTCACGGCTTTCTTTCGCAAGTTCCAGCTTTTCCGTAATCTCATTATAAACTTCCGGATTGTTGTATTTTAATGAAAGATCTTCAAGCTCAGATTTAATATTATACAGCCCAAGACGGTGTGCCATGGGAGCATAAATATAAACGGTTTCTGAAGCGATCTTTTTTTGCTTGTCCGGGGCCATGCTTTCCAAAGTACGCATATTGTGAAGGCGGTCGGCAATTTTGATCAGGATCACCCTGAAATCTTCAGAAAGGGTAAGCAGGAGCTTTCTGTAGTTTTCAGACTGTACAGAAATGTTCTGATGATTCATGATAGAGATCTTTGTAAGCCCGTTCACAATGTTCGCTATCTTTTCTCCGAAGATTTTTTTCAGGTCTTCATATGTGTAGTCCGAATCCTCTATCACGTCATGCAGAAGGGCGCAGGCAATAGACGTTGCTCCAAGACCGATTTCCGTTGCTACAATTTTAGCAACGGCAATAGGGTGGTAGATATAAGGCTCGCCGGATTTCCTCCTCTGATCCTTATGGGCATCCAATGCAATATCGAATGCCTTCCGGATGAGCTTGTTATTTTCCTCATCCAGAGTTCTGTATGTATTCGAAATCAGATCCTTATAGCGGGCAAGGATCTCTTTGTTTTCCTGTTCTAAGTCGTAACTCATTTGTGTAAATGCCTATAATTAGACGAAAATACGAAAATTTTTAAACTTTTCAGCCATAAAAAATCCGCAGAACGCTCTGCGGATTTCCGGTTATTAGATTTTATGTTTTTGTCAGAATTTAACTTCTGAATCCATGCCGCTGCTTGATGCCTTTATTTTCACATCAAGGCTGTTATGGATTTCGGCTCTGTTTCTGGCATCGATAAATCTTTTAATGTTATCGTAGTTTGCCTGCCCAATACCCATGTTCTCAAGTAAATAGGTTTTGATTACTGAATTTTCGCCGAAAATATTTCTGGCGTTATCAGTTTGGTTATTATCTTTTACCGCAACGCTCGCCAGATACTGGGCGCTATCAGAGCCGTTATTAAGATATACAATATAATCTGAATTTTCAAATCCCGAATTTTCCAGATCGGCTTCAAGCTTTTTGTAATCGCTGTGATGTGCAAATAATCCAGCTAATATATTTGACATAAGCAATGGTTTTTAAGTTTACTTAAAGGTAGTAATTATTTTCTGATATTTTTATTAAAAATTCAACAAAATTTACATTTTAATATTTTGTCTATAATATAATGTTAAAGTATTTGAGAATGTCTATTGAACGCGTGTTTGATTTTTTAAACAAAAAAAACGGGCCTGGCCCGTTTTGTGAATATTGTTGAAATTTCACCTAAATCCTTTCATTTTTAATTTCCTCTACAATTTCAGGATTTAAAAGAGTAGAAATATCTCCGAAATTACTGAAATCTCCTTCTGCAATTTTTCTCAGGATTCTACGCATAATTTTTCCCGAACGTGTTTTCGGAAGCCCGGAAACAAACTGAATCTTATCAAGCTTGGCAATAGGACCTATCTGGTCCGAGATAAGCTGATTGATCTCCTTTTTAAGATTCTCCTTATCACGGCCTTCTCCGGTTTCCTTTAGTATCACGAAGCCGTACAAGGCATTTCCTTTAATATCATGAGGATAACCGACAATGGCAGATTCTGCAACAGCAGGATGCTCATTGATGCTGTCTTCAATAGGAGCTGTTCCTAAATTATGCCCTGAAACAATAATTACATCATCTACACGGCCGGTAATCCTGTAGTAGCCGACTTCATCTCTTAAAGCTCCATCACCTGAGAAATATTTCCCTGGAAAAGCACTGAAATAAGTTTCCTTATAACGTTGATGATCACCCCAAATTGTTCTGGCAATTCCTGGCCATGGAAAACGGATGCATAGATTTCCTGTCACCTGGTTTCCTGTAATTTCATTTCGTTTATCATCCATCAGTACAGGCTGGATTCCCGGAAGCGGAAGGGTAGCATAGGTAGGTTTTGTAGGAGTAACAAATGGGAGAGGAGAGATCATAATTCCTCCGGTTTCTGTCTGCCACCAGGTATCTACCACCGGGCATTTTTTCTTTCCGACATGATCGTTGAACCAGTGCCATGCTTCTTCATTGATAGGTTCACCTACAGAACCAATGACTTTCAAAGTGCTCAGATCATGCTTGTCAACCCATTCTGCACTTTCTTTTGCTAATGAACGGATAGCGGTTGGAGCGGTATAGAATTGGGTAATTTTATGTTTTTCAATCACTTCCCAGAAACGATCCGGTTGAGGATACGTAGGAACACCTTCAAAAATTACAGTGGTTGCACCGTTAAGCAAAGGTCCATATAAAATGTAGGAATGTCCTGTGATCCATCCGATATCCGCAGTACACCAGTAAATGTCATTTTCTTTGTAATTGAATACATTTTTAAAGGTATAGGCGGTATAAACCATGTATCCGGCGCAGGTATGAAGCATTCCTTTAGGTTTTCCGGTAGAGCCTGAAGTGTAAAGGATGAAAAGCGGGTCTTCAGCATCCATGATCACGGTAACGAAGTCTGCAGATGCCTTTTCATAAAGCTCAGCCATCAGGTAATCTCTGCCTTCTTTCATTTTGATCTCGTTGTGTGTTCTTTTTACAACTAAAACAGATTCTATACTTGGCGTTTTTTCCAATGCTTCATCCACGATGCTTTTCAGATCCAAAACCTTGTTTCCCCTGTAACTTCCGTCTGATGTGATCACCATTTTGGCACCACAGTCATTGACTCTTGAAGCAACGGCAGAAGCGGAAAATCCTGCAAAGATCACAGAATGAACGGCTCCCAGTTTAGCACATGCCAGCATAGTGATCGCAAGTTCCGGAATCATGGGAAGGTAGATGCATACTCTGTCGCCTTTTTCAATGCCCATTTCCCGTAAAACATTAGCGGTTTTATTGACACGGGTATATAGATCGGTGTAGGAGATGTGTTGTGCTTCTTCCTTTGGGTCGTTGGGTTCCCAAATGATGGCTGTTTTATCGCCTCTCACGGCAAGGTGCCTGTCGATGCAGTTTTTGGTGATATTTAATTTAGCATTTTTAAACCAGGTGATTTTGGCTTCATTCATATCATACTTAACCACCTTGCTCCATCTTTGGTACCACACGAAATTCTGATCAGCTATCTTATCCCAGAATTTTTTAGGATTTTTAATAGATTTTTTATACTCTTCAAAATAATGCGGCAGATCTTCAATTAAGTAATTTCTCATATCCCTTCGTTTTTGAAATTTGAATTTTATTAATATTAAATATAGGTTTAATTTATGGCCTAAACCCTATAGTCATTGATTTTTTCCTGAATTTCCCCAATGATTTTTTCATCGTCTATCGTAGATGGAATCTGGAAATCTTTCCCATCCAGCAAGGTCCTGATCAGTTTTCTTAAAATCTTTCCTGAGCGTGTTTTGGGTAAACGCTTAACAACCATTGCATTCTTTAAAAAAGCCACAGCCCCAATCTTCTCACGAACCATTCTAATGATGTCTTTTTCTATTTCTCCCTCAGAGATTATTGTTCCGTTTTTTAAAACAACTGTAGCGAATGGAACCTGTCCTTTCAGCTCATCATCGATGCCTACGACAGCGCATTCGGCAACATCGGGATGTGATGAAACAATTTCCTCCATTTCTGAGGTAGAAAGCCGGTGTCCGGCAACATTAATGACATCATCCACTCTTCCGGTAATGAAAATATAGCCGTCTTCATCCTGAATGGCACCGTCTCCAGAGAAATAATACCCTTTGTACTGCGAAAGATAGCTGTTCTGAAAACGCTCATTGTCATTCCAGATGCCTAAAAGTGCGCCCGGAGGAAGCGGAAGTTTGATAATTAAATAACCTTCCTGATGTGCGTCAAGCTCATATCCGTTTTCATCAAAGATCTTAATGTCATATCCGGGAATAGGCTTTCCCGCAGATGCTCTTTTAATTTGATAATTATCGTCGAATGTCATTAAACCCAGCATCGGCCAGCCGGATTCTGTCTGCCACCAATGGTCAATAGCAGGAACTCCGATATGTTCTGCAAACCAGTCTAAAGTAGCTACATCACATCGTTCGCCAGCTAAAAACTGCTTTTTGAAATGTGACAGGTCATATTTTTTCACCAGTTCTCCGTTCGGATCTTCTTTTTTAATGGCCCTGATGGCGGTAGGAGCCGTAAACATTGTGGAAACTTTATATTCCGAAATAATTCGCCAGAAAGTTCCTGCATCGGGAGTCATAATGGGTTTTCCTTCAAAGATGATGGTTGTATTCCGGTTGATAAGTGGTCCATAAACACTGAAACTGTGTCCAACTGCCCAGCCGAAATCTGAAGCCGCCCAATAGGTTTCTCCGGGCTCAACACCGTAGACATATTTCATGGAAAATTTCAGAGCGGTTGCATAGCCTCCTGTATCCCGTACAATTCCTTTCGGCTTTCCTGTGGTTCCAGAGGTATAGAGCAGGTACAACGGATGAGTGGATTCTACCGGAATACAATCTGCAGGCTCTGATTTTTGAACGAGTTCTTCATAATCAATCAGTCCGTCAAACATTTCGTCTTGATTGTCTACTAATTTTCTGTTGTAAACAATGATGTTGTCTACTTTGTCCTGTGCCAGTTCAATGGCTTTTTCAACAAGCGGCAGGTAAGGAATTCTTCTGGCTATTTCTATGCCTGTTGTGGCGGTGATCAGGGCTTTTGGCTTACAGTCATCAATTCTTACCACCAATTCATGCGGTGCAAAACCTCCGAAAACCACATTGTGAATCACCCCGATTCTTGCACAAGCTAGCATCGCAAACAAGGTCTGAGGAATCATCGGCATGTAAATAACGGCTGTATCGCCTTTTTTTAAACCTAATGAAACGAGTCCTCCTGCGAATTTTGATACTTCTTCTTTGGCCTGATCAAAAGTATAGGTGATTTTTTGATCTGTAACGGGAGAATCGTAAATAATGGCGGTATGATCTCCAAAACCGTCTTCAATGTGTTTATCAATGCACAGATAGCACATATTGAGCTCTCCGTCAGAATACCACTGCGGATAACCATTTTTATCTTGGGAAAGAATCTGTTCCGGAAACTTAAACCATTGTATCTCTTTGGCCTGTTCCTTCCAGAAATTTTCTTTATCTTCTATACTTTGTTTAAACAGAATATCTGCGTCCATATTAATTTTTGTGTTTTGTCATTGCGAGGAGCGAAGCGACGAAGCAATCTCTAAAGCAACGCTGAAACCTAATGCTCTTAAAACTTAATAAAATTGATGGTTAAAAGTCAAACTATTAAGGATCATTTAAGAATTAAGATGATTAAGAAATTGCTTCACTTTGCTCGCAATGACGGTGTATTGTTATTTGTCTATTATCCGGTATTAAGTCTCAAGTCTCAAGTCTCGTGTCTGAAATCTCCTTACTCAAACATTTCCTCAATCTGCTGCATCAGCTTCTTAATGGAATAAGGTTTAGTGACATACGCATCAGCGCCCATTTTCAGGCCTTTTTCAATGTCTTTCGGATTATTTTTTGCACTCAGGAAAATTACTTTTGTATCTTTCATTCTTTCATCTTCTTTGATGGCTTCCAGGGTGCTGTATCCGTCCAGGTTGGGCATCATGATGTCCAGAAGAATAACGTCCGGAACCATTGTTTTCAGGAAATCCAGGACTTCCGTTCCGTCTCTAGCAATGTAAACGTCATAGCCGTTTTTTTTAAAACTGTATTCAAGTGACATTAATATTTTGTGTTCGTCATCGGCAATAATGATCTTTCTCATAGATGGTTATTGGTTTTGTTCAACTTCATTTTTTGTTATGCTGTAAGGAATGCTTATCGTAAAAGTTACGCCCAGACCGCTGTTTTCTGCTTTAATATTGCCGCTGTGTGCCTGTACAATTTTCTTCGAAATAGCCAGTCCGAGTCCGCTTCCTGTTGGTTTTAAAATATTCTGATTTTTTGATTGGTAAAATTTATCGAAGATCATTTCCAGATCCTCTTCGGGAATATGCTGCCCGGTATTGAAAATGGTAATGATCAGGTGATCTGTTTTTTCAGCGAGTTTGGTCTGTATGGTTCCCTGGTCGTCGGTAAATTTTAAAGCGTTTCCGAGGATATTCTGAAAAAGCTGAATCATTCTGGCTTCATCATATTCGAATACGGTTTGATTCAGGAGATTGACTTCACTTAAATGAATGTTTTTCTGCTGTATCAGATGGAGCAGAGGGTTTAAGGCTTTTTTGTACGTTTCAAGAATGTTGTTTTCTTTAATGTTCAAAGCAATTTCGCCGTGTTCCAGTTTATCAAGGTAAAGAATATCATTGATGATCTCACTCAGTCTGTCAGATTCCGTGATGATATTGTTTAAAAATTCCTGCTTAATGTCCGTTGGAATATCGTCATCGTCCGCTAGAATTTCCCCTGCCGAACGGATGGCGGTGATCGGAGTTCGTAATTCATGGGCTACAGAATCCAGGAAATCATCTTTCTGACGGTCTTTAACGATTAGGTTTTCGTTGGCTTTTCTAAGGTCATTGGAAAGCTTTTGTAATTCTTCAGACTGCTCTGTGAGCTTTTTGTTAAGGGTAATATTTTCTTTAGATTCCTCTAAAATATTTAAAACTTCTCTTAAAGATATTTTATCTTCTTTGGTCACACCCTCGATGAGGATTTTTGCCGATGCGGTCCCTATTCTTCCTGCCAGAAGATTCTCAGAGAATTTGATAAATCTTGAATCTGCTGTTTCTGTTTTGGAATCGATGTTATATTTCAAATTAAAGATCCTTAAAGCCTGCTCAGTTTTTTTTTTGCCTAAAAATCTTTCCAGAATATTCTTAATATCCGAAACATAAGCAGTGCCGCGCCATACAAAAGCATTTTCATGATTTAAAATATGCTTGTCAATATCCACATATAATTCTGCGAAATTTCTTTCCCTGTAATTTCCCTTTACGCTTACAGAAATAATGGTGAAAAGCGAGGTGTTAACTAAAGTTGACCAGAAAAAGATTTCCGGGATTCTGCTTAAAAAAGAAATATTGAAAAATCCGAAAACATCATATATTTCACGGATAACTCCTTTGAATTCCTGGTTGTACGAGAAATAATACTGCGGAATGATCAATCCGAAATAGCAGATGGCCAAGCCAGCGAGAAGTCCTGCTACAGCGCCTTTATAACTTCCTCTTCTCCAAAATATAGCTCCAAAAAATGAAGGGGCGAGCTGTGCGATTACAACAAAAGAAATAAGGCCTACAGAGTCCAGCGATGTTTTCAGAATAAAGAATTTATAGAAAACAAATGCCATAATGATCAGGGCGAAAATGCTGAATTTCCTGATATTGGTAATATTTCTTGTATTCTGGATCTCATTGTCGGACTTGAATTTCCCCAACAAACCGTAAGGAATAATGAGGTTATTGGAAAGCATGATGGAAAGGGTAATGGCTGAAATGATGATCATAGAAATACATGAGCTCAGTCCGCCCAGAAACACAAAAACCGTAATTAAAGTATTATCAAAATGCTGCGGAATCAGAATAGAATAGAACTCAGGATTTACCTTTTCTCCGTCAAAAATAAGCCTTCCTCCCCAGGCAATAGGAAAAATAAACACAGTGAAAATCAATAAGTAAAGAGGGAAAAACCAGATCGCTGTTTTAATATGTTTTTCCTGTCTGTTTTCGATAATTGCGGTGTGAAACTGTCTTGGTAGAATGCAGATGGCTGTGGCAGAGATCATACACAGAACCATCCAGTTCATGGCATCTTCAATTCCCTTGAATGTATTTTTCTCTTTAAAATCTTCAAACTTACTTGCCTTTTCATAGATATCTGAAAAGCCGTCAAATACAAAATAAATGACGAATATACCCAGAATAATAATAAAGAAAAGCTTTAAAAAACTTTCCAGAGCGATGGCGGAAATAATTCCTAACCTTTTTTCTGAGGCATCCACATATCTGGTACCGTAATAGGAAGAGAATAGGGCGATTAAAATAACCACAAACGTTGCATTGTCGGTCAGTATATTATTGGATATTGAAGTTTCGGTAACCAGGTGAAAAGTCTCGGAAATAGCCTTGATCTGAAGTCCGATATAAGGAACAATGGCAAGCAGGCAAACCACTGTGATGATGGCACTGAAGCTTCTGCTGTTTCCATATCGTAAAGAAATAAAATCGGCAAGGCTGCTGATTTTGTTGACTCTGGAAATTCTTACAATTCTTGTATTGATGTAGATCCATGCGGGAATAATTATAATGGGACCAATGTAGATCGGCAGATAATTCAGTCCGCTTGTGGCTGCAACACCGATGCTTCCATAATACGTCCATGCTGTGCAGTACACTGCCAGGGACAATGCGTAAATGTAAGGATTGTTGACCCATCTTTTGCTTCTCTTCTTCTCTGCCAGATGGGCAACTAAGAACAAAAGAGCCAGATAGACTAAAACAACAGCAAATAACGCAAGACTACTCATCATATTTTTTTACGATTACAAAAGAAATAATGATAGAGATCATCCAGACCGCGAACAAATAAATCAGGATCATCGGGTAGCCGAAAACATTTTTTTCACTGTTGAAAAGCGGTGAAATAGGAATGCTGAAAGCCATCATCAGTCCGATGCTCAGGATAACCAGTTTTTGTTCGTGTCTTTTCTTCATAGCTATGATAGTTTTTTACTAAAGCAGACGGCTTCTTCGCGTCCTATATATATTCCATAGTTTTCAATTATTTTATATCCATTTTTTAGGTAAAATGCCACGGCATTCTCATTGGTCTTGCGAGTTTCCAAATAGATCTGTTGGTAATCAAATTGCTTAGCAGCTATTTCCAGCGTAGAGAGAATCTTCAGACCTAGTCCCTTGCCTTTTTTTAAAGAAAACATTCGTTTAACCTCACATATCTGTGGTAAGAGCGGGCGAAAACCTCCACAAGCGACAGCATCTTCACCACTTAAAGCAATTATGAATAAAGCTTTTTCATGAGTAAAGTCATCAATGCTTGCATTTCTTGTTCCATCATTGCCGGAAATACTGATTAAAGATTGATTTAATTTATTGATTAGACTGGTAACTCGTTCATCTTCATGGGGGTGTCTTACTCTTTCAATTGTGATGTTCATTTATTAAAGTGTGATTATTGTAAAAATTTGGATTTATCTAAAATTAAGAATAATAATTGATGAGTGCTCTATAAAGCACTCATCATTATTATTTGATCTATTTTTTAAATTTTATCGTCCGAATATTCTCCTATCAGCGAATAGTATCCGAAAATAGCCATTCCGCCGGATACAATGGGTACCAGTATAAAAAGTATAATGATACCGAAAACCAGATCTTCCTGTTTTCCTGAAGTTATTTTAGGGATTCCCATCACGGTAATTCCGAAGTATGCAACAACCAGTGCCACCAGAATCCATACAATGCCTAATATTTTTTTTAATCCGTTCATTTTAGTAGATTTAAAATTAATAAATTTCTAAGTGATTATCTCTATTAATCGTGGATATTGTTATTCTTATTTTTAAGATAAATCAATCCGATGACTAAACAGACTGCAGCAACTCCAATCGGGTACCATAGTCCTTCCAGGTACCAGGTTGGATGTCCCGCATCCTTTCCCTGAGTAACAAGGTAGGTTGCCACAGCCGGAAGTAATCCTCCGAACACGCCATTTCCAATATGATACGGTAAAGACATCGAGGTATATCGGATCCTTACCGGGAACATTTCAACCAGGAATGCTGCGATAGGACCGTAAACCATCGTTACAAAAATCACCTGAATAAACACCAGGAATACCAGATACCATCTTGTATCATTGCTTAAGGTAATCGATTTTGTTATTTTTGGTTCTTCCGCTTTTCCGTCTTTCATGACAGGACCGGATGCAGACCAGTGTACAATACTGTCTTTTTTCATGAAAGTTCCGTCTGTAAACGTAGTTTCCTTGTGAAATGTAATCAAGCTGTCCGATGCAATATCTTTATGAATGGCGGCAGTTCTTGTCTCTTTAATCCCGTCATTTGCAACGGTTTTAGCTTCAATATTTACACTTTTATACATGCTGTCGTAAATAGGCCTGTAGGCTAAAATGGCCACCAGCATACCTGTCATCATAATCGCTTTTCGTCCTATTTTATCCGAAAGCCAGCCGAAGAACACAAAAAACGGTGTTCCCATTAACAGTGCTGTAGCCATCATATAATCGACCTGCATCGAATCTATACTCATTACTTTTTGCAGGAAACTCATCGCATAGAACTGTCCGGTATACCAGATAACTCCCTGTCCCATGGCAGCGCCGAACAGTGCCAATAAAACAAATTTGAAATTGAATTTATTCCCGAAGCTTTCTTTCAACGGGTTTTTAGATGTTTTTCCTTCACTTTTAGCCTTTGCGAAAAGCGGAGATTCTTTCATGTTTTTTCTGATGAAATAAGATACTCCCACCATTAAAATTGAAATCCAGAACGGAACTCTCCATCCCCAGGAATCAAATTCTGCTGCAGATAGTGTGTTTTTAGTAATTAAAATCACAATTAATGAAATGAAAAGTCCTGCAGTGGCTGTAGTCTGAATCCATGAAGTCCAGTAGCCTCTTCTGTGTGGCTGTGCATATTCTGCAACATAGGTCGCAGCACCTCCGTATTCTCCTCCCAATGCCAAACCTTGTAAAAGTCTTAAAATTAAAACTAAAACCGGCGCCATGAATCCAATGGTTTCGTATCCGGGAATACACCCGATCAGGAAAGTGGAGAATCCCATAATCAGCAAAGTAACAAGGAATGTGTATTTTCTGCCGATAATATCTCCCAATCTCCCGAAGAACAAGGCTCCGAAAGGTCTTACCACAAATCCGGCTGCAAAAGTAGCCAATGTAGATAAAAATGCAGCAGTAGGATTGTCAGCGGGGAAAAATTTGGTCGCTAGAACGATGGCTAAACTTCCAAAAATATAAAAGTCATACCATTCTATCAGAGTACCGAGTGATGAGGCGGTGATCACACTCCATATGGTGCGGTTTTTCTGCCGGTCGGTCATATTTTCGTAGTTTTCGTGGTGATTTTCACTCATGTTGATTGATTTTGATGTTAATGGGTTAAGATATTGAGTTCATCCTGTATTTAAAGATAAATTTGAAACTGTACAATGAATTCGCCTTTTGAAGAAGGACTTTCCGTAGGGCTTGTATAAACCGGTCTTGTGGAATATTGTGTAGTAATCTTTGCGTGATGTCCGTCTATGAACCAGTTGGCGCCCACATCAAACTGTGAAGAAGATTTGTCGAATGCTTCAAAGCTTTTGTGCGTATACGCTGCGAAAGGCTGTATTCTGATCTTCGGTTTTTCTGTCTGATTCGGAAGAAGTAAGCCTGCCTGAGCATAAACGATATTTCCCGTTCCGATCACTGGCTGTAGATTCCCGGGTCCTGCAATAGCTCTGTTTCCTGCAAAATTAGGATCATTGGCTGCAATATTCATGGTTCCCAGATTTCTGACGTAGTTCGGTCCAAAGTTATAGTTGTAATATCCGGCATAGGCAGAAACGGCCATTTTATGTTTCGCATTTCCCAACGGAATATCTGCAAAAGCATCCACGGCTACGAGCGTGATATCATGTTTTTCAATATTGGAATTGATAGAAGTTCTGGTCCCGTCAGCCTGATGGTAAAAACCCGCACCTACATTGAATACTTTCTTTGTTCCCAAATAAGAGCCCACTTTGAAGGGAAGTGTATTGGATTCTTCATCCAGAAACTGGTATTCAACATAACCTGCTTTTGAAAAGCTGGGATTTCCATTATTGTCAACAGCTGCAGCTCTTGAAGGATCTGTAACATTGACAGGAACCAGATCTGTTGCAAAAGGTTTGTTTAAGCTGAAGCGGTATTCCAATTTACCATATTTTCCTTTAGCAAACATCCCCAGCTGTCGTGCAAATTGATCTGAATTGTCAATTAATGGCCATGAGAAAATAGGAGAGTCTACAGTAAGGAAATTCAGTGTTGAAGCCATCGTCATACGGGAAAGTCCCATGTAGTAATGAAGCCCTGCTCCTAAAGATAAACTGAATTTTCCGGCTTCTCCAGGTAAAATAACTGCGTATTCATTCCAGGCATCATGAAAAAATAACTGCGGTTTCTTACCGTTTCCGTAACCTCCTGTTCCTGTGGTACCTGTCGCTCCACCATTAATAAAGGTCTGGTTATTGATCCCGAAATGAGCCAGGATCATATATCTTTTGGAGATCTGTGCATATACTAAGGCGCGTAATCTTCTGTTTCCCAGACTCCAGGAATTCTCGGTCGGTTCTCCACCAACCATACTTCCCGGGTTCATTTGGGTATTTCTGAGCCAGAACTGGTCCCATAATATGAATCTGATGTACTTATCTCCTTCCGGATTGAGATTTATTTTTAATCCGCCTCCGTAATCAGGAGAACCCTGTGAATATAAAGAACTGCTTATTAAGGCTAATCCAATAAATGAAAGTAATTTCTTCATAAATTATCAATTTTTGGCGTTGTTTTTTGTGAAAGCCAAATTGTAATTAATAATTTATTTACAAAAATTTAATATATATTATTGGTAATAGTATAGTTTTTATTGTAACTGACTGGTTTTTAGATTTGAGATCGGTTACGGGTTGAGTTGGAGGGTTTGAGAGTCTGAGAGTTCGAGAGTAAATGAGTATAAGATGATTGCTGGTTGAATCTTGGCTAACGAGCGGGAAAATATTTGGTGGCTGAGGTCTCGAAGCCACAACTATATCAGATGTCTTGCATCTTGCATCTTGGTTCTTGACCCTTCTCTACTTCTTAAATCTCTCCCATTTAATCAGCATATACTTATCCGCAAACTGAGTAATGATGAGACCTGAGTTTTTGATGTTGTCTTCCTTGGCAATGTATTCAATCAATTCATTCTGTTTTAGGATTTTATAAACTGGATGGAATTCAGAATGGGGCGGCCTTGCGATGTTATATTTCTTGATCCAGGAGCTGATGGTAACGTGAGAAACGCCGATAATTCTTTCTATTTCTCTGAAACTTAAACCTTCGAGATACAGCTGAAGAGCTTTGGTAACATAGTAATCATCGATCTGCTTCCCTATTTTTTTTACGGTAAAATAATACTTGCAGTCTTTACAGAGAAAACGCTGTTTTTCATTAATGATTCCGCTTTTTACAATGGTACTTCCATTGCATTTCGGGCACTTATTTTCCATAACTATATGTTTTTAGCAAATATATAATAATTTAGCAAAGTTGTATTTTATTACAAAGATAAAATTACCTGTTTAATTCTGTAAATCAAAAAAAATATCTTTTTAATTTGGTTTTTAAAGTTATTATGTTTTAAATTTGCCAAAAAATTAGGTAAATAAATGGAAATAAAAATTTCCTCATGCGAACATCTCATGTATGTAAATGAAATACAGCAGGAAATGTATGATTCAGCACAGCGCAGGGGAACGGGGATTGCAAAACGATCCATTGAATATTTAACGAAAAAGATTTCAGAAGGTAACGCTGTGGTTGCCACTGAAAATGGCGAATGGGTGGGATTCTGTTATATTGAGACCTGGTCACACGGTCAGTTTGTAGCCAATTCCGGACTTATTGTATCCCCGAATTACAGGAATAGAGGAGTAGCCACTTTGATCAAGAATAAAGTTTTCCAGTTATCTAGACAAAAATATCCGAATGCCAAAATATTTGGATTGACTACAGGACTTGCCGTGATGAAAATCAACAGTGATCTAGGGTACAAGCCGGTGATCTATTCTGAACTGACTCAGGATGAAGAGTTTTGGAGCGGGTGTAAGAACTGTGTGAACTATGAAATTTTAATGAAAAAGGAACGCAAAAACTGTCTCTGCACAGCAATGCTTTTCGTTCCTGAAAATAATAATAAAGTAAACGGGACTGAAATTCAGCAGTCCGAAATTGATGAGTACAATGGAGAAAAAGAAAGTCGTCTTAGCGTTTAGCGGAGGTTTAGATACCTCTTACTGTGCTAAATATCTTAGTGAAACACTAGGATATGAAGTGTATGCAGTGACTGTAAATACCGGAGGTTTTTCTAAAGAAGAAGAAAAAGAACTGGAGAAAAAAGCTTTCAATCTGGGGGTGAAAGAATACAGGTGCGTTGATGCTCAGGAAGATTATTACAATTCTTGTGTAAAGTATCTGATCTTCGGAAATGTGCTGAAAAACAATACCTATCCTTTATCTGTGAGTGCAGAACGTACGGTTCAGGCACAGGAAATTGCAAAATATGCCATTGAAACCGGTGCAGATGCTATTGCTCACGGAAGTACGGGAGCTGGAAATGATCAGGTTCGTTTCGATTTGATTTTCCAGGTGATGTGTCCGGAAGTGGAGATCATTACGCCAATCCGTGATATGAGCTTATCCCGTGAAGAAGAAATTGAATTCCTGAAAGCTCATGGTTACGAAATGGAATTCCATAAAGCACAATATTCTGTGAATAAAGGTTTGTGGGGAACATCAGTTGGAGGAAAAGAAACATTGACATCAAGAAATTCTCTTCCCGAAGAAGCCTTCCCATCACAAATTAAAGAAACCCAGCCTTCAGAATTGGAAATTGAATTTAAAAATGGTGAGGTGGTAGCAGTAAACGGAGAAAATTTTGAACATTCCGTGAAGGCAATTCAAAAAATTGAAAAACTGGCTTCCGCTTACGGAATCGGTCGTGATATTCACGTTGGAGATACAATCGTTGGGATCAAAGGAAGAGTAGGATTTGAAGCGGCGGCAGCATCCGTGATTATTAAAGCGCATCATTTACTGGAAAAACATACACTTTCAAAATATCAGCAGATGATGAAATCACAGCTTTCCGATTGGTATGGAAACTGGCTTCATGAAGCATTATTCCTGGATCCTGTGATGAGAAATATTGAATCTTTCTTAACTGATTCTCAGGAAGCGGTCAGCGGAAAAGTATTTGTAACCCTTCATCCATACAGGTTTATTTTAAACGGAATTGAATCCAAACACGATCTGATGTCCGATAAATTCGGAAGTTATGGTGAAGCCAACAGAGCCTGGACTGGAGAAGATGTAAAAGGATATACAAAAATTGTAAGCAATTCCTTAAATATATACCACCAGATCAATTCAAAATAAAGAGTTCCAACGGAACAATTTAACCAGAGAGAGGATAAAATCCTGTCAGCCAAAAAAATAAAAATGAAAAAAGTAGGAATTTTAGGCGCCAACGGCTACACAGGAAGCGAATTGGTCCGTGTGTTGGCTTTTCATCCCAATGTGACATTGAGTTTTTTATATAGCCGTTCCAATTCGGGGACAAAAATTTCAGATTTGTACCCGGATTTAACGGCAGTCTGTGAGCAGGTTTTAACGGATGAATCGAAAGAGGTGGATATTTTATTTTTGTGTCTTCCTCATAAAGAAAGTCAGAATTGGTTGAGTCAAAATCCGGTTAAAGATGAAACTTTAGTCATTGATTTAGGGAATGATTTCCGTCTGGATGGAAGTTTTGGAAAAAGAAATTTTATCTACGGACTTCCTGAAATCAATAAAAAAAATCTGGAGGGAGCAAAAAGCATTGCCAATCCGGGATGTTTTGCAACGGCGATTCAATTGGCCCTTCTTCCATTAGCAGAAAAAGGTGTGTTGAATGAGGTATACACAACAGGTATTACAGGTTCAACAGGTGCAGGGCAGTCTTTACAGGCAACGACCCATTTCACCTGGAGGAACGATAATATTTCGGCGTACAAAACGCTGACACATCAGCATGTGGATGAGATTTTACAGCAGTTAGTTTCATTTAATCATAAAGATATCAGTCTGAATTTTGTTCCATGGAGGGGAGATTTTGCAAGAGGAATTTTTACAAGTTCCACAGTGAAAACAGATTTAGTGCTTTCAGATATCGTTCAGTTGTATCAGGGGTTTTATGAAGAAGAGCCTTTTGTAAAGGTAAGTGAAAATGCAATTGATTTAAAGCAGGTTGTCAATACCAATCGCTGTGTGATTCATATAGAAAAGAGTGGAAATGTAGCGGTTATTCACTCAGCGATTGACAATTTGTTGAAAGGGGCATCCGGACAGGCGGTACAAAACATGAATATAGCAATGGGCTGGGAAGAAAATCTGGGACTGAGCTTAAAACCTGTAGCATTTTAAAAAAGTGAATGGTTAATAAGGTGAATAGTCAATAAGTCAATTGTGAATTTTAAACCCGAATCCCGTAACCCGAAACAATCATTTATCAATTTTATTTATAACAAGACATGAATTTATTCAACGTATATCCATTATTCAACATAAATCCTGTAAAAGCTCAGGGTTCATTCCTTTGGGATGATAAAGGCGAAAAATATCTTGATTTCTATGGAGGTCACGCAGTGATTTCTATCGGACACAATCATCCGCATTATCAAACGCAATTGAAAGAGCAGTTGGAAAAAATTTCTTTCTACTCAAACTCGGTTCAGAATGAATTACAGACTGAACTGGCTGATAAATTGGGCAAGCTTTCAGGCTATGAAGAGTACAATCTTTTTCTGTGTAATTCAGGAGCTGAAGCTAATGAAAACGCCTTGAAGCTGGCCTCTTTCCATAACGGGAAAAGTAAAGTGCTTTATTTCTCAGGATCATTTCACGGAAGAACTTCTGCGGCGGTTTCTGTAACAGATAATCCAAAGATTGTCGCTCCGGTTAATTTCTCTAAACGGTTTATTAAATCCGAATGGAACAATATCCAACAGCTTGAAGAAATCTTTGAAGCACAAGGAAGTGAAATTTCATCTGTTATCATTGAGGGAATTCAAGGAGTAGGTGGAATTATGATTCCGATAGCAGAATTCCTGTCCAAAATTAAAGAATTGTGTGAAAAATATGATGCAGCCTTAATTCTTGATGAAGTTCAGTCAGGGTACGGAAGAAGCGGTTATTTCTTTGCCCATCAGGAATTTGGAGTTGAACCGGACATGATCACAACAGCAAAAGGAATGGGAAATGGTTTCCCAATCGGAGGCGTTCTGATTCATCCAAAGTTTGAGGCCAGCAACGGGCTGCTAGGAACGACATTCGGAGGAAATCACTTGGCCTGTGCAGCGGCAATCGCAGTTCTGGATGTGATGAAGGACGAAAATCTTATGGCAAATGCTCAGAAAATGGGTGATTATATTGAAAATGAAATTAAAGATTTTCCACATATTAAATCCATCCGCAGGAAAGGATTAATGATTGGCGTAGAGCTGGATCAGGACTGTTCAGAAGTGAGGAAAAGCCTATTGTACGATCATCAAATTTTTACAGGAAATTCCAATGACAAAAATGTATTGAGGATCCTTCCGGCTCTAAATATCGGCAAAGAAGAAACAGATCTTTTTGTCGGGGCCTTAAAAGTAGTTTTAGATAAAGGTTTAAACCACAAATGGGGTTAAGATTATCACCATTAATTAAAAAATCATCAAATGAAAAAATTCACCTCTGTAAGCGACGTAAAAAACTTACAGGAAATCATAAAAAAAGCTTTACAAATTAAAGAAAACCCCAATTCCGAACCAGAAAAAGGAAAGGGAAAAACAATAGGCCTTGTATTTTTAAATTCAAGCTTAAGAACCCGTTTAAGCAGCCAGATCGCCGCCCAGAATTTAGGGTTAAATGTTCTGACCTTAAACGCTGCTCAGGAAGCCTGGAATCTGGAATTTGCAGACGGAGCCATAATGAATGGCGATACTGTTGAACATATCAAAGATGCAATCGAAGTATTAAATCAATACTGTGATATCATTGCGGTTCGTTGTTTTGCAGGAATGAAGTCTAAAGAAGACGACGTGAATGAAAGTATCCTGAGTCAGTTTGAGCAGCACGCCAAAGTGCCTGTTATTTCTCTGGAATCCGCAACGCGACACCCGCTTCAAAGCCTCGCAGACTGTATTACCATTACAGAAATCTGGAAAGAAGAGCGTAAACCAAAAGTGGTTCTGACCTGGGCGCCACACATCAAACCGATTGCTCAGGCTGTAGGGAATTCCTTTGCAGAATGGATGCAGGAAATGGACGTTGATTTTGTCATTGCCAATCCTGAAGGATATGATCTGGATAAAAATTTCACAAAAGATAGCAAAGTGATCCATAATCAGGACGAAGCTTTACAGGATGCTGATTTTATCTATGTAAAAAACTGGTCCTCTTTCGATGAATACGCAGCAATGCCTGAAGTAAAAGAGAATTGGATGCTGACCGGAGAAAAACTGGAAAACACCAACCATGCAAAAGTAATGCATTGCCTTCCGGTCCGTCGGAATGTAGAATTAAGCGATGAGGTAATGGACGGAGAAAATTCTATCATCTATCAGCAGGCCAAAAACAGAATTTTCTCTGCCCAGGCTGTTTTTTCAGAAATTTTGGATGAATTGAATTCTAAATAATAGAAAATTCTTTGATCCCTCGATCCTTGTCAAGGTTCTAAACCTTGACAAGGATAAGAATCTTAAAAAGTATTTACAATGAAAGAAAAACTATACATTATAAAAATCGGCGGTAATCTAATTGATGATGAGGAATTATTAAACGAATTTTTAGGGCAGTTTTCTGAAATTAAGGAAAAGAAAATTTTGGTTCACGGAGGCGGAAAATTAGCAACTACTTTGGCAGATAAATTAGGCGTTGAACAAAAAATGATCAATGGACGGAGAATCACCGATAAAGAAACGCTGGATATTGTGGCGATGGTGTATGCAGGAGGTATCAATAAAAATATTGTGGCAAAGCTTCAGTATAAAAAATGTAAAGCAATAGGTTTTTCCGGAGCTGATGCGAATTTAATTAAAGCCAAAAAAAGAGAACATGCAGAAATAGATTTCGGATTTGTAGGAGATATTGAGAAGAAAAGCGTGAACAGAAAACTGATCTCAAAAATGATTAAACTTAAGCTTGTTCCTGTTTTTTCAGCAATCACCCATGACAAAAAAGGAAATCTCTTCAATACCAACGCAGACACCATTGCTTCGGTCATTGCTCAGGCATTATCTTCAAAGTATGATGTAGAATTACTGTATTGTTTTGATAAGGAAGGCGTTTTGGAAGATGTTGAAGATCCTGAATCTGTTATTGAAAATATTTCTGAGGAAGAATTTTCTGTTTTAAAAGCAGCGGGAAAACTTCATAAAGGGATTCTGCCCAAGCTTGAAAATGCCCTCGGGGCTGTGAAAAATAAGGTAAATAAGGTATTCTTAATTAAAGAAACCCAATTAAAAAATCATATAGAAAACCATCATGGAGGAACTGAAATCTGTTTATAGTAAAGAAGAGCTATTGGGTCAGGCAGTTGAATTGCTTAAGAAACTGATTGCCATTCCTTCATTCAGCAAAGATGAATACCATACGTCCGTAGAAATTGAGAACTTTTTCAAGAAACATCATATTCCTGCAAAACGTTTTAAAAACAACATCTGGGCAGTCAATAAAAATTTTGATGTATTGAAGCCATCCGTTTTGCTGAATACGCACCATGATACGGTAAAACCCAACAAAGCATACACATTGGATCCGTTTCTTCCCGTTGAGCAGGATGGGAAACTGTACGGATTGGGAAGTAATGATGCAGGAGCTTCTCTGGTTTCCATGGCTCAGGTTTTTTTACATTTTTATGAGAAAGAAGATTTAAAATATAATTTAGTGATTGCTTTGACAGCTGAGGAGGAAATTTCTGGATTTGATGGAATTGAAGCTTTATTTCCATTGCTTCCAGAGATCAAATTTGCGATTGTAGGAGAACCCACACAGATGAATCTGGCGATCGCAGAAAAAGGACTGTTGGTAATAGACGGGGAAATGAAAGGAACCCCTTCTCACGCTGCACATCCCAATGATGATAACTCCATTGTAAAATGTATGGAAGATCTTCAGAATATTCTAAACTTCAGATTTCCAAAAGTTTCCGATTATCTAGGCGAAGTTAAAGTTACCCTTTCAGGAATTCATGCAGGTGTTCAGCACAACGTGGTTCCGGAAGCCTGCACATTCACTTTAGATGTAAGGGTTACCGATGAATATTCCAATAAGGAAGTTTTTGAGATCATTCAGTCACAGATGAAATCTTCATTAACGGCCAGATCTTTCAGGTTGAATTCCTCAAAAATAGAAAAGAATCATCCGTTTGTACAGGCAGGTCTTGAAATCGGAAGGACAACATATGGTTCACCTACTTCGTCTGACCAGGCGATTATTCCATGCACATCCGTGAAAATAGGTCCCGGCGACAGCAGGCGCTCCCACACAGCAGATGAATACATCAATATAAAAGAGATTGAGGAAGGAATCGAGATCTATATCAGGATCTTGGAAAGAGTTTTATAAAGAGAAGTTAGAAGCTGGAAATTAGAATTTAGATGTCGGAAAATTATATATACACCTTAGTACTAACATCTAACTTCTAATATCTAAAAAAATAAATGTTTTAACCAGGCTCAGCAGGCAATAAAGTTCAGTTTTAATAAAGATTTATGCAAAAAAGAAAATTAAAGACGAAGACTTTTAAATGTGGAGATGTTTTTTATAGTTAATAATAAGGATGCTCTGCTGAGCAGGTTGAAACGAATTGAATATTGTAAAAAATAGAATATGAAAAAAATATGGCAAAAGGACGACCTGGCCACCAATATATTAGTCAACAAATTTACAGTCGGGAAAGATCTTGACTTTGATGAGCGTTTAGCAAAATATGATGTTAAAGGTTCTATGGCGCATTGCCAGATGTTGGCAGAAACCGGAATTATCTCCGGCGAAGAATCAGAACAGATGCTTTCTGTTTTGGCAGATATTTTAAAAAATATCGAGAACGGCAGCTTTGAAATCGATACAGAAGCAGAAGATATTCATTCTCAGGTTGAAGCGATTTTAATTGAAAAATTAGGCGATACCGGAAAGAAAATCCATACCGCGAGATCCCGTAATGATCAGGTTTTATTGGATATCAAACTTTATTTACTGGATGAAATACGTGAAATTACAGCGTTGACCGATGAATTTTTCCAGATTTTAATCAAACTGGCCGATCAGCATAAAAATAAATTGCTTCCCGGTTATACCCATCTTCAGATCGCAATGCCATCTTCTTTCGGATTGTGGTTTGGAGCCTATGCTGAAGCGTTACTGGATGATGTTGAACTGCTCTTTTCGGTGAAGAATATTATTAATAAAAATCCTCTGGGTTCAGCCGCAGGTTACGGTTCCTCTTTCCCTATTGATCGTGAAAGTACAACCTACAACTTAGGTTTTCAATCGATGAATTATAATTCTGTATACGCGCAGATGACTCGTGGGAAATCGGAAAAAATGCTGTCGATGGCAATGGCTACCTTAGCTGGAACGCTCGGCAAGTTTGCTTATGATGTCTGCTTGTATTTAAGCCAGAACTTCAATTTTATAAGCTTTCCGAAAGAATTTACCACAGGAAGCAGCATTATGCCCCACAAAAAGAATCCGGATATTTTTGAACTGGTTCGTGCACGATGCAACAGAATTCAGTCTTTACCAAATGAGCTTATTTTATTGACGAATAATCTGCCGTCAGGCTACCACAGAGACGTACAGTTGACAAAGGAAATTCTTTTCCCGGCTATCGATTCCTTAAAAGAATGTCTGGAGATATTAAGTTACACCCTTCCGAATATTCAGGTAAAAGACAGAATCCTGGAAGATGAAAAGTATCAATATCTTTTCAGCGTAGAGAAGATCAATGAAGAAGTAAAAAAAGGAAGTTCATTCCGGGATGCTTATGTAAAAGTAGGGCAGGAGATTGAAAATAATGAATTTGAGTTTGAAGTTGGAAATTTAAATCATACCCATCAGGGAAGCATAGGAAATCTTTGTCTGGATAAAATAGAATACCAATTCAACAAACTGAAAAATAAATTATTGGGTTGATTTTGAACCATTAAGATCATTGAAGTTTTTAAGTTGAGTTAAGAAATTATATGCAGGTAACTTATCAAAATTCGTTTGCGAATCCTTAACTATCCTTAATCACTTAAAGAAATCTTAATGGTTTAATACATTTAAAAATGATTATTCCAGGTCAATCTTAAATTTAGTCGATTTTTTTACCTCGTGGAGCACAATAGAACTGTGGTACTGGCCAATATTAGGAATATTTGAGATCACATTCACGGCGAATTCATTGTAAGAATTAATATCCTTGGCAATGATTTTCAACATATAATCATATTCGCCGGAAAGACTGATGATCTCCTGAACTTCATCATGTTTCATAATGTTTTTCTCAAAGGTTTCCAGTACTTTCTGGGACTGCTCCTTAAGACGGACATTACAGTAGACCACAATATTCAGACCCAGTTTTTCACGGTTTAAAAGACCAACGTATTTCTCAATAATGCCCTGCTTCTCCAATTGTTTGATCCTTTCATAAGTAGGAGTAAACGTAAGACCTATCCTTTCTGAAATTTCTTTTACAGATAATGTAGAGTCTTCCTGAATAATACTGAGAATCATTTTGTCCTTTAAATCCATAGAGTAGGTTTGAGTTTTAACAAAAATATCAATTAAAAATGAAAATAAGGAAAAGATTATAGCTTTTAATTTATTTGAAACTTTGGTTTTGTAGATTCGTGAAATTTTTATATCTTTGCACCTAATGAATAAGAGAGTATTTATATCATTAGATTTACCGGGCGAAAGCGCCCTTTACGATATTTATTATTATTAGCGAAGATCCTGTCTTCGCTTTTTTTATGCCCAAAAATTAAGAATTATGTTTACGATCACAGAACTAAGTGCCGAGAGAATCAACAGTATACTGACCGAAGCGCTGGCTTTTGCCAACGGGAAAACTGCAAAAATTGAAGGAGAAGTTTTCTGCTCAAATCTTTTCTTTGAAGACAGTACAAGAACAAAGACAAGTTTTGATATTGCAGAAAGAAAATTGGGATTGCAGGTTGTTCCTTTCGATGCTTCACACAGTTCAGTAAACAAAGGGGAAAGTCTTTATGATACCGTAAAAACAATCGAAAGTCTGGGGGTCAATCTGGTTGTTATCAGAGATAAAAAAGACCGGTATTTTGAAGAATTAAGCAACATCAATATTCCGGTGATCAATGGAGGCGACGGAACAGGAAACCATCCTTCCCAGTGTATGCTGGATCTGATGACGATCTTCCAGGAATTTGGAAAATTTGAAGGACTAAAGATAGGGATTGTAGGAGATGTGAAGCACAGTCGTGTGGCCAATTCAAATGCTGAAGCATTAAGAAGATTAGGTGCTAAAGTATATTTCTCAGGACCTGAAGATTGGTTTGATGAAGGAGCTTTAATTAATGGAACATATCTGCCTGTTGATCAGCTAATCGCTGAAGTAGATGTCCTGATGCTGCTAAGAATCCAGCATGAAAGACATGATTCCCAGGTAAGTTTCTCCGCTTCCGAATACCACAGAAAATACGGACTGACGAAAGAAAGAGAAAAGGCAATGAAAGATGGATCCATCATCATGCATCCTGCACCCATCAACAGAGGTGTTGAAATAGATACAGACCTTGTAGAGTGCGAACGTTCAAGAGTGTTCAAGCAGATGCAGAACGGCGTATTCGCAAGAATGGCTATCCTTAAAGAAGCACTGGAAAAAGAAGGGTATACCTTTAAGGAATTGTAAAAAAGTATAATGTAAAAAGTAAAATGTATGAATATAAAATACATTATACAACCGACATTATACATTGTACAAAAGAAATTATACAGAATAAAATAGAATAAAGAGATAAATAAAATGAAGAAAAAATTAATACTGGAGTCCGGTGAAGTATTTCATGGAGAAGGTTTCGGAGCAGAATTGGAAACTGCCGGAGAAGTAGTTTTCAATACCGGAATGACAGGGTATCAGGAGCTGATCTCCGATCCGTCATACTGCGGTCAGATTGTTTGCATGACCTATCCGCTTATCGGAAATTATGGTATTAACCGTGATGATTATGAAAGTATCGAACCGGCTATTAAAGGATTGATTGTAAAGGAGCTTTGCGATCTTCCTTCCAATTTCCGTACGCAGATCACTTTAGATGAATTATTTAAAAGGAAAAACCTTTCAGGAATTTCAGGAATCGACACCAGAAGGCTTACCAGAATTCTACGTAATTCAGGTGTTGTGAAAGGTAAAATTGTAAACGTTGAAGCTGATGAAAACGAAGTTGTTGCAGAATTAAAATCTACAACTTTCCCTATCAACCAGGTGGAAACAGTTTCTACAAAAACGTCTTACGCCAATCCGGGAAGAGGATTAAAAGTAGTGTTGGTTGATTTTGGCTCCAAATTAGGAATCATCAGAGAATTGTCTCAGAGAAACTGTGATATCACCGTAGTTTCTCATGATACAACGGCTGAGGAGATTTTATTAATGGATCCGGACGGAATCATGCTTTCAAATGGTCCTGGTGACCCGGAAGATAACCCTCAGGCTTTAGAAATGATTCGCGGACTATTAGGAAAAGTTCCGATCTTCGGAATCTGTCTGGGACATCAGCTGATTGGTCTTGCCTGTGGCGCAAAAACTTTCAAACTGAAATTCGGACACAGAGGAGGAAATCACCCTGTACTGGATCTTGAGAAAAACAAAGTATCCATCACTTCTCAGAATCATGGATATGCAGTAGATCAGGAAAGTCTTAAAAACACAGACTTAGTTGAAACCCACATCGCATTGAATGACAGAACCAATGAAGGTCTTAAACACAAGATCCACCCATGCTTCTCCGTTCAATATCACCCGGAAGCAAGCCCAGGTCCTGAAGATGCAAATTATTTGTTTGATGATTTTATTGATTTAATGGAAGGCTTCAAAAAATAAGAACCAAGAATCAAGAACCAAGAATCAAGACGTAAAAATTAAGATTAATAGATTACAGATGCACAATTTTGAGAAATTACTTTTCTGGCAAAAATCGATTGTACTGGCAAAAAATGTTTACATCCTTTGTCAGGAGATCAATAATGATGAAAAGTATGGCTTAATTTCTCAGATTAAAAGATCTGCAGTTTCTATTCCTTCGAATATTGCGGAAGGTTCTGGTAGAAATGGAAGTAAAGAGTTTAATCATTTTCTGGCGATTGCTCTGGGATCTGCTTTTGAGCTGCAGACACAGTTGATTTTGGTTAGAGAATTAAATCTTTTACCAGAAGAAAAAGTAAATGCTTTACTAAGTGAAGTTTCTGAAATTCAGAGAATGATTTATTCATTTAAAAATAATTTAAAATAAACGTTTGGAATCTTGGCTCTTGACTCTAGAATCTTGACTCTATAATAAAAAAGAAAAATGGCAAAACGTACAGATATAAAAACAATACTAGTAATCGGTTCAGGACCCATCATCATCGGGCAGGCAGCTGAATTTGATTACGCAGGAACGCAGGCTTGTCTGTCTTTGAGAGAAGAAGGCTACAAGGTGATTTTGATCAACTCAAACCCTGCGACTATTATGACAGATGTGGAAATCGCTGATAAAGTATATATCGAGCCGATTTCACTTCAGTTTGTAAGTCACATCATCAGAAAAGAGCGCCCGGATGCTTTATTACCAACACTGGGAGGTCAGACAGGTCTGAATATGGCTGTAGAACTGGAAAAATCAGGAATTCTTGAAGAATGCAAAGTAGAAGTTTTGGGAACTAAACTTTCTGCGATCAACAGAGCAGAGGACAGAGATTTGTTCCGTGAGTTGATGAGAGAACTGAATGAGCCTGTTCCGGAATCAGATATCGTGACTACAGTAGAAGGAGCGATCCGTTTTGCTGAAGAAATCGGATATCCCGTGATCGTTCGTCCTGCCTTTACCATGGGAGGAACAGGTGGGGGTATTGCCTCTACCGAAGCTGAATTGAAAGAGATTGCTGAACTGGGATTGAAATACAGTCCTGTGACGCAATGTCTTATCGAAAGATCAATTGCAGGTTTCAAAGAAATTGAATACGAAGTAATGCGTGATGCCAACGACAATGCCATTGTAGTTTGTAACATGGAAAATATAGACCCGGTAGGAGTTCACACAGGAGATTCTATTGTGGTGGCGCCTTCTCAGACACTTTCCGACAGAGAGTACCAGTTATTGAGAAATGCTTCCCTGAAAATCATTAGAGCTTTAGGAATTGAAGGAGGATGTAACGTACAGCTGGCTTTAGACCCGCATTCATTCAACTACTACATCATCGAGGTAAACCCTAGAGTTTCCCGTTCATCAGCATTGGCAAGTAAAGCAACAGGGTATCCGATTGCGAAAATTGCAGCGAAGATTGCTGTAGGATTGACACTTGACGAGATCATGAACCCGGTAACAGGAAAAACATACGCATGTTTTGAGCCTGCCCTTGATTATGTGGTAACGAAATTCCCAAGATTCCCATTCGATAAATTTGAAACGGCAGACAGAAGACTTTCTACTCAGATGAAAGCGACGGGAGAAGTAATGGCGATCGGAAGAAACTTCGAAGAATCATTGCAGAAAGCTGTTCGTTCTTTGGAAACGGGATTAAGACATTTAGGATTAAAAACGAAGCAGGCAGCAGCATTAACAGACGAAGATATCGAAAGAAGAATCAGAGTTTGTGACGATGAAAGACTGTTCATTATCTGTGATGCTTTAAGAAGAGGTTATGATTGGGAGCAAATTGTAGAATGGAGCAAAATTGATAAATTCTTCATCTGGAAATTAAAGAAACTTGTTGATTTTGAGAAAGTGATCGCTGCTCATCAATTTGACAAAGAAACTTTAATTGAAGCTAAAAAATTAGGATTCTCAGATCAGAATATCGCTCATTTATGGGAATCTTCCCAGAGAGAGGTTTACAATTTCAGAAAGGAAAATGGCGTGATCCCTGTTTACAAAATGGTAGACACATGTGCGGCGGAATTTGAAAGCGAAACCCCTTATTTCTACGGAACTTATGAAGAGGAAAATGAAAGTGTCATAACGGATAAAGAAAAAGTGATTGTTTTAGGTTCTGGACCGATCAGAATCGGGCAGGGAGTAGAGTTTGACTATGCAACAGTTCACTCAGTTTGGGCCATCAAAGAAATGGGCTACGAAGCTATTATCATCAATAACAACCCTGAAACAGTTTCTACAGACTTCTCGATCTCAGATAAATTATACTTCGAGCCCTTAACGGAAGAAGATGTAATGAGTATCATCGATCTTGAGAAACCAATGGGAGTTGTTGTGCAGTTCGGAGGTCAGACAGCAATTAACCTAGCAGATAAACTGGCCAGTTACGGGGTGAAAATTCTGGGAACTTCACTGGAAGACTTAGACAGAGCTGAAAACAGAGATAAATTTGAAAAGGCCCTGCAGGAAATGGGAATTCCACAGCCATTAGGAAAAACGTCAACATCAAAAGAAGAAGCGATTACAATTGCTAACGAGATCGGTTATCCGGTTTTAGTTCGTCCAAGTTATGTACTGGGAGGTAGAGCAATGGAAATTGTGTACACCGAAAGCGAATTGGCTCACTACATGGAATTTGCAGTAGATGCAAGCCCGGAACATCCGGTTTTGGTAGACCGTTATATTACAGGAAAAGAAGTTGAAGTAGATGCAATCTGCGACGGCGAAACAGTAATTATCCCTGGAATCATGGAACACATCGAAAGAGCGGGAGTTCACTCCGGAGACTCAATCGCCGTGTATCCACCTCAAAATGTTTCTCAGCAGGAAATCGATACTTTGGTAGATTATACTCAGAGACTGGCAAAAGGATTGAATGTGATTGGTTTAATGAACATCCAGTACGTCCTTTTCGAAGGGAACGTCTATGTGATCGAAGTAAATCCACGTTCATCAAGAACAGTTCCTTTCCTGTCTAAAATTACAGAAGTTCCGATGGCTAACCTGGCAACAAAAGCCATTTTAGGACAGAAACTGAAAGATTTAGGATACAAGAACGGATTAGTTCCGAACAAAGAAGGAGTTTTCGTAAAAGTTCCTGTATTCTCCTTCTCAAAACTAACGAAGGTTGATATCTCTCTGGGACCAGAAATGAAGTCTACAGGAGAAGTAATGGGGAAAGATACCACTCTGGAAAAAGCCCTTTACAAAGGACTGATTGCAGCAGGAAGAAAAGTTCCGATGCACGGTTCCATTTTATTTACGGTTGCAGATAAGCACAAGCAGGAAGCAGCAGATCTGGCAGCAAGATTCCATGAAGTTGGCTTCAGAATCTGGGCAACGGAAGGAACGGCTAAATTCTTTGAAGAAAAAGGAATCCCTTGTAAAATAGGATACAAAATAGGAGAAGATGATGTCAACCTGATCGACCTGATCCAGAAAGGAAAAGTACAGTATGTAGTGAATACCATGACCAAAGGAAAACAGGTAGAAAGAGACGGATTCCAGATCAGAAGAATGAGTGTGGAAAACGGTGTTCCTTGTTTAACATCCATGGACACAGTAGAAGCGATACTGAAAGTAATTGAAAGCATGAGCTTTAAAATGGAGACGATGTAATTCAAAAAAAATAATTTAAAAACGCGCTTTAAATTTTACATTTAAAGCGCGTTTTTGTTTTTAATTGATAAATTATTGAGAGTTAATTAGATGGAAAAAGCAGTATGAAATCGATAAAAAATGTAAATTGCACCCTATTAAAAATAATAAAATAATACAGAAAAAATCAAATGAAATCAATGTTTAAAATTTTTGTTTTGGGTATTTCATTAACTTCTTTGACAAGTTGTGCATTATCAAATTCGGTTCAGCAAATTAATTATCAATCAAATTTGAAAGTTGAGAATAAATTGGCTTCCAGTAAAATTGTTCAGATTGAACCTATGAAGGATGTAAGGGGGTATCAGGATGACAAAGTGATTTTCTACAAGAAAAATATGTACAACCAAACAATGTCCGGCGCTTATATGGCTGAAAAACCTGTTTCAGAAATTCTGACAGAAGCAATAAAAAACGGACTTAGCGAAAAAAATATTTCATTAAGTAATGATAATAAGAATTTTACGCTAAAATCAGAATTGCAAAAATTAGATTACGAAGCTATTTCAGGATTTTCAACAGTTCAGCTTATTCCCCAAATTACAGTTAAATTTCAATTGATTGACACCGAAGGAAAAGTTGTGTGGACTGATTTAATCACTGGAAAAGCGAATACGAAAGGATCTAAATTTGAAAAATTCCTACCGCCGGCTATTGACAATTTAGTGCAGCAATTAATAAATAGTCAAGACTTCTTAAATAATGTAAAGAACGATTAATAGTAATCTCTGTTAATGAAAAAATGGAGACGATGTAATTTTCGGAACCAGATCATATATTTCAAACCCCGTGAGTTTTCTTACGGGGTTTATTTTTATTTTCATTAAAAATACATGTCCGTTTTTCGGTTGCTATGTGAATTCAGTCCGTTTAAATTTGTAAAAAAAGGAAATGAATAATTTTAAATTTGAAGCATTAAATCATTTGAATTTTGAATATTTAAATGATTTATCAGAAGCTGAACTGGCAGAGAATACTATTAAAAAGATGAAAGTAGACCAATTCCCGGGTTTCCCTTGCAGAATAACTCTGGAAGATGCCCAAATAGATGAAATGGTTTTTCTCCTCAACTATGATTTTCATAATGTCAGTTCTCCGTATCGGGCCAGCGGACCTGTTTTTGTACGGGCCAATCAATTAACAAAAACGTATGCACAAAACGAAATTCCTGTTATGTTCAATCATAGATTACTTTCCATTCGGGGATATAATAAAGAGGCAATGATGATTTTTGCTGATGTTTCTGAAGGTCAGTTTTTAAAAGACAAACTTTTGCAGATTCTGGAAAATCCAGAGATTGAATATATACATTTGCATAATGCAAAACCGGGATGTTTTAATTGTACCGTAAAAAGAATATAAAATACTTGTCCGTTTTTCGGTTGCATAAAACTGAGATCACCAGTACTTTTGATAAAAAAATAAAATGACAGCAATTCAGAAATTCAGAGAACTGCATCAGCAGCAGGATCCATTATTAATAGGAAATGTTTGGGATGTTCAGAGTGCAAAGGTGTATGAAAAATTAGGTTATCAGGCAGTAGCCACTTCAAGCTCAGCCGTGGCCTTTACCCTGGGATATGAAGATGGGGAGAACATGAGCTTTGATGAATACTTTTATATCATTGAAAGAATTTTAAAATCCATATCCATTCCATTGTCCGTAGACCTGGAAGGAGGTTATGGGAAAACTGCAGATGAAATTGTTTTAAACATTTCCAGATTGGCGAAAGCAGGTGTTGTTGGGATCAATATCGAAGAAAGTGTTATCATTGACGGAAACAGAAAACTATTGAGTATCCATGATTTTTATGAAAAATTAAATGCAGTTATTCTCAAACTTAAAGAGCAGAATATTGAAATTTTTGTCAATGTAAGAATAGATCCGTTTCTATTAGGCGTAGAAAATGCCACAGAAGAAACCATCCAAAGGATAAAAATCATTGAAAAAGCAGAAGCGGACGGAATTTTTGTTCCCTGCATTACTGATGTACAAGACATTGAATGCGTTATAAATGGCTCAAAGCTTCCCTTCAGTGTCATGTGTATGCCCGAACTTCCGGATTTTAAAACCCTTAAAAGATTAGGCGTTAAAAGAATTTCATCAGGAAATTTCTTAAATGGCTATATTTATGGGCAATTGGAAACCGCATTAAAAGCCATTGGGGAGGCCGAAAGTTTTTCTCCAATTTTTAAAATATAATGAAACTTACAGAAGAAAGAATGTATCAGGCATCTTTAGAAAAAGATTCCTCATTTGAAGGCATCTACTGGATGGCTGTAAAAACGACAGGTATATTCTGCCGGCCCACCTGTACTGCCCGGAAACCAAAGAGAGAAAATGTAGAATTCTTTATCAATACAGAAAAAGCCATAGAAAACGGCTACAGACCTTGTAAAATATGCCGGCCGCTTGAAAAACTGAATGAAACACCCCGCTATATCCAGAATCTTTTGGATGAGCTGCAACAGAATGAATCATTAAAAATCAAAGATGCAGACCTTCTGAAAAAGAATATTGAACCGGTGACCATCAGACGCTGGTTCCTGAAAAACCATGGGATGACATTCCAGGCTTTTCAAAGACAATTCAGAATGAATAAAGCATTTAAGAAAATAAAGAACGGTGAAAATATCATAGAGGTGGCACTGGAATCAGGCTATGAAAGTTTAAGCGGCTTCAGTGAGCGGTTTAAAGATATCATTGGGACTACCCCTAACAATACCGGCCACCAGAAAATTATTGACCTGAAAAGAATAGAAACCCCATTAGGACCCATGTTTGCCTGTGCATGTGAAGAAGGAATCTGCCTGCTTGAATTTACAGACAGGAAAAATATAGACCTGCAACTTACCCGGCTTTCAAAAGCGATGAGTGCAGAAATCGTCCAGGGCGAAAATAAACACTTCAAACAGTTGGAAGAAGAACTGAATGAGTACTTTGAGCGAAAAAGGACAAGGTTTGAGGTACCTCTTTATATTATCGGAACTGATTTTCAGAAGAAAGTCTGGCAGCTTTTAACGGAAATACCCAAAGGAGAAACCCGTACCTACAAACAACAATCTGAATTTTTGGGCAACCCAAAAGCCGTACGTGCTGTAGGAACAGCTAATGGAATCAATAAAATCGCCATCATCATTCCCTGTCACAGGGTAATAGGCTCAGATGGTGAACTGGTGGGCTATGCCGGAGGAATATGGAGAAAACAAAAGCTTCTGGAATTGGAAGGGGCCATTTTGTTTTAAATCACTTCCGCCAACTTATTGTTTTTGACGAAGATTAAATTTAAATAGATAATTTTAGTTGATCTTGTAATAAGGGGCTGAAAAATACTTGCTCGGCTTGATATACGCTGTTTTTCTGTCCGCATCAAAGATCCAGTTGAATCTTCGCAAGAGATCAGCACCAAAATAATTAACCGTTTGGTTGTTCAGGTCACCAACAAAAAATCCTGCTGAAACATCTTTTAGAATATTATTTCCTACTTTCAGAAAAGGAAGGATACCTTGTTTTGTAATAATACTTTTCCCGCTGGAGTTTTTTAATGTTTTTTCTCCCGTGATCTTTAGTTTTTTGTCCAGTTCTTTTTCGGCTGTAAAATCATTACTATACAGCAATCCTCCTGAATATCCGGATTGAAGTAAAAAGTAGGCTTCCTGTTGTTTATCCCCATCAATAACGTTGTCGGCTGCAATATAAAAAGCCTCCTGATCATACAGCGTAGCAATTGGCTGGTAGTCTTTCACATCAGGTTTTTGATCATAAATAATAAACTGGCTGTTATCATAATCAATTTTAAATGTTTTACCTCCAAAAAGAATGGTTCCGATCTTTCCATCGGCTTCGTGACCAGCCAGTTGGTTGTCGGAAAAGCGGATATTATTCAGGGTTAATTTTCCAATCTGTACCGTATTATTCTCACTGATTTCCTCTTTATTGAAAACAATATGATCTGCTTTGCGCTGTCTTTCCGGGGAAATAGAAGCATTTTCCATTGCGATCTGAAACATCAGATCCAGAGAATCCTTTTTATTAACCAGTGTCTTTACAATGATATTATTGTGCTTAGTGATTCTGAAAGGGATCGTCTGTTGTGCATATATGTTGTAAAGACCTGCAGACAAAAGGAGAACAAAGCTTGTTTTTTTGAACATGATCAAGTGATTGGTGATTAAAATCCGGAATTTTAAAATTACCTATTATCTTTGGAATAGCAAACACTAAAGTCATATGATTCAAGAACTGCTTAACAGTGGCCTTCATTGGGAAAAAAAGGAATTCAAAAGAAATGAATTTCTAAAGATTTCAGGAAGTACAGATACAGATATTTATTTTGTAGAAAATGGCAGCGTCAGGATCTTTATGATGGATGAAAATGAAGAACGGATCATCCGTTTCGGATATACAGGAAATATTATTGTTTCCCTGGATTCGTTTTTGTCAGGGAAACCATCCTGTTTTTATATTCAGGCGATCAAAAAAACAAGCGTAAGGATAGCTTCTAAAAGAGATTTTTACGAATTTATTCATTCAAGTGAAGAGAATCTTAAGTTTTGGAACAGTATTCTGGAAGATCTTGTTTTACAGCAGCTCGAAAGAGAGAAAGACCTGCTGACCAGCTTGCCTAGGGAACGTTTTGAAAGAGTATTAAAAAGAAGTCCGAAGCTGTTTCAGGAAATCCCCAATAAATACATTGCCAACTATCTCAGAATGTCACCGGAAACTTTGTCCAGGCTAAAAAATCTTGAGTTCAGTCAAGATTTATGAAAAAAACGATCCCGAAATTTGTATAAAAATCATCAATGAAAATTTCTACATCACAATTATTGAATGAATTAAGAACAATGACTCAAGATCATATGCAGTATGCAGAAAAACTTTTGGGGCAGCCGGATGAAAAACTGAATTCCAGAGTTTCCAATGACAGTTGGAGCATATTGGAATGCCTTGAACATCTCAACCGTTATGGAGACTTTTATATTCCTGAAATTAATAAAAGAATTTCTTCTTCACAAACTTCTTCCACGCCTGTTTTTGAAACCGGAATTTTAGGGAATTACTTTGCTAAATCTATGCTTCCCAAGGAAAAAATGAACAAAATGAAAACTTTCAAAAACATGGATCCAATCAATAGTCAGCTCGATAAAAATGTAGTGAAAGAATTTATAAAACAGCAGAACCAGTTAATAGAATTACTTCAGAGAGCAGATCAGATCAATCTTAATAAAGTCAAAACCAGTATCAGTATTTCAAAATTAATAAAGCTCAGGCTGGGCGATACTTTCCGTTTTGTGATTTATCATAATAAAAGACACCTTCAACAGGCCGAAAAAGTTTTGATGAACCTTTAATTTTTGAATTCACCGACCGTAAGAATTTTGAAAACAGTTCATCTCTTTGTCAAAAGGCAAATGATATTGATAAAATCACTATTCCGATCCCCTGTCACCGTGTAATTGATTCAAACGAAGACTTGTCAGGCTATGCGGGAGGAATCTGGAAAAAGCAAAAAATATTGGGATTGGAGAAGGCTGTTTTATTTTGATTTTTGTAAATTTAGGCAAAAATTTACACGTGAAAAAGTTAGTATTAGCACTTTGCATATCAGCTTCGGCTTTAAGTTTTGCTCAGGATTACTCAGTACCGGCAGCAAGTCCGCGCCAGAAGGTAGAGCAGCAGTTTTCAATGTCCAAAATCAGTATTGATTATGGAAGACCGGGAGTGAAAGGACGTAAAATTTTCGGAGAACTTGTTCCTTACGGCCAGGTTTGGAGAGCGGGCGCCAACTCATCCACCAAAATTACATTCGGACAGTCTGTGAATTTCGGAGGGAAAATGGTTCCGGCAGGAACTTACGGGTTGTTTATCGTTCCTACAGAAAAAGAATGGAAAGTGATTTTAAATAAAGATTTCCAGCAGTGGGGAGCATATACTTATGATCCTAAACAGGACGTGGTAGATGTTACTGTACCTGTAAACAAACTGGCTGACAAGCAGGAATGGTTTGAAATTACATTGAATCCTACAGATGAAAACTCAGGAAACTTAGTCATCAAATGGGATACGGCTCAGGCAGAAGTTGCTTTGAAACCCGCAAAACCGGATGCCGTGATCAAAATTTCAGATAAACTTAAAGAAATTAAGAAAATAGAATCAGACGCTGCAAAAACAAAAAGTTAAGCATGAAATTTTCAATACAAACTGTTTTAGAAAATCAGGAATATCAACTAATCCCCTTACAACAAGGGGATTTTGAATCTTTATATGAAGTAGCTTCCGACCCTAAAGTTTGGGAACAGCACCCAAATCCGGACCGATATAAAAGAGAAGTCTTTGAATCCTTTTTTAAGGGCGCTATGGAAAGCGAAGGAGCATTTAAGATTATTGAAAAATCTTCAGGTGATGTTTTAGGCAGTACCCGTTTTTATAACTTTGATGAAGAGGAAAACCGTATTTTCATAGGCTACACCTTCTATGGAACAAAATCCTGGGGTAAAGGAATTAATCCACAGATTAAGAAAATAATGCTCGATTATATTTTCCAGTTTGTAGATAAAGTACATTTTCATATTGGTAAAGAGAACTTTCGTTCACAGACTGCCTTACAAAGAATTGGCGGAAAGAAAATTGCAGAAGAGGAAGTTGCTTATTTTGCAGAGCCTGCCAGAACCAATTTTGTGTATGAGATAAAAAAAGAGGACCATTATGAAAAAGTATAAAATCCAGAAATCACCATTCGTTGTTCCTACCACAGACGGGAAGCTGATTGAGGAGCATTGGGGAAATTCTACCGGAAATTCCAATATTTCTATTGCCCATATGGTAGCCCCTCCAAACTGGAGCGAGCCTCATCAGACTCCTGAATTTGATGAATTTACGCTCATTATCTCAGGGAAAAAGCAGTTCGAGATCGATGGTGAAATTATCATTCTGGAAAAAGGACAGAGCATCCTTATAGAAAAAGGAGCAAGAGTACGTTACAGCAACCCGTTCTCAGAACCCTGCGACTATATCGCAATTTGCCTTCCTGCATTTTCTATGGATCTGGTGAACAGGGAAGAATAGAAAGACAATTAAATATGGCTACACAGATTTGTCCAAAATGTAAAAGATTCTTTTTCCTGGCATATTGATGATGAACGTTCAGGGCTGACAGACTGGGACTGTTATCGTTGCGGATATCAGGCTAAGGAAAATGAAAAGGATGAATCTTTTTGTGACAATTGTAGTAAAAAGATGAGAAGCAGATTAAAAGATATTGAAACAGAATATTGGTGGTGCTCTGGCTGTAATAAAATCACTCAAGAATAAAGATAACCTCAATGATGAGGTTATTTTTTCATTTTTATATAAAAATTATTTGTAAGTTCGCCGCTTTGAAAATTAATATATGAAAAACAAATTATCTATTGTACTATGGTTAGGGATTACCCTTTCTACAACTTCATGCGCAACCATTTTTACCGGGACTAAAGATTCCATATCTTTTACTTCGACTCCGGAAGGTGCCAAAGTATTTCATAAAGGAGTTGAAAAATGTGTGACACCGTGTACCGCTGAAATTTCAAGAGGATTAAGCAAACAAACGGTTACATTTGAAAAAGAGGGTTTTGCTGATAAAGAAGTGAAGTTGACAAAAACTTTTAATCCTGTAACATTAGTAAATATTCTTCTTGGTGGAGCTATAGGTGTCGGAATTGATGCTGCAACAGGCTCTCTGACTAAATATTCTCCGAAAGTATATACCGTTGAATTGGAAGCAAAATAATTTCTTTCCGGAATAATTAATAAAAGCTTCGACTTCGTTCAGCATGACAATTAAAAATATATGTATGATTGTTATGCTGAGTGGAGTCGAAGCATCTTTTTTTAATATGCAGAAATTTTATATAGACATATTATTCAATTATTTCAAAATTTCTTTCAGAAACATCAGCGTATGATTCCAGGCTCTTTTAGCCATTACTTCATTGTAATCAGGTGATTTCGGATCGGTGAATGTATGTTTTGAATGAGCATACGTAATGATTTGCCAGTCTGCATTGCCTTCATTCATTTCCTTGATCAGGTTATTATAATCTTCCGGAGTTACTCCCTGATCATCTGCAGGATTTTCAACCAATATCTTTGTGGAAATAGGTCCATTTTTTCTCGTCTGATCTTTTCCGATACTCCCATGAATGGAAACTACTCCCACTACAGGAAGACTTCCTCTTGCAGATTCCAAAGCACCTGTACCACCGAAGCAATATCCGATCACAGCAATTTTATTGGAAACAGCCCCGTTTTTCTTCAGCTGTTCCAGAGCCAGAGAAATACGTTTCTGGTAGGCATCATAATTCTGCTTATAATATCCTGCCGTTTTACCTGCAGAAGCATTGTCCATGGGAATATTTCCTTCCCCGTAAATGTCGGCAATGAAAGCAATATATCCCTGCTTTTCAAGTTCGGCAGCTGCAGTTTTAGCTTCATCGTCTATTCCTTTCCAGGCAGGAAGGATCAGAACTCCCGGAAGTTTTTTCCCTGCATTGGAGGTTACCAGTCCATTGAGTTTCTGTGAACCATCCTGGTAGGCAATTGGTTTAAGCTTTTGGCTGAAAAGTGTTCCTGTAGTCATGATGCATGCGGTTAATAAAATAGTGCGTATCATAGTTGTAATTTTAATTAGTGTAAAATAATGGTCATTTGGAGCAATGACGAAGCAATCTGCCCATCCATTATGAAGTCAACTTATTGTTCATAAAAAATTCTCATCTAAATTAATGAAAATAAATTATGATGAGAATTAATAGCAGGTAGGAAATCAAATATTGCTTATAATTTTACTCCCAAGATAGCCAATTCCTGTTCCAGATTCGTATCAGGATTCACCTTAATCGTACTGAACCCCAATGAATGAGCCATTTCGATATTTTTAGGATTATCATCAATGAAAACGGATTCGCTTGCATTGATATTATATCTGTCCATCAAAACATGCCATATTTTTGGATCAGGCTTAATCAGCTTTTCTGTTCCTGAAACTACGATCTTTCCATCAAAAATCTGAAAGAAATCATAATTTTCAAGGGCATAAGGAAAGGTTTCCTCCGACCAGTTGGTCAACCCGAATAAATGATAATCCGTATTTTCCAAACGTCTTAAGACCTCTACATTCTCCGGGATATCACTTTTCAGCATTACCGTCCAGTTGTCATAATAAGCTCTGAGTTCCTTCTCCCACTCCGGAAACTTTTTCACCTGAATATCCGTTCCCTCAGATAAAAGTCTTCCGCGGTCCTGTTCTTCATTCCATTCAGACTGGGCGATGTGCTCCAGAAAATATTCCATTTTTTCATCATCATTGAAATAATCTTTGAAAAAATATCTTGGATTCCAATCCACTAAAACCCCTCCGAAATCGAAGATAATGTTCTTAATTTCCATATATGTTTTTAAGTATTTTAATTTTTATTTAACCACAAAAGTCGCAAAATTTTTAATTTTAAACACTTTAAAGCACTTCATTACTTTCCAATATTTTAAACTTACAATAACTTAAGGATCAAAAACTTTTGTGGTGTGAAATTTTCTTTCAGAGATTGAGCAAATAACGCAGGTGTTTCTTTTTTTGGTTAAAAAAGTAGCAGTTTACTCAGGTCTGTAAAACTGGTACTGCCCGTTTTCGTAATAGGCATTGATGTGCTGCAGACCATTGGTCAGGATAATTTCTTTAGCTCCGATGATGGAGTTATACCTTGCTGTCTGTTCAAATGTTTTCTCCGTAAGTTTTATCTGTGGAGCTTTGCATTCGATCAGGATAATGGGCTCTGTTTTTTCAGTAACCAGAAGGTCAATTCTTTTCGTAAGACCGTTCAGAAGGATCTTTTTCTCTGTGATAAGTGCAGATGGGGAATAGGCCTTTACCGTAAGATAATAGTGCACCCAGTGCTGCCTCACCCATTCTTCGGGAGTAAGGAGCAGGTAAGTTTTGCGGACCAAGTCATAAATAAAAAACTTATCTTTGTCTTTCTTGAATTTAAAATCAAAAGTGTCCTGAAAATTCAGTTTTGGAAGTTCCATTTATTAAGATGAAAGAATTAGATTTAATCCTCAAAAATATTAAAAATAAAGAAGTTTTACCTATTTATTTTTTCCACGGAGAAGAACCTTACTTTATTGATGCAGCCGTAAAAGTGCTTGAACACGACTTTCTGGAGGAAGATGAAAAAGCTTTTAACCAGACTGTAGTATATGGAAAAGATACTTCTTATCAGGAGATTCTTTCCCTGGCGAGACAGTTTCCGATGATGGGGGACAAGCAGCTGATCATCGTAAAGGAAGCTCAGGATCTGAAGTTTAATGAGGAAGAAAACCGTGTTCTTGAAACCTATGTAGAAAATCCCGTTCCTTCAACCGTCCTTGTTTTTGCCCATAAGCATAAGAAACTGGACAGCAGGAAAAAAGCTACTAAAGCTTTAGATAAAGCAAAAGCTCTTTTCTTAAGCGAATCTGTAAGGGATAATAACCTTCCCAAATGGATTGCAGATGAATGTGCACAGCTGAAGATAAAAACGGCCCCAAATATTGCTCATCTCCTGGCAGAATATCTTGGAAACGATCTTTCAAGAATTGCCAATGAACTGAACAAACTGAAGATTATCCTTAAGGAAGGAGAAATTCTGGACGGAACGATCGTCGAAAATCATATAGGGATCAGTAAAGAATATAATGTTTTTGAACTTCAGAAAGCTTTGGGAACTAAAAATGCGGATGCAGCATTCAGAATTGCTCATTTTATGGGTAAAAATCCAAAGAATAATCCTTTTGTGATGATGTTGGCCAGCCTTTACAGCTATTTCTCAAATGTAATTATTTATCAGACCATGGCCGGGCAGCCGCCACAGACTATCGCTTCACAAATGGGAGTGAATCCTTATTTCATCAAAGACTATGCGGAAAGTGCCAGACTGTATCCTTTGAAACATGCGACCAGAGTCATTTCTATCCTAAGAGAATTCGATATGAAAGGGAAAGGTCTCGGAGCCGTTAATATGGGTGAAGCCGAGCTGATCAAGGAGCTGGTATACAAGATCATTCATGTGGATAAAATTAAGATGAAAGTGTAGAAGTTGAAGTGTAGGAGAGTAAGAGTGCAAAGTTAAATATGAAATTAATTTTTTTCATTTTTTATTGTCAACCCCGGATTCTATACCCTGAAACGTACGTCCCGTATCTAAAGTCTACAATTGACAATTCGCATATCTCATATTGACAAGTATCATTAAAAATACTTTAATTAAACATTAAAATTTACGAAATTAGCAGTCTTAATTTAAATCTTTTTTGAACAAGTAGATTATGGAGCAAAACATTTTAGATTGTGTGATCGTTGGATCCGGGCCTTCTGGCTTTACAGCGGCTATTTATGCGGCAAGAGCAGACCTGAAACCTGAATTGTATACAGGTTTGGAGCCGGGCGGACAATTAACAACAACTACGGAAGTGGATAACTTCCCAGGATATCCGGCGGGGATTACAGGTCCTGAAATGATGATGGATCTGCAGAAGCAGGCAGAAAGATTTGATACCAAAGTTCATTACGAAATGATCACCAAAGCTGAGTTCTCAAAAGAAGTAGGTGGTGTTCACAAATTATATGCAGGAAACAAGGAGATTTTGGCCAAATCGGTAATTATCTCTACAGGTGCCACTGCAAAATATCTTGGTCTTGATGACGAGAAAAAATATAATGGAGGTGGAGTTTCAGCATGTGCAACGTGCGACGGATTTTTCTACAGAGGAAAAGACGTTGTCGTAGTAGGTGCAGGAGATACAGCTGCTGAAGAAGCCACTTATCTTGCGAAACTGGTTAATAAAGTGACCATGTTGGTGAGAAAAGGGGAATTCAGAGCTTCTAAAGCAATGATTCACAGAGTAGAAAATACACCGAACATTGAAGTGAAATTTCACCATGAGCTGATCGGTATCGAAGGAGAAAACAATTTGGTGGAAAGAGCAGTGGTGATCAATAACCAGACCCAGGAGAAATCAACGGTGGATGTACACGGAATATTTATCGCTATCGGTCACAAACCGAATACTGATATTTTCGCCGGCCAGATTGATCTTGATGAGAACGGATATATTGCAACAGAAAAAGGATCTACAAGAACGAATCTTCCGGGTGTATTCGCTGCAGGAGATGTTCAGGATCATATCTACAGACAAGCTATTACAGCAGCGGGAAGCGGTTGTATGGCGGCGATGGATGCAGAGAAATATCTTGCTGAATTACATTAATATTCAGCTTTTTACAATACAGAGCGTACCCAATGGGTGCGCTTTTTTGTTTTCTGATTATCTTCTCTATATTTTTTAGCACCAATCATGATTCATATTTTTATTTCTTGCAGATCAAGGAGATTTAGCAGATTTTTTATTTGTATTAATCTGTTAAAGTAAGAAGAATGATTTTCTGAGAAAAGAATTTATAGTCATCAATATTATCGTGAATAACACCTGCTACTTAAGTAAAAATACCTAAATTTAGCTCCGATCTTTAAAAAATAATAATGGAAAGCAAAGTCATAAAAATTACCCACACTACAGGAACCTACATCATTAATATTCCGGACGGAAGGCTGAATGAAATGCAAAGCCAGCTAGACAAATGCCTGAACGACGAACAGGGCGCTATTGTGGTGAAGGGAGAAAACGGAGATCAATTTGTGTATCCGTCTGATCTTCTAAAAAACAGTTTCATTGCCATAGTAAATAAGGAAGAGGTTAAAGTCTTGTAAAAATAATTCTCCTGATTTTAAGCCCATTATTAAGTTTCGTTAAAATTTATTTGGGAAAAGTTTTGAAGGAAAATAAAATCGTTTTATATTTGCACCACTGAAAACAACGGTATATTCGTGATTCAGGAGAGATGGCAGAGTGGTCGATTGCGATAGTCTTGAAAACTATTGACTGTAACAGGTCCGGGGGTTCGAATCCCTCTCTCTCCGCTGGTTGAGAAACTAAAATAAGCTAAAACGCTGTAAACATCAATGTTTACAGCGTTTTTTGTTTTAGCGCTAGTATCAAAAAAAATCAAAATAGGTCACGATTTATATGACCTATTCCGTGACCCACCTGAAAATTTGAAAATAGGTCACGAAAAATTCAGGGAAGCCCGACCAATAGGCAGTCTAACGATTGTACATCTTGCAAAAAGTGGTAACAAAAACTAAATTATTAAACAATTAAAGTTACCACACAATGAACAAAACATTCAACCTTTTATTCTTTATAAAAAGAATAAATCAGCACCAACAGAACCGCTCCATAGACGGCGACCAATGGATATTCATACATCCAGAAAACCGACACCTCAACAAGAGTTTCCATTATTACCTTTAGCCCACAAGCTAATTTTAAAATATGAAAATCATCCGGAATGTGTAAATTCAAATGTCCTGTTTCCTGTTCTCAGTAATCAGAAAATGAATTCCTATCTCAAAGAAATTGCGAGTGTCTGTGAAATCAATAAAGAGTTGACATTTCACATCGCGAGACATACATTTGCTACTACGGTTACTTTGTCCAACGGAGTGCCAATTGAAAACGTTAGCAAAATGCTGGGTTGTACAATATCAAAACTACGCAGCATTTTGCGAAGATTCTAGATAAGAAAGAGAGTGATGATATGCTAGCTTTAAGAAGGAAACTTAAGGATCAAAAGTCTAATTGAATTCTTTCTTTTCGCCATGATATCTTTATGAAAGGAAAAGTTGATCTATACAAGGAAAGTAAGTACCGGCTTTAATGATAAATTGCAGAAGGAAATCATAGAAGAGGTCAAATCACTAATATCCGATAAATCTCCTCTCAGCAGCAAATCTGACGTAAATTAGCATCTCGGTTCCGTCCCAACCTTCCGCACGCGAATACGACTTGGCTAAACAAGCTTTAACTCTTTGGGTTAAATCATAAACTTTGCCATAACTTTGCCATAATAATAGATTAAGAATATAAATATGACGACACTTTTTATAAAAAATATGGTTTGCAACCGTTGTATAATGGTGGTTCAAAATGAATTGGATAAGCTTGGTCTGTCTGCCATAAGCATAAAGCTTGGCGAGATCATTTTTGAAAAAGAACTGACTACGGAAGAGAAGCGGGATTTAGCAGAAGCCTTATCAGCATTGGGTTTTGGAGTAATAGATGATAAAAAAAGCAGGATCATTGAAAAGATAAAAAATACCATCATCGAGTTGGTACATCATCATGATAATGACGCTAAAAGCAACCTATCGGATATTTTAAGTGAGAAACTTCACCAGGATTACAATTATTTGTCCAACCTTTTCTCTGAAGTGGAAGGCACAACGATTGAAAAATATTTTATTGCCCAGAAAATTGAAAGAGTAAAAGAACTATTGGTTTATGATGAACTTTCACTGAGCGAAATTGCTTTTCAGCTCAATTATTCCAGTGTGGCTTATCTCAGCAATCAATTCAAAAAAACTATCGGATTGACACCGAGTCATTTCAAACAAATAAAGGAGGAGAAACGCAAACCATTAGACCAGGTTTAGTAAATCTTACAAATCAATTCCATAATTCCACAATAACTATTCTCAGTATTACAGCCAATTTTGTATTGCAAATAAAGCAATAGAAATTATGGCTACAAATAACAATAGAGAAACGATTTACATTCCTTTAGAAGATGTAGAAAGCGAACATTGTTCATTAATCGTTGAAAAAGGATTGGCAAAGGTTGATGGTGTTGAAACCCAGAAAGTAGAGATCAACAACCACAGGGCAGCCATTACCGTTAAAGATGCAGAAACTGTTGGCAAAGCCGTTGCAGCTATTAAAGACTTAGGCTATGGTGTACCAACTGTAAAAAATTCCTTCCCGGTTTTGGGGATGACTTGTGCTTCTTGTGCGGGCAGTGCAGAAAGTATCGTAAAGTATGAGCCAGGTGTGATTGACGCTTCTGTCAACTACGCAACAGGAAATCTGACCGTTGAGTACCTTCCCAATATGACGGACGCCACCAAACTGCAAAAAGCAGTTCAGGGTGTTGGTTATGACCTGCTCATTGTCGAAGAAGCAAAACAACAGCAATCTCTGGAGACTATCCATGCGGAGAAATTCAAAAAGTTAAAAAACAAAACTATCTGGGCCGTTATATTATCGTTACCCGTGGTAACCATCGGGATGTTTTTTATGGACATGCCCTATGGTAATGAAATCATGTGGGCATTTTCCACCCCTGTGGTACTTTGGCTGGGTAAAGACTTTTTTATCAATGCGTGGAAACAGGCCAGACACCGCTCTGCCAACATGGATACTTTGGTCGCATTGAGTACAGGAATTGCCTATGTATTCAGTGTATTTAATATGTTTTTTATGGATTTCTGGCACCAGAGAGGATTGCACGCGCACGTCTATTTTGAAGCAGCTGCAGTAGTCATCGCTTTTATCCTTTTGGGGAAATTATTGGAAGAAAAAGCCAAAGGAAACACCTCTACGGCCATTAAAAAACTGATGGGCCTGCAACCAAAAACGGTAATGGTAATAGCGGCCGACGGAACCGAAAAACAAACTGCTATTGAAGAGGTAAATGTGAATGATATAATCCTGGTAAAGCCCGGCGAAAAAATTGCGGTCGATGGAATGGTTACTTCCGGTAATTCGTATGTAGACGAAAGTATGCTGAGTGGCGAACCCGTTCCGGTATTAAAAACAGAAAGCGAAAAAGTATTTGCCGGAACCATTAATCAAAAAGGAAGTTTCCAATTCAAAGCAGTGAAAGTGGGTAAGGAAACTATGCTTGCCCAAATCATTAAAATGGTGCAGGACGCACAAGGCAGTAAAGCTCCCGTTCAAAAATTGGTTGATAAAATTGCAGGTATTTTCGTTCCGGTGGTGATTGGTATTGCCATTCTCACGTTTATTTTGTGGATTATTTTGGGTGGCGAAAATGGTGTTGTACAAGGATTGTTAGCAGCCGTTACAGTATTGGTTATTGCCTGTCCTTGTGCTTTAGGCTTGGCTACACCAACGGCAATTATGGTGGGTGTGGGTAAAGGTGCCGAAAATGGTATTTTAATTAAAGATGCCGAAAGCCTTGAATTAGCTAAAAAAGTGAATGCAATTGTGTTGGATAAAACCGGAACCATAACACAAGGAAGACCTGAGGTAACAAGTATCCAATGGCTGAACAATGATGATACAACCAAGACTATTTTATTAAGCATCGAAAAACAATCAGAGCATCCATTGGCCGAAGCTGTAGTGAAACATTTGGGAGGCGTAACTACCACACCTTTATCCAACTTCGACAGTATTACAGGAAAAGGTGCAAAAGCCAATCATAATAACGAAACCTATTTTGTAGGAAATAAAAAGCTTCTGGCAGAGAACAACATTGCGATTGCAGAAAAATTACAAACCCAGGCCGATGAATGGGGCAAACAGTCCAAAACGGTCATTTGGTTTGCAAACAGCAAAGAGGCACTTTCCGTTATCGCCATATCCGATAAAATCAAAGAAACATCGGTTCAGGCAATAAAAGAAATGCAGAAAATGGGTATCGACTTGTATATGCTAACAGGCGACAATGAAGCTACTGCCAAAGCGATTGCTGAGCAAACAGGCATCCTGCATTACAAAGCCGAAGTATTGCCACAGCACAAAGCCGATTTTGTAAAAGAATTGCAAAGCAAAGGAAAAATTGTAGCCATGGTTGGCGATGGAATTAATGACAGTACTGCCCTGGCAACGGCCGATGTAAGTATTGCCATGGGTAAAGGCAGTGACATCGCAATGGACGTAGCCAAAATGACCATCATTTCATCAGACCTTACCAAAATACCGCAGGCAATACGTTTATCAAAACAAACCGTGGCCACCATTAAGCAAAATCTCTTTTGGGCGTTTATTTACAACCTGATTGGCATTCCCCTGGCTGCCGGAATATTGTACCCTATTAACGGTTTCTTGTTAAACCCAATGATAGCCGGAGCGGCAATGGCTTTGAGTAGCGTAAGCGTAGTGAGTAATAGTTTAAGATTGAAGTGGAAGAAATGACGATTTATGTTTTTATGAAGTGACGGAAATAGAAGTATGAGTATTCAGTTTTGTACAAAGTTCAACAGAAATCAAACTGTTGAACTTTGCAATTTCGCCCCACTATTGCAAAACCCTTGTTAGGCGGAGGTTATTTTTCAATTCTTTTTTCTGGAAGATTATACTTTTTGTTTTTTAAAATGGCAATAATCGCGTCCGAAATTTCAAAAACTTTTCCGTTATAGTTATTGTCTAATAAAATTATAGTAAAGCTTTCATTCATATCTGAAATCAAAAGAGATTCATAATTTCCAGCTCTTCCGTCATGCAAATGTTCAATTAATTTTTTGTTTTTAAATTTTGTTTGCCCCAAAGCTGATTGAGTTTCTGGCAAATCAAACTGCTGACCTATTTCATTAAGCGATTCTTTTTTAATTACTTTTTTAGAGTAAAGACAATTTGTCCATTTTAATAAGTCAATTGTCGTTAAGTAGGTTCCGCCCGTTATGGGTAAGTCGGTTTTGTCTGCCACTAGATTAATATTAAATCCTTTGGCTATATTTTCTTCATTTTCAAAAGGTGTCATTACTGACGAATTCATCTTGCAAGGCTGAAAGATGAATTTTTCGACATAAGTTTTATAATTCATTCCGGTTAGTCGCTCAACAATAAAATGTCGTAAAAAAATATTGTTATTGTTGTAGTCGTAATTTTTACCAGGTTTAAAGTCAAGCGTATCAATGAGCATTAAACCATTAAAAAGATCTTTGTCATTTTTGATGGTTTTCCAATTTATATCTGGTATTCCGCTTGTATATTGTAATAAATCTTTAATTGCAACCTCATTTGCCCATTTGGGTAATTCAGGAATAAACTTGGAAACTTTGTCGTTGAGTTTCAATTTGCCTTGCTCTTTCAGTTGCATTAAGGCAACTGCACTGAACTCCTTTGTAATTGAACCAATATTAAATCTGTAATCAATCGTTAATTGGCTCGTTTTACTTACATCGGTAAAGCCAAATGAAGCGTTGTAAAGTATTTTATTATTTTTTGAAACAAGCACATTTCCATTAAAAATTCCGATTTGGTTTGACCATCTCATTAAAGAATCAATTTGTTTTACTTGCTCAGTTTGTGCAAATAAATTACTTGTCAGAATTAACAGAGAAAATGAAAATAACAGTGTGTTTAATCGCATAGTTTGTATTTGGAAATTTTTCAGGGTTTTATTTAACTTTTGCCTAACATTTCGGGGCTTAGCAATAGTTGAGCAATCTAAGCACAAATCTTCAATTTTACACAAAAGCTCAATAAAAAACTACCGTTGAACTTTGCAGTTTCTCCCCACCATTACCAAACTCCTTCATCTGCCTAATTTTTATCACGCTACAAATCTACCGTTTCGATTTCAGCCTGCTCAAGATCTCTTGCGAAATATTCAGATAAGTCGCCACAATTTTGTTTGGCAAACGTTGAACGATTTTGGGGTTGATGTCCAACAACTGTTTATATCGTTCCGTTGCATCGAGTGTCAGGAACGACATAAGCCTGTTGGTATTATTTACGTAGGCGTTTTCTAAATAATGCCGATAAAATTTCTCCCACGCAGGAACGATTTCTAACAGGTGATAAAAGTCTTTGTGTGAGATATAAAGCAACGATGTAGGTTCTAACGCCTGAATGAATTCTAATGAAGGTTCCTTTGAGATAAAACTACACAGTGCCGTGGCAAAGTTATTTTCAAATGCCAGATATCGCGTCGCCTCTTGTCCGTCTTCGGTTATAAAAAATATACGTAAACAACCACTGCCAACGAAAAAAGTCCGTTGGCTGGTTTGTCCGTGAATAACCAAAAGTTCATTTTTTTCAACTTCCAACGGCTTGAAACAGGAAAGAATTTTGTCCATTTCCTCCTCTGTCACCGTTATAATTCCTTTGATGTAATTAGTAAGTTGCTCTTGCATTGTGGAAATTGGTAAGCTTCAAATTTACAAAAATCAAATTCTTAGGTTATGATTTAGAGGTTGATTTTTCTGCCAATTTTCTTGCGTTTGGAATAATAATAAATGCCGAAATGTACGCGACAGGCAACATAACGCTCCAGGCTTTCAGGAACTTTAAAAACCAATCTTCTCCGAAACCATAATTACGCATTAGTCCTACAAACACCATAATCAGTGTCATTGGGATTACAACAAACAACGTGTTGATGTACTTGAAATACTTTTTGTCCATTTTTTTAAGTTTTTGTTTAACATATAAATTGATGGTGCAAAATTCTCCAAACAAAAAAACATAAAGATTGATGTAGGTCAAAAAACAGATGGTGTCAAAAAATAGGGTCGTTCTAAATTCCTGTCCCAACGCCAATCAGTAAATATCACAAATCAAATAAGGAATACCGTAAAAAATAAGAGCTGAACAATGCGGAAGTTTGTAGTACAAAAATTTATTTAAAATGGAAAATATAGAATTGAGCATACCTGGTATGCAGAGTGCACATTGCCAGGCAAGAGTAAATAACGCAATCACAGCTATTGAAGGGATAAAAGTCGAGAAATTAGAGGCTGGAAAGTTATCCGTTGCTGTTGAAAGCGACAAAGTAAAAGAAGAGCTGGTAGCTACTATTGAAAAAGCGGGTTATAATGTAGCTGGTGAAGATAGCGAAAAAGAGTCAAGCCCTTCAGGCGGATGCTGTACTAACTAAAAGTTTAATTTAAGGGATGCCGTACCAAGAATACATTGCATCTCTTAAATTTTAAATACAGAATGATATTGCTGAAGAATTTAATCTTAATCCTTAAAGCATAAAATGATTCAAGAAAAATCAGGAACTAATGAGTCAGAAATAAAGCGCATGGTAAAAAATATTTTTTAATCTATGAAACTATTAATCAAAGGAATGGTATGCAACAGGTGCATTTATTTTCTATCTGAAGAATTTCCTAAGCTCGGTTTGGAAATTTCCGAAATACGCTTGGGAGTGGTAATTCTAAAAGAAACGGATGTAACCATCGTTGATGAACAAGTGATCAGAACCATGCTTCAAAAGAACGGATTCGATTTGTTATACAATAAAGATCAAAAGATCATCGAATTGATTAAAACTGCCGTTGAAAAAGGGATTGATGAACAATTGGATACTGGCAAACCTGTTAAATTTTCGGCATTTATCAGCAATGAATTGTATAAAGAATATGACTCGCTGAGTGCCTTATTTTCATCTTCGGAAGGACTAACGCTCGAAAAATTTATTATCTCAAAGAAGATAGAAAAAGTAATAGAGCTTTTAGTCTACACGGATCAGTCGCTGTCTGATATTGCTTATGCCTTAGGCTACGGAAGTCCTGCGTACCTGTCCAATCAGTTAAAAAAATACACCGGCTTTACCTCTTCCCACTATAAAAAGATAAGACGTGATAAGATGGCTATTACAACAAAAATCATATAAAAAAACGCTCATAACGCCTAAAATTCTTTGCAGCCCAGTTTTCTGAAACTACCGGAATACAAATCAACTTAGCAATCCCTGTTCGTCAAAAGGAACAGGGATTCTATTTTATAAGTACTTTAATAACAATCTTATACTGCTTAAAAGCTAAAAATAGCAAAGCGTAAATTTCACAACTCTTACCCGTAATAGTATCAAAAATACGGCAATTTTCACCAATACCTTTGTCCTTTAAAATTAATCGATTGTTACATCATTAAGCATAGCAACATGTTATACAAAATTATTAAACACAAGACCATGTTATACAAATCTACAAGACTAAGGTTAGGCATTTTAATACCGTTAATGGGCATCTTATTGATTGCCTGTGAGAACAAGTCGGAAAAAACGTCGGAAAAAACGGCAACCACTAACGCAGATGCCAGCAAATTGCCGGTAGATATTATCATTGCTCAGGAAAAATTGCTCAATCATGAAGAAGCTATTGTGGGTACGATGATGTCTAATCGAGAAGTATCCATCGTCAGCGAAATTCCTCAAAAGATAACTAAAGTAGCCTTTAAAGATGGCGGCTACGTTACCCAAGGCGCTGTATTGTACACATTGAATGACGCCGATATTAAATCCCGTTTAAAACAGGTTGGTGCTGAACTGGAATTGGCAAAACTCAACAAAGAACGGATGAGTAATCTCTTGAAAACCGAAACCGTAAGACAGCAGGAATATGACGAAGCATTTACACGTTTCCGCTCCTTAGTTGCACAGCAGGATTTGCTTCGTGTTGAACTCGCCAAAACGGTAATCCGTGCACCATTTTCGGGGAAAATCGGGATTTCAAAAGTACATCTTGGCGCTTATGTTACGCCTGGTGCAGTACTGGTGATGTTGCAAGACCAAAGCAGTATCAAAATCAATTTCTCAGTTCCGGAAAAATACCTGCCTTTAATAAAAATGGGCGATAAAGTACGGTTTACTTCCGAGTTATCTGGCCAGGAGTATATAGCAACCATCAACGCCACCGAACCGGGACTTGACGCTCAAGGCAGGAGTTTGCAAGTGCAGGCATTGGCAAATAATACGGGTGGTCAGTTTAGGCCGGGACTTTCTGCAAAAGTCTATTTCAGTGCCACCGATAAAGGCGCAAAAGGAATATTGGTACCAACCGAAGCGCTGGCTCCAGGCGAAAAAGGTTATACTGTTTTTATCATTAAAAATGGCGTAGCAAAACCTGCGGAAGTAACCATAAGTAAAAGGACAGAAACAGATGCAGTCATTACCTCTGGCATTGCCACTGGCGATAGCATTATTGTTTCTAACATGTTGCGCTTAGGAGATGGAATGCCTGTAAAAGCCGTCGTGTCCAAATAATTCATTTCAAATCTTAGCATTATGAGTATATCATCTTTAAGTATAAAAAAACCGGTTTTAGCTGGGGTATTTTCACTCCTGCTTATTATTTTGGGAATAGTAGGATGGAAACAGTTAGGCGTTCGCGAATTTCCGCTAACAGAACCGCCCGTTATTTCGGTCATTACCTTCTATCCCGGTGCAAGCCCTGATGTGATTGCATCGAAGCTTACCCGGCCAATGGAAGAATCTATTGCGGAAGCCAACGGAATACGTACCATTTCTTCTGAATCCAGAGAACAGGTAAGTATTATTTCGGTAGAATTTAACCGTGAAGTAGATTTGGAAGATGCACTGAACGATGTGAGGGACAAAGTGGCCAAATCCCGTAAACAACTTCCTGGCGATGTAGACCCGCCAATTGTGCAAAAAGCATCTTCGCCAGATAATCTGGTAGCATTTCTGGAGGTGGAAAGTGACACCAAAGACATCAAAGAAGTAAGTCACCTCGCATCCACCGTCATCAAAGACAAAATGCAATCTATCCCGGGAATCAGTAACGTAGCGATTGTTGGCGAACACAAATACGCCATGCGCCTTCGCTTTGACCCGGCAAAACTTGCCGCTTATCAATTGACTCCTGCAGACATTCGTAAAGCCTTAACGAGGGAAAATATTGACCTACCTGCTGGTCGTATAGAAGGAAGCAACAGCGAGCTGAGCATCCGTACAATGGGGCGCCTTACTTCGGTAAATGATTTTGAAGAAATGCTCATCAAGCAAGTGGGCAATACGGTCATTCGCCTCAAAGATATTGGCTCTGCCGAATTGGGCGAAGAAAACGAACGCACCGCAATTATTAACGAAACTGGTGGTTTAAACCGTATCGGAATTGGTGTTGCCATTCAAATTCAAAGGGGTGCAAATGCCATTGAAGTGGTAGATGAATTTTACAAACGGTTAGAGCAACTGCGCAAAGAAGTTCCGTCTGAATACCGTTTGATTGTAGGCTTCGACTATACCAGTTCTGTACGGGAATCTATCAAAGAGGTAGAAGAAACCCTGTTCATTGCTTTCGGACTGGTGGTATTGATTATTTTTCTATTTCTGAGGGATTGGCGCTCAACCATCATTCCGGTATTGGCTATTCCGGTATCCATCATTTCCGCATTTTTCATTATGTATGTGGCCGGTTTTTCCATCAATATTTTAACGCTGTTGGGATTAGTGCTTGCCATCGGATTGGTTGTAGATGATGCCATCGTTGTACTTGAAAATATTTATAAAAAGATAGAGGAAGGCATGACGCCCATACAGGCTGCGTTTAAAGGTTCCAAAGAAATTTATTTTGCGGTTATTTCCACTACCATTACGTTGGCGGCGGTTTTTCTTCCCATTGTTTTTATGGGTGGAATTAGTGGACAGCTTTTCAAGGAGTTTGCCATTGTGGTATCGGGTTCGGTGCTGGTATCGGCTTTGGTCGCATTGACATTGACACCGATGTTAAGTGCTTATTTTCTAAAGAAAAAAGTAAAACCGAGTTGGTTTTATCGGGTTACTGAGCCGTTTTTTGTGCGTTTAAGTAATGGATATGCCCGATTGCTTACCACATTTATGAAAGCCAGATGGTTAGCCTGGGTATTCTTAGTGGGTACTACTGCACTCATTTATTTTGTAGGCAAGGGACTTCCTTCAGAATTGGCACCTATTGAAGACCGTTCAAACATGAACCTCATCGCAGTTGCCCCGGAAGGTGTTTCGTTCGATTATATGAAAAAACACATGACCGAAGTTGGTAAATATGTGAACGACTCTACCGATGGTTTATATCAAACCTATTCGATGGTCGCTATTTCCTTCATTCCTGCTCCGGCACCTGTGAACGTGGCGGTGCAGAGTATTTATCTCAAAGATCCTAAAGAAAGAAAGCATAGCGTCCAGGATTTGTATAACCAATATGGTGCTGCATCTGGGCAGTTCAGAGGGTTTCTATTGTTTCCTTATCTGCCGCCAACTATCGGAAGTCGATATGGTGGCGGTATGCCGATACAATTTGTATTGCAATCGCAAAACCTCGACAGTCTGACAGCGGTGCTTCCAAAATTCCTAGCAGCGGCACGCCAAAGCAAAAAACTGATGTTTATAGATGCCGATTTGAAGATTAATAAACCAGAAGTAAAAATAAATATCGATCGTCAGAAAGCTGCCTTGATGGGTGTTTCTATGGAAGAAGTAGCGCACACTTTACAACTCTCCTTCTCCGGACAGCGTTACGGATATTTCCTGCGAAACGACCGTCAATATGAAGTAATCGGACAATTAGATAAAACGCATAGAAATGATAAAAGTGACTTGAGTGCAATCTACGTCCGTTCGGCAACAGGCGAAATGATACCATTGAGCAATCTGATTACAACCGAAGAAGCTGTAAGTCCTGCTGCTATTTACAGATACGACCAATACACTTCTGCTACTGTATCGGCAGCAATGGCACCCGGAGTGAGCCTTGCAGAAGGCATACAGGAAATCGAAAAAATAAAGAAAGAAGTTTTGGGTGAAACCTTCAAAGCATCCTTAGCGGGTCAGTCAAGAGATTATACCGAAAGCCAGGGAAATATCACCTTTACGCTTATCCTGGCATTGGTACTTATCTACATGATTTTAGCCGCACAGTTTGGCAACTTACGTGACCCATTGACCATTATGCTTACCGTACCAATGGCTATAACCGGAGCTATTCTCAGCCTCTCGTGGTTTGGTCAGAGTTTAAATGTGTTCAGTCAAATTGGAATAATCACACTGATTGGGTTAATAACCAAAAACGGTATCCTTATCGTAGAATTTGCCAACCACCTTAAAAACACCGGACTTTCAAAACGGGAAGCCGCCATACAGGCAGCCGAGCAACGTTTTCGTCCTATTTTGATGACCTCTTTGGCGATGATATTCGGAGCATTACCGATTGCGTTGACGGTTAACAGCCGTCAGTCGTTAGGGATTGTGATTGTGGGCGGATTAGCATTCTCTGGAATACTAACCTTGTTCATCATCCCGGCAGTTTATTCTTATTTATCAAGCAAAAAAGCGGAGAGAGTAATTGTAGAAGAAGATACAGAGGAAGAAAGCAGACCAGCCGAAGTAGTATGATTTTAAATCTCAAAAAAGAAAAAATGAAAAAGAATATCTCATATATAGTTACAATGCTGCTCTTGATAAGCAGCGTAAATATAGTGTACGCACAGAAAAAAACGCTGTCTCTTACCGATGCCTTGGAAATGGCGAAACAGGGAAACAAGGCACTGCAGGTACAGGTTTTGGAAGAAATTAACGCCAAAGAAAAAACCCGTGAAACAAAAGGCGCCTTACTGCCTACTATTTCGGCCAACCTTGGCTATTCCTATTATTTCGACAGGCAGGTTATATTCATGCCGGGTTCGTTTGCAGGCACCCATAAGCCGGTGCAGGACATCGCCGTTGGCGGAAAAAATATCTATAACGGGTTTGTATCACTCTATCAACCCATTTTTTCACCGGCTGCAAATCAGCTAACAAAGGCTTCAAAAATCAATGAAAAAATAGAAATTGAAAAGACCGCCGACCTGAAAAGCCAGGTTGCCCTTCAGGTTTCAACCCGCTATCTGGATATATTGATGATGAACAGCCAATTGGGTTTACTCGACCAAAGTCTGCAACGCAATATCAAGGCACTGCAAGATTCGCGAGCCTTGTTGGCGCAGGGAAAAGGCTTAAAAGCGGATACGTTAAGGAGTTTTATTGCTGTAGAAAATCTAAAATCTTCTATTTCATATTTAAAAAACAATGTTGAGGTTTCGGGTATTGAATTGAAAAGATTGATTGGATTGAATGATGTATCTGAATTAGCATTGACCGATGACCTTGAGCTGGGTATTGAAGCCAACAAAAGCGAGTTTTATCAAGTTGATGAGGCATTCAAAATTGCAGCAATCAATCGAAAAGACCTGAATATTCAAAAATTATCTATTGACCTTCAGCAAAAAAAAATAAAAGCTACGCAAGCCATGTTGTTGCCACAGCTCTCTCTGATTGGACAATATCAAATACAGGCACAGGCAGATGATATGAAGTTTGGCGAATATTCTTTACCAAGAACTTCCTTTCTGGGCTTGCAATTGACCGTACCGATTTTTAACGGCTATCGTACCCAATCTCAAATCAGCCAGGCAAAAATTAAAGCAGAACAAGAAGATATAAGGTTAAACGATTTAAAAGACAAGGTTAAAACTGAACTGGCCACCATTATAAGCAAATGGAAAGAAGCCAATACCCAAATGGACATACAGGAAACCACCGTACAATCGGCCGAACTGAACCACCACATGATGGAAGACCGTTTCAAAAACGGCTTAGGTTCAAGGCTGGAGTTGACGGATGCCGAATTGGCATTGACACAAGCCAAGATTAACTATCTCAATGCTGTATATAACCTGAGAATGCTCCATGTAGAACTGCAAAATGCGCTTGGGCTTTTAAGCTTGTAATTACTCATCAATAATTTAAAAAAATAAAAAAAATGAAACAACCAATAGACCAACCTGCCGCATACAGTAAACGCTGGTCGGCACTTTTCTTACTTTGTACTGCGCAGTTTATAGTAATTATGGACACCTCTATTATCGGGGTAGCTTTGCCGGCAATAAAAGCAGACCTCGGTTATTCCCAAAGCGGCTTACAATGGATTTTTAATGCTTATGTTATCGCCTTTGGCGGCTTTTTACTACTCGGCGGCCGCTTGTCAGATTTGTTTGGCGCTCGCAAGGTTTTTATGTGGGGTTTTGTCATTCTTTCTGCCGCATCACTTTTGGCAGGTATAGCTTGGTCAGAAGCAGCACTTAATGCAGGAAGGGCCTTGCAAGGCTTGGGTTCTGCATTGATTGCTCCGGCAGCACTTACTTTAGTTTTATCCAAATTTACCGACCCAAAAGAAATCAATAAAGCACTAGGCTTTTGGGGCGCTTCGGCAGCAGCGGGTGGTTCTGCCGGGGTTTTCCTTGGCGGGGCTATTACCGAATGGCTTTCCTGGCATTGGGTATTCCTCATTAATATTCCTATAGGACTTGCTGTGCTGTTTTATAGCAAAAGGTTGTTGTTTAAAGGCAGTACCCAAAAAGGGAAAGTAGATGTAGCAGGCGCAATTTTGGCAACAGCCGCGTTGGTGTTAGCCGTATATGGTATTGTATCGGCTGAAGGTGCAGGCTGGAAATCGCTTCAAACCATCGGATTGTTAGCCCTGTCGTTAGTATTGTTCATTATCTTCTTTGTTATCCAAAAGCAGAAAAAAGAACCCTTGGTTCCGTTGAGCATTTTCAAAGTTCCCAATCTTTCATCGGGTAATCTGGTAATGGCTTTGTTGGCCGCAGCTTGGATACCTTTATGGTTTTTCCTCAACCTGTACCTGCAGCAAACGCTGAATTATTCTGCCTTCAACAGTGGATTGGCGTTACTGCCTATGACCATTGCGATTATGTTTTTGATGGTAGGTGTTACGGGCAAACTGGTAGCCAAATTTGGTTTCAAAACCAATCTTATAGCCGGGCTAATTGCACTTGCCGTTTCACTTTTCCTGTTTAGCACCATTCCTGCTGATGGAACGTTTCTGGTTAACGTATTGCCCGCATCTTTGCTGGGAGCGCTGGGTATGTCGTTAGCTTATATTCCGGGTACGATTGCTTCGATGTCGGGTGCAAAACCAGAAGAAACTGGACTTGCTTCAGGATTAGTCAATACAAGTTATCAAGTAGGTTCGGCTTTGGGTCTGGCGATTATTGTTGCTATTTCTGCTGCAAAAACCAATGCGGTTAAAACAACAGGAGCAACAGATGTGGTAGCGCTGAATGCAGGTTTTCAAACCGCCTTTTTCTCGGCAGCCGTTATCTGTGTAATTGCCGCGATTATTGCTGCTTTTTCAGTAAAAACGCTCAAAAATTAACCCATTGCATTTATCAATTTAGATTATGGAAGAAATTATTTCCAAAAATGGAACAGGAATGCTAATGATACCGGATATATCCGGATTTACAGATTTTGTTATTAATACCAATATGGTTATTGGGAAATACATAACTGAAAGTCTTCTGAAATCAATAATTGACAGCAACAACCTTTCATTTAAAGTTTCAGAGATTGAGGGAGATGCGGTATTGTTTTACAAGTACCGCCAAATTCCCTCGTTTGACGATACGATAGTCCAGATTGTGGTAATGTGCCAGAATTTCAAAAAAGAGTTAGCCAGGCTGTCATTGGAGCTTACTATGGAAATTTCCTTATCATTAAAAATTATCGTGCACTATGGTGCTTTTAACCAATACAAAATTGGCAAGTTTGAAAAGCTTTATGGAGCAACAGTTGTAGAAGCGCATCAAATGCTCAAAAACCATATTGCGAAGTTTCCGCCGTACGCTTTGTTTTCCGAAGCCTTTTTAAAAGCTAATTTCGAACATCCTGCCCAATCCACTATTGAATATGACAACTGCGACAACTGTATTTACCTGGCTAAAATTGGATACATACATTACCTGTAATTAGAGACCATGCCTTCAATATCGGTAACAATACAAAATCTGCAATCAGTAAATCTTACAAATCAAATCCCAAAAACCGCAAAAAGAAATCGTGTTATTTGGCGCAACTTTGTATCAATAAATAATTTAAAATATATAAAAATGGAAAAAACGAATTTGCAATTCAAGACAAATATCAATTGCAGCAGCTGCGTAGCAAAAGTAACCCCTTTCTTAAATGATGCCGAAGGTATCGGACAGTGGGAAGTGGACACTGCGAATAGAGAAAAAATCCTCACCTTAAAGTCTGAAGGAATTACTGAACAAAAAGTAATAGAAGCAGTTCAAAAAGCGGGTTTCAAAATTGAACCGATAAAATAATTTATAACGATGAAAAAAGTAATCAATACATTGTTGGGCTTGTCGATTTGCTTAGCCACTTTATCGGCCTGTAACAATGTAGAAAATAAAAAAAATAAGGATATGACAACTCATGAGCACACAGACAAAGAAAGCGTTTACGCTTGCCCGATGCACCCGGAAGTAACCGGAAAACAGGGAGAAAAATGCCCTAAATGTGGAATGGATTTAAAAGCAGTTAATCCTGAAAATGCAGGTGCGTATGAGGTGCAATTAACTACTTCGCCGCAAAATGTGGAAGCAGGAAAACCGACTCAATTGATACTTACCGTAAAGCAAAACGAAAAAATAGTACCCCTTGATATTTCACACGAGATGAAATTACATTTAATGGTGGTAAGCGAAGATTTAAGCTGGTTCCGCCACATCCATCCGGAAGAACAGACTGACGGTGCGTATGCGATTACTGAAACATTCCCAACTGGTGGAAAATATCTGCTGTTTTCTGATTTTAAACCAACTGGTGGCGAACAAACTTTGAACAAGCAGGAAATTGAAGTGCAAGGAAAAAGCAGTCCGGCTAATAATGATATTTCAACCAAGTTTACCTCAAAAGTTGATGGATTTACCGTAACCCTTCTTAATGGAAACGATTTTAAAACCAACAAAACTCAACACCTGGAAATAGCCATCGAAAAAGACGGAAAGAAATTAATCGAAAAGGATTTGCAACAATATTTAGGTGCATCTGCCCATATCGTAATGATTGGAAAGGTGGGCAAAGAATTTCTGCATATTCATCCGGTATCTGACAGCCGTTTTCCGGTTTTTGCACAAACACAAATCGAAAAGGCTGGAATTTACAGAATGTGGGCACAATTTAAAATAGATGGAAAAGTGCATACAGCAGATTTTACGGTTGATGTAACCGAAGGAAAAAAAGATGAAAACGAAGAAAAGGCGCACGCTCATCAACACTAAAAGTTTAATTTTGGATGTTGAACAGTAATACAGCATTTTAAATGAGAATAATATCAGTTAGGCAAAATCCGGAATACAAAGAAAAAGCGATAAAGTACTTGCAAGAAAGTTGGTCAGAAATTTCTCCTATCATTTATGAAGATTGCATTTCAAACAGCATTCAGGCAATACAGTCTTTACCACAATGGTATCTACTGGAAAAAGAGGGAGAAATCATTGGCTGTGCAGGATTAATTACAAATGATTTCATCAGTAGAATGGATTTGTATCCTTGGGTTTGTGCGATTTACATTGATGAAAATCACAGAGGTAATTCTTATGGTTCATTACTTTTAGAAAAAGCAAAAGAAGACACAAAATTAGCTGGATTTAAACACTTGAACTTATGTACAGACCACATAGGTTATTATGAAAAATATGGATTTACCTACATCGGGCAAGGATATCATCCTTGGGAAGAGCAATCGCGAATTTATCAAATAGAAGTGTAAAAAATGGAGATGAATGAATTAGACAACCAACCTTGCGTTCTTTAAGCGAAAACCATAAAGGTTTTGCGGTCGAATATGATGGCATCAAGTTTTATCATCCTAATTTTGTCCTTTTGCTGATTTTATAAATCCATACAAAACCGCAACCGGAACTAGGCATACGCTCACTAACGAACAATTTTTTAAGATGGCAACGAACTAAATAATAATGACAAAGTTTGCACCTTTATTAAATATTTGTTATTGACAAATTCTCTAAATTTGTTTTGGGATGCATTCAGTTAAAGACCATCGTCAGTGACTTTAATGGTCCGTTTGTGAATTTGCTTGTTTTACTAGAATAGCCCTGAAAGGTACATTGAAACAACAGAATTAAGATTGTTAGTGATGTTACTAGCGGAGCATTAAAAAGTCAAATCTTCCTGAGATTTTTGCAATTAAGTCTACTAATGAACAAATTATTTAATCTGATTTTGTTCACGGTGTTATCATAAGGATTTTAAGATGTAAATTTATGCCAACTGTAGTAACAACAATAAAAGCATTAAACAGAATGATCCCAGAATTTTTAGATGAATTTAAAGATGAACTTGAAAAGTTCAAACTTGAAAGCATTAAAATAAATGCAATCCCAATCAGCGATAATGAAAGCCTAACTATTACACAAAGTAAATTTTCAGGGAAACCGTATTTGCCGATTACCGGTGAATATCCAAAAGATAAACTGGGTAATCCTATGATACTCTTGGCACAAATCAACTTTAAGGAAGTTCCACAGCTCGAAAATTATCCAACTGACGGCATTTTGCAATTTTTTGTTTCTGCAACAGAGTGGTATGATATGTCTGATTATAAAATTCTTTTTCATAAAACTATTGAAAATGAATATCAAACAGATTTTTCTTTCTTAACCGAAAAATTATATGAAGAAAGTCCAGTGTATTGTGAACATAAACTGATTTTCAAAAAAAATGTTGAATACGGAGGGTATCAAGATTTTAGATTTGATATGGATTTTAATGGTGAAAGTTATTATGAATTTCAAGAAAGGTTAACTCGCGAGCAGAAAGCTGAAATGGATGATATTCTTGATGGTATTGGACATAAAATTGGCGGATATGCATATTTCACACAATCTGACGCAAGAGATTATAATGAAAAACAGAGAGACGATATTTTATTATTGCAAATAGATACCGATGAAGAGATTATGTTTGGTGACTCTGGGGTTGGAAATTTATTTATTAATCCGAAAAGCTTGAGAGAAAAGGATTTTGATAAGGCTTGGTTTCATTGGGATTGTTGCTAACCCAGATTCAGGAAAGATGGACGAAGGTGTAATGTTCAATAGCAGTTTTTCAATTGAACTATTTGAAATCTTGAGATAGTAAAAAGCACCTCAGAAGGAGAAACTTCGGAAGAGAACGGCAAAAATCTGACAAAATATGTTGTTGAAGATATTACCTGAACAGAAGCCAAAGGTTTTCCTTACAGAACATATATCGGACTGGAAAATATTACGGAAAATGTTTACGTAAAATAGGAAACTTAAGGCAGTCAAACAAAAGATTCCGAAAACAACAGAATGCTTTATTTTATGTTCATATTATTGCTTAAAAGTTGATTGTATTCTTCCTCGCTTACAGGCTTTAACCAGACCGCTCTGATCTAACTTGCCTGTAGATTCCGCAACTTTTTTTGAACCTGGTTAATTCCCATAACAAATAGATTTGTAAACAGCATAAACCAATGCCAAATGAAACGGCGGCATTTGAATCGTTGACTAAACGTAAGTGTGTTGTTACCATTTGAAACCGGTAATATGGAAAGGGTAGTAGATCTGGTCTATCCCATTACTGGAGAAAAAATAACCCTACAAAAAATAATTGCAGGGTTATTTTTTTGATATTTAGAATAAAATATTTTTAAAATATGGTAACAATTTGTTGGGCAGGTGAAAGCAAAGTATTAGTAGCAGCAGTTCTACCTGATGGAGTGGGTCCCGAATTGAATGTAGGAGTACCAGGCTGTGTGCAGCCTCTTCCTAAATCAATTGATTCACCATTGGCAAATTCTATTGTAATACTCTGCCAATTAATAATAGATGTTATAGCATTTGGTATGGATGCCCCGGCACTTACGTTATATATTGCATCAGGAATACCTATATAGTGGGACATAATATCCCATTGATTTATGGGTGGAGTTTTTGACGCACTGGTATTCATAAGATCATAAGTAACAGTGGTGCCCGGTTGCATTGGGCCTGATGTCTCTCCATAAGCAATCGGATGGCAGTCATATGGCCATGTTGTTGGATCCGTGACTCTAATCTTCATTTTAGTAACAGCAACAGGGCTGAAATTATAAACTACCAACGGGTATTGCTGAGCTTTGATAATAACAGCTAAAAAAACTAAAAGTAGTGGAAGGATTTTTCTCATATTTTTATGTGATGTATTATTGTTTTATTTATTTGAAATTGAAATAAAGGCTTGTGAAATAATTGCATCATCATCTAAACCATTCATTTTATCTGTAGTCATTCCTGTTGACAATAAAACTATTTTCGCTGGTTCTAATAAAATTTTTTTTCTTGAAGGACTAAATCCTTGGCTTCCTGAATTGTTTTTAATTTCTTCTTTAATAAGTGTTGGGTTATTTGCATTAGCTAATGCCTTTTTGAAGTCATCAACTGCTTGATTCTTAGAAATAATTGATTTGTTAATACTTCCTTCTGATTGGTCTTTCATCAGGTTATTTTCTTCAGAACCTTCTAATGAACAAGAAATCATTGATAGGGAAGATAAAAAAGTCAAAAAAAATACTTTTCTCATATTTTATAAATTAATTTGGTGATGTTCAAAAATAATAAAAATAATAATACACAATGTATTGAATAATATTTTTTTTGATTTATTTTTTAATTATGTGTTTTATAAATATAATATGTATGAATATATTTCATATAAAATCTCATTAATGAATGAAATTACTATTTCTAAATAAAATTTTGTGTAAACTATTTCCCTTGATAATTTAGTGTATGTTTCTACAAATGGGATTTCTGAATATTGCTTGAGGAAGACGTTATTTTTTAACGTCTCATTTTTTATTTGTGCTATGTATTACTATAGCTGATTTTGTAATTGGTTGATATATAGACCGGCAGGACGGAGCAGGATACTCATTATTGGTTTTGTGAATAGATTAGTTAACACAAAATTAATATTTATGAGAAATAAATCTTTACCATTTAAGCCCACTCTTAAATCTTTACTGTTTTGTGGATTAGCATTATCCACTATTGATTTCAGTGCTCAGACATTAGCATTTCCGGAAGCTACCGGTTTTGGCAGATATACTACGGGAGCAAGAGGTGCTGCAAACCCTCAAATTTATTTAGTGACAAATTTAAATGACAGTGGACCCGGTTCCTTTCGTGATGCCGTGAGCCAGCCGGGGCGGTTTGTCATTTTTAAAGTAGGGGGTATTGTTAATTTACAATCGATTGTTGCGGTGGCCGCTAATACAACGATTGCCGGACAAACTGCTCCCGGAGAAGGAATCGTATTTTTGGGACCCAGAGTTTCCTTTACCGGAGCCAATAACACGATTGCCCGATATCTTCGTATCCGTTATGGCGGAACCTCTCAAAATCAGGATGCATCAGGAATAGCCAACGGAGCCAATATTATTTTAGACCACATGACTTTTACCTGGGGGACAGATGAAGTATTTTCCGTTAACTGGGATAATAATGGTACAAGTCCCGACAATATAACGATTCAGAATTCTATTATAGGACAGGGAATGCACCGCCACAATCATTCTGCAGGAGGATTAATGCAGCCGCCGCCAGGAGGTAAGATCAGTTTAATCGGAAATCTATATATCTGTAATAAAACCCGTAATAATAAAATAAAAGGAATTAATGAGTTTGTCAACAATGTGGTTTACAATTGGGGAAATTACGGGAACGCTTACGGTCACACTCAATCCGGGGAGGCATACATCATGGGAGGAGATTCGGCAGGAAGTTCTTTTGCCAATATCATCAACAATTATTTCATTGGAGGACCCAATACAAGCACTACCGTTACCACACCTTTCAGTGTAGGTAATGCCAACTTCAATTTATACGGTTCCGGAAATTATTTTGACAATAATAAAAACGGAGTACTAGATGGAGCTGCGGTCCCTCAAAATTTAACGGGATATCCTGTAGGTGATCCCGCAGCAATAATGGCTAATCCGTACGATTATCCAATGAAAACCCCGGCATTAACCGCTCAGGAAGCATACAATAAAATTGTTACAAGTGTAGGGGCATCCTATCCAAGGCGGGATCAGGTAGATGGTTTAATGATTTCAGATTTACTGTCAAAAGGGACAACGGCTACTTATGTATATGTACAAACAGATCTAACGACTCAATTTGGCTTTACTAATGGCGGTGCAGGACACGTTTATGGGGCACCGGCGCCTATGGATACGGATAATGACGGAATGCCGGATGCATGGGAAACAGCCAATGGACTGAATCCTAATGTTTTTGATGCTTTGGCAGTAAGCACAACCCATGCTCCGTATCTGAATATTGAAGTTTATATTAACAGTTTACCGAATACAACTCCTCCGGATTTTATTATTCCGCCAACAGATGTGAATTTTACCAATGCAGTGACAACAACAGGAACTTCACCTTCAAGCTCCTTAACCGTTAATTGGAATGATAATGCTGCGAACGAAACTAATTACGTGGTAGAACGCTCTACCGATGGTACTAATTTTATTGTCATTGCAACATTGGCCGCGAATGTAACAAGTTATAATGAAGTCGGTTTAACGCCCAATACCCAATATTATTATAGAATTAAAGCAACGAATGCCTCAGAATCTTCGGTTTACACCTCAAATACCTCAGTAACCACACCGCCTATTCCATCAGCTCCTACAAAAGCAAGCAATCCGGTTCCGGCAACCGGCAATAATAATGTTGATCTGAACGGTGGAAACCTGCTTTTAAAATGGAATGGCAGCTCAAATACAACAACGTATACCGTTTATTTTGGAACAAATCCTTTAAATTTAAGCAATATTGCTACCGTACCTTATTCTGCTACACCATCGTATCAGCTTACTAATTTAAATACTACAACCAATTATTATTGGAGAATTGATGCCACTAATACCCTTGGTGTTACTACAGGAGATGTATGGAGTTTCCGGGCATTGACGCCTGCTCTTGTCGGAAACTGGCCATTTGCTGAAGCTCCTTCCGCAGGGCCACAAATTACAGATGTAACATCTTTTGCGAATCATGGAATGTTAGATATAGCTTATGATAATGCCAGTGTACGAGTACCGGGAAAAGAGAACAATGCCCTCAATCTGGCAACTTCACCTGCTAATATGTACATCGCCAGTATTCCTCACCAGAACCATATTTTATTTGATAATCATTCTTTTACCGTTTCTTTCTGGATAAAAGCGCCAACCAGCATGATTCCATCGTCTTCGGCTACAAGTCTTTATGTATTGTGTAAAGGATCTTTCACTAAAAATACGGCAACAGGAGCTACCGGTAAACGCTTTAATGTTGAGATCAAAGGAGGTCAGCTGCGATATGCTATAGATGATGATGTTACGAAAAAAGAAATCACATCACCTGTTGCGAATTATTTTACCGATAACTGGGTACATGTTGTGATCCAGAGAGATATTGCTGCACATAAAATGAGAATTTATACCAATGGTGTTTTAAGCACTGAAGGAGACGAAACTGCGGTTACAGGGATCGGTGAAGCAAGTGATCTTATTATCGGGAATATTGGGGAGCTTGAGTTTTTATCAACTACTAATGCTCCGGCTTCTTACAAAGGCGCTTTCGACGAACTTAAAATGTACAATTATGCATTATCTCCGGCGGAAATTTTTGCTTTGTACAATCAGGCAGTATTGAGTAATGATGAATTCAGTATCAGCAAAAATGCAGGGACAGTATATCCAAATCCAGCAAAAGACCAGATTTCCATTAAGCTTCCTGAGTATAAAAAATCGAGTTTAACAGCAACAATTATTGACTTGGCAGGAAAAATCGTTGTCAAAGAGAAGATTAATACGGATGGAAATGGATTATTTAAATTAAATATTGACGACAAAAAAGTCTCAGGCAATTATCTCCTCAATGTTTCAGGAGAAAATCTGAATAGTAATTTTAAAATTATTATTAAATAAAATCATCAAAGCTTAATTTTGTTCATATTTAAAAAGAAGTCCTTTCAAACCATTTGGAAGGACTTCTTCTTTTAACATTATTTTGAATTTTTCTAACCTTTAGATTTAAAATATTATTTTTTTTTACGTTCATAAGAAAGTTATCATTATTTTTGAGTTTTTACAATTCAATTGAATAATATGCTTAGGACAAAATTTTTAATTTCCGGCTTCATTTGTGCAATCGTTTGCATTGATTCTTCTCTGAAGGCACAAAATTCTATTCAGATAAAAAATACGTTGAGTTTTTCAAGGAATGAAGTTGTTTCAATACCCGTTTCTCAATTAGCTTCTTTTTTAAAAACGAGCAGCGAATCTGACCTCAGAATAAAAGACGGCAGTAATAAGATACTGCCAATTCAATGGATCGATTATAACGGAGACGGAAAAAGCGATGAACTCCTTTTTCAGGCGAATATTGAAGCGAAAAAAACAAATTCCTATACCATTATTGCAGACGGAAAAATTCCAATTCCTGAAAGCAAAATTTCAACGTATTCAAGATTGGTTCCCGAAAGAGTAGATGATTATGCCTGGGAGAATGATAAAATAGCATTTCGTGTCTATGGCCCGAAAGGTCAGAAAGAAGCCCTGGAAGGGATAAAAGGAAGCACACTTTCCAGCGGAGTTGATATCTGGCTTAAAAGAACCGACCAACCCGTGATCAACAAATGGTATAAAGGATACCTGACCGATCCGTTGTATTATCACACAGATACAAGAGGCGAGGGCTACGATCCATATCAGGTTGGCGATAGTCGCGGAACGGGTGGAATTGGAATTTGGGTGGATGAAAAACTTCAGGTGTCACAAAATTTTGTTAGCTCCAAAACCATTGCTGAAGGTCCGTTGAGGACGGTTTTTGAATTAACGTACAATTCCTGGAGTGAATTTGGAGTGAAAGAAACAAAACGGATTTCTTTAGATCTTGGTTCCAATTTTTCGAAATTTGAATCTAATTTTCAGACTGAAAAACCGGTTCCCAATTACACAATCGGGATAACTCTTCATAAAAACGAAGGCGAAACAAAACTCAATGATAAAAACGGATATTATCTTCATTGGGAAAAAATAGATGATGCTTTTGTCGGAGAAGGTATTGTTGTAGATCCTAAAATTGTTGAAAAATCTATCGCTTTTACATCTGAAATTCCAGACCAGAGTAATCTATTGGTTGTGACAAAACCTCAAAATAAATTGACATATTACGCCGGATTTGCATGGCAGAAAAGCGGGCAGATTCAGACACAAAAAGATTGGGAAAATTTGTTACAAAAACAATCTCAGATCATAGCAAACCCTTTAATAATTAAGGTTAAATAAAAATTTAATGATGAAATTAAAACTTTCTATAGCCGCTTTTTCTTTAATAAGTTTGAGTTTTTCTGCTCAGATTAAAGATACATTGGCGGAAAAAATACTTGTTTATCAGCTTCCAAACGGAGGTTGGGGAAAACAGCTTAATGATAAATCTGTGGTGAACTATAATTTACCTTTAGATAAAAATCTTTTAAAAAAGATCAAAGAAACGGGTGATGATCATGCAACAATTGATAATAATGCGACATCAAGAGAAATTAACGCATTAATAAAAGCCTACAAATCCACAAAAAAAACAGAATATTTAAAGTCTGCCGAAAAGGGAATTCAATATCTTCTTTTGATGCAGTATAAAAATGGTGGCTTTCCTCAGTATTATCCTAATTCCGCTATTTACAGGAAGCAAATCACTTACAATGATAATGCAATGATCAACGCATTGACAGTTTTATATAACGTGGCGGAAGGAAAAAATGATTTTGATTCGGTGGATTCTAAATTAAAGGAAAAATCAAAAATTGCCGTTCAAAAAGGAATCGAATGTATCTTAAAAACTCAGGTTTTACAAAAAGGAATTCCGACAATCTGGGCAGATCAATACAATGAAATTACCCTTCAACCCGACAAAGCCAGAGCTTTTGAACCTATTTCACTGGCAACCGGAGAATCTGTTGGAATTGTAAGATTTTTAATGATGCAACCAGTAACTCCCGAAATTGAAAAGTCGATAAAATCTGCTGTAAACTGGTTTAAACAAAATAAAATTAAAGGCTACAGTTACAATGTTTCAAAAGTAAATGGAAAAGCAGTCCGTAAATTGGCTGAAGACAAAAATTCAGTGATCTGGGCAAGATTTTATGATATCAATACCAATAAACCTCTTTTCGGCGACCGCGACGGAAGTGTAAAATACAACTACAACGAAGTTTCTGAGGAAAGAAGGAACGGCTACAGCTGGTTTGGAGATTTTGCAGATAAACTGATCAATAAAGAGTTTACAAAGTGGGCACAGAAGAATAATGTGATGCCTTAGTTTGAAGGTTGGTGTTTGAGTATGGGTGAGTTTTAGGGTTTTAGAGTGAGAGTGTTTTAGAGTAGAGAGTTGTAGTGTTTTTGGTGTCATTGCGAGGAGCGAAGCGACGAGGCAATCTCTTTGTAGAACCTATCGTCTTTCGAAGTAAAGACATTTTATAAGTAGCATAAAAAAGAGCTTAACCATAAAGTTTTCATCCTGGAAGGATCTCAACACTTGAAATAACATATATAAAAATAACATAATGAGATTGCTTCGTCGCTTCGCTCCTCGCAATGACGGAGCATACCAGGGAGCTGAGGTTCTCGAAGTAAACATTCCTAATATTTTGACCCGATTGAGTGAAAATCCTTTTTTGAAAAAAAAGATTGCAATACTTCGACTCAGCTCAGCATAACTTCAAGCGGGAAAAAGCTCCTAAAATAAAAGAAAAAATATGACTGTCAATAGAAAATGACTGAGTACTACGCTCAGTCATTTTCGTTTCTAATTCTAATTTTTATTTATAAAGTATTGCAAATATTGCCTCCTAAAGTTGCGCCTGCATTCGCTGTAACATCAGATTTTACGGAAGATAAAGACAACGTTGGAATTGCATAAGGCGGAGTAAAAGCTGTTCCGCTTCCTGCCGTATTTCCGGTAACATTCGTGAACGTGTTGTTTGAGGTAACGGTTACAGCCGTATATCCAGTCATTAAATTGATCGGCTCTTTTACATTTTCAAACACGTTTCCGTCTACACGGATATTCGCCTGAACACCTGCAGCAATACATTTATTGCTCACAGAACTGTTGAAATAGCTGTTAACGATATGGATCTTTCCAAATCTCACTCTCGGCATACGTTCTCTGCAGCCCGGTGCCCACCAGCAGCGAACGAATGTGACATTCAGTTTTCCGGCATCTGTTGTTGAAGTGTCACTTGAACCAATAAGGTTGGAGAATCTGTGATCAGCAGTTCCACCTGAACCACCGGCTTTTGGAGGTTTTAAATAATGAAATTTCGTGTAGGAAACCGTAATGAAATCTGATTTGTTTTTAATGTCAAAATTTCCGTCAACGCCGTCTCTAAACTCACAGTGATCAATCCATACATTTCGGCAATCATCTACAATAGCGTTATCCCAGCCGTCTGTATCATAAGCTCCGGGACCTTCGAAAATCAGGTTTCGGATGACGATATTGTTACATCTTTTAATATTGATAATTCCCGAACCGTCTTTGGTCTGATCCGTTGAAACCAATTTAGCACCACTCGTTCCGTAGATTGTTTTCCCGGTTTGATCCTGAAATGATAAACGGGCAGTAATCGTAATTGTTCCGGTTACTTTGATGACTTTTACGGCAGTGTTTTCGATAGCTGATTTTAATTGAGCGTAAGTCGTAACCGTAGTTTCAGCTGCGGTTCCGCCACCGGTTGTTCCGCCGTTTTGAGAAGCCCATCCCGGAGCGAGACAATCAGCCAAAGGAACCACTGCATTCGTCATAAGGGTGCTTTTCAGGGCGAGATCGTGTGGGTTTTCCGTTAGATCAGTTTTGATGTCTTCCTGTCCGCAGCCCGTCAGGGTAAAAGCCGAGCATAGAGCCGCCGTTAGAAAGGTAATCTTACATGTTGTTTTCATAGTAATTTTTGGTATTTGATTAGAAATTAAAATTACATATTCTTTATTTAAATGTTTTATATATTATGTTATTAATATTTATATAATTATAATGTTATTTATTTAATTTGTTAAATCGGTTGCATTTTATTATTAATATAAATTTGTTCAAATTGTTTTTACAAATAAAATTCCCGCAAATCTCAATCTACACAGATTATTTACTGTGAATTTGAGATTTACGGGAGATTTATTTTATTATTATTGAATGCTATCTTACTTCAAAAATATAGGTTTTGCCTTTCTCAGTATCAAAGTCAAAAACCTGAGTTTCAGGAACGGGAAAGCCTTTTAATTCAGCTTGATCAGAAACCAAAGGAGTTTTAATGGTATTAATCTGATAATATTCATTCAGGTTTTGTCCTGTTGAATTTTTTAACTGAATTTTAGATTTCAGATTAATATTTTTAGCAATTTTAATTCTCGCATTTCCTCCTAAAATCGATTTAATAATTAATTTCGTCAGCTTAGAATTTTTCCATTCGATATCAATTTCAAATCCACCTCTTGCTTTCAAACCTTTAACAGAACCATTTGGCAAAGCATCAGGAAGAGCCGGTAAAATATAAAGATAGCCGTCATAGCTTTGAATCAACATTTCTGCAATTCCCGAAGTACATCCAAAATTTCCATCAATCTGAAACGGCGGATGGGCGTCCAGAAGATTCGGATAAGTTCCGCCGGATTGCCCTTTTGTTTCCATCGGAGCAGGCGTTAATTGGTCTGAAATTAATTTAAAAGCACGATTTCCATCCAATAATCTTGCCCACCAATTCACTTTCCAGCCCATCGACCAGCCTGTAGATTTATCGCCACGGTAAATCATTGAATTTTTGGCAGCTTCCGTTAAATCTGGATTTCTGAAAGGCGAAATCTGCCCCGAAGGAAATAGTCCGTACAAATGTGAAATATGCCTGTGTTTATCATCGGTTCGATCCATATCTTGCAGCCATTCCTGCAACTGGGCATGTTGCCCGATCTGCATAGGCGGAAGTTTATGTAAGGTAGCTTTTACTTCATCCGAGAGATTCTTATCTTCATTAAGAACTTTTGAAGCATTAATAAAATTATTAAAAACATCAAACACCAACTGATTATCCATCGTTGTTCCCGCAGTAATTCCGACACTTTTCATGTACGTATTTTCCGGCGACATGGAAGGCGAAACGACCAGATATTTTTTGGAAGGATCTTGTTGCAAAACATCCAGATAAAACAAAGCCGAACCTTTTAAAGCAGGATAATATTTTTTTAAGAATTCTTTGTCTCCGGTGTATAAATAGTGATTCCAAAGATGCTGTGTAAGCCAGGCTCCACCCATTGGCCACATTCCATAGAAACCGCCGTCCACTATGCCTGTGATCCTCCACAAATCGGTGTTATGGTGCATATTCCAGCCTCTTGCGTGGTACATTTCTTTGGCAGATTCCTGTCCGGTCACCGACAAATCCTGAATCATGTCGAATAACGGCTCGTGCATTTCACTCAGATTCGTGTTTTCTGCAGGCCAATAATTCATTTCTGTATTGATATTGACTGTGTATTTGCTGTCCCAAGAAGGATTTAACTGATAATTCCAGATTCCTTGTAAATTGGCGGGCTGAGTTCCCGGCTGAGATGAGGAAATCAAAAGATAACGGCCAAACTGGAAATATAAAGCCACTAAATCAGGGTCTTTTGCATGGGCAAATTCTTTAATTCTTACATCGGTTGTTTTTTTCGCCTGATCTGTTGTTCCTAAATTTAGGCTTACCCGATTAAAATATTTCTGGTATTTTTGAATGTGAGCTTTTAATTCAGCATCATATTTTTTGTTTAAAGCTAATTGTAAATATTCGGAAACTCTTTGATCCGGATTTCCTGAAATATCATTGTATTTTTTGAAATTCGTTGCAATTGAAACATAAATGACCACTTCATCTGCTCCGGAAACATGTAATTGATTTTCAGTTGACGTCAATTTCCCGCCTTTTAAAACAGGAACAGCAATTGTTTTGAAATTAATCCTGCCGATTTTATTATCAGCCGAACCGCTTGTCCCTGTGATCACCAATTGATTTTTCTCTGTAAAAATTGATTTTTTCACATGTGGAGTAGTAGCGTTTATGGAAAAATTCAGGCTTCCTTTTTTATTGGAGGATAATTTGATCACAAGCACATTATCGACAAAAGAAGTGAAAATTTCACGCTTAAAAGTCACGTCATTCACTTCATAAGAAACGGTGCTTAAAGCTTTTTCAATATCTAAAGTCCGGTTGTAATGTTGAAAGTTTTCATGACCTTTGAAATCCAGAAACAAATCGCCCATCGTCTGATAAGGCATTCCGTAATTCAGGTCTTTTGGTGCGGCTCTCGGATATGTTTTGTTGGAAAGATTTTGCGCTTCTTCAAACCGACCATCATTCAACAGTTTCCTGATTTTCTGAATACTGTCGAATGTATTTTTAGGAACATTATTCCCAGGTTCTCCCGCCCAGATTGTTTCTTCATTAAGCTGAAGATGTTCCTGTGATACTCCGCCAAAAACCATTGCGCCCAATTTCCCATTTCCGATGGGAAGTGCTTCGTTCCAGTTTTCTGCAGGTTTGCTATAGGTTAACTTTAAATTCTGTTGTGCCTGAACAGAAATAGAAATAAAAGTTCCAAAAGCAAGCAAAGATATTTTATGTTGAATGATTTTTAGCATTTTTTATTTTGTTAGGTGAATTAATTACTCATTACCAATTACTTATTACCCATAGTTTTCAGCCAATCTGAACATACTTTTTTCCAGTTGTCCGTCAGTTCAGTTTTATTCATTATTCCGATTTTATGTTCACCCTCAGGAAAAATGAACAACGCGCCCTTCACTTTATTTTTTATCATTGCCTGATAATACAGAATGCTGTTCGTTACAGGAACCGTTTTATCATTTTGTGCATGAATCAACAGGGTAGGCGGTGTTTTTTCTGTCACTCGGTTTTGCATAGAATACTCGCTAATCTTTTCAGGAGAAGCATTTTCACCAAGCAGACTGTTTCGACTTCCTACGTGTGCAAATTCGCCCAAGTCGATAACGGGAGAAACCAAAACTGCAAAATTCGGGATGGTAGAAATATTCTCCCAATCGCCTTTTAATTCTGTATAATCTGTAGGAATATTACTTGCCATTGCAGCCAAATGTCCACCTGCGGAAGTTCCTATCACACCAACCTGATCTGGCGAAATACCATATTGCCCGGCATTTTTTCTAAGATATTTTATAGCCGCCTGAATATCCTGTAAAGGAGCGAGTTCTCTTTGCTTGACATCGGGAGAAATCGGTAACCTGTAATTTAAAACGAAAGCAGAAATTCCCAGTGTGTTAAACCATTTTGCAATTTGAAAACCATTCAGATCATAGGTGAGTTTATAATATCCGCCACCGGGAATGATGATGACAGCCATCTGTTTTCTATCTTCTTTGGGAGGTAAAAACGCGAAAAGCTCGGTTTCTTTTATCTGTACAATTCTGCCGTCTTTTTCTTCAGTTTTTAATGATAATCCTTTAGAATTTGGCATCTGACCTTTTGGCCAAATATTTATTTTTTCCTGTGCGGATATTTGATTAAAAAGTATAATTATTAAGATGAAAACAGATTTCTTCATAGCTTATTAATTTTTTTAATTACTGTAAAGTTATTTGCTAAACCTAACAGGTTTTTAAATTGGTTTAATTTTAAAGAATCTATATTTTTGGTTAATCGCAAAGGCGCAAGGATTTAAGTGTATTTAAATTTTTTAGAGCGCAAGAAAATCATAGATTTTCAGCAAGTTTTTACGGTAATCAATTTTATCGAAGATAAAATCCTTGCGCCTTAAAGCATTATAAAAATTAAAAAAACTTTGCGCCTTTGCGATTAGCCAACATTCCATATTAAGAATTAAGAAAATCTTCTCTAAATGGCATAAATGCTTCATTCAACTGTCCCTCTTCCAGACATTTTACCCTATGAAAATATCAGGCTGCGCAAAAAAACCGTCACCTTTCCGTAAAATTTTAACCACTCCATCAACGGTAACCAATTTAATTTTATCGAAGATAAAATCCTTGCGTCTTAAAGCATTATTAAAATTTAAAAAAACTTTGCGCCTTTGCGATTAACCAACATTCCATATTAAGAATTAAGAAAATCTTCTCTAAACGGCGTAAAA